>ORMF010936086.1_pt1 | contig 11900 bp, 9 predicted proteins | sample 1779871 | NCBI WGS metagenome assembly ORMF01 (sample SAMEA104232316, study PRJEB22302) | groundwater metagenome | biome: forest; feature: aquifer; material: groundwater | place: USA | collected 2011-08-07 | depth 5.4 m | reverse complement strand
CAGCATTCTCGCCACCCGCCGTTTATTTTCAGATTGGATCTCGCGGCTGGCGCGCTTCGTCGCCGCCGGCATTCGCACGATCCCGGTGCTCCTAGCGGCAATCGTATTTGTCATTCTCGTCGGCCTCGGCCCGTTAGCCGGCACGTTCGGCATCGCCGCCTACACAGTCGGCTACCTGGCGAAAATTTATGCCGATCTTTTCGAAGGCACCGATCCGGAAATTATCGAGGCGGTACAAAGCACCGGCGCGTCGAAGTTGCAGCTGGTGCGTTACGTGATCGTTCCTGAAACGGCCAATGCGATCTTGGCCCAAGTGCTGTTCATGCTCGAATACAACATCCGCGCATCATCGATCCTCGGCTTCGTCGGCGCCGGCGGCCTCGGCTTGGTCATTCAAATCTATTTGCAGAATCTGAATTATCGCCGTTTGGCGACGGTGCTGTTACTGGTGCTGATAATCGTTTTGCTCATGGACGGCATCAGCGCCTGGCTGAGAAAAAAATTTTTGTTGTCAACTCAAGGAACTTAATCGTCGTCATGAATAGCAAAGCACCGAAAAGACGCGTCGGAAAAAATCGCTTAGACAACTTTCGCTGGTTGGCGATTTTCATATTTGTCTTGATCGCCTGCCCGGCCTTCGCCCAAGATCAAGCCAAGAAACTGGTCGCCCTGCTCGACTATCTCGGCAGCGATTACAAAAACGCCGTCAAAGACGGCAAGGTGCTAAGTCAAGACGAATACGCCGAGATGCAGGAATTTGCCAAGCGCAGCGCGGAGCTCTTCGCTCAACTGAAAGAACTCGATAAGGGCGACAAAGCCGGCGCCGCAGCCGAGGTAAAATCGCCGACCGCCCAGGTCGATCAGAAAGCCGATCCGAAAATCGTCGCCGAGCTAGCCAAGAGCACCAAAGAAAAGCTTATTGCTGCGTATAACATCGTGCCTTATCCGCGCCGGTTGCCGGCGCTGGCGGACGGCAAAAAGCTCTACGACGACAACTGCGCCCAATGCCATGGCGCGAGCGGCAAAGGCGATGGGCCTGGGCGCGAATCGATGAATCCTAAAACTCCGCTGCCGGCCAACTTCACCGACCCGGAACGGATCGGCGGCCTATCGCCATTCAAGGTATTCAATACCGCGAGCTTCGGCATCCAAGGCACCGCGATGGCCTCCTTTGCGGCTCTCAGCGACGAGCAGCGTTGGCAAGTAGCTTTCTATGTTTTTGCCCTGCGCTTCTCAGCGGACGCCGCGAATGCGGGAGCGGCATTGTTCCAGTCGAAGAAATTGCCCGGAGAATTCACCACCAGCGCGCTGTTAGCGACACACTCTGACGAGCAGCTGCTGGAAAAACTGAAACCCTTCGCGAGCCAAGATGCCGACGCGTTAAATCTCCTGGCCCATCTGCGCCGCGGTATTCTGGCGACACAGACTCAAGACCCGCTCTTGATCGCGCGCGGGCGGATGCGCGAGGCGGTGGCAATCTACGGCAAAGGCGACAAGGAAGCCGCCTATCAAAAAGCCGTCGAAGCCTATCTCGACGGCTACGAACTCGCCGAGCCGACGCTAAAAGCGAAAGATTCGCATCTCGGCAATCATATCGAAAACTTGTTCGGCCAGATGCGTAATGCCATCAAGCAGGGAGCATCCGCCGAAGAGATTCAGAAAAAACATCTCGAGCTCGAAGTAAATCTTGATCAGGCCGTGCAAGTGCTCGCCCGCGAGGACAGCTTCTCCGGCTACTATGCGTTCGCCAACTCGGCAGTGATCATCCTGCGCGAAGGTCTCGAAGCTGCGCTGATTCTTGCCGCTATCATTGCAATGTTGCGCGTCATGGGCGCGACGGAAGTGATTCGCTACATTCATCTCGGCTGGATTCTCGCGCTGGTAGCCGGCGGGCTAACCTGGCTGGCAACCGAAACGGTTTTGACGATTAGCGGCCGCCATCGCGAAAGCATGGAGGGATTTATTTCCGTGTTCGCCGCCGTGGCGCTTTTCTACGTCGGCTATTGGCTGCATACCAGATCGGAAGCGCGCCGATGGCGCGCCTTCATCGAGGAAAGAGTCAAAGCCGGAATTTCCACCAGACGAATTTTCGGCCTCACCGGCATCTCATTTTTCGCCGTTTATCGCGAAGCCTTCGAAGTCGTGCTGTTTTACCAAGCGCTGTGGATGCAGAACGAAAGCAATCATGCCTCCATACTGTGGGGCCTAGCCGTGGGCCTGGCAGCATTGATGGTCGCCACCTGGGCCATCCTCAAACTCGGACTAAAAATACCGCTGAAATATTTCTTCGGCGCGACCGGCACATTGCTTTACATCATGGCGTTCATCTTCGCCGGCAACGGTATCAAGGAATTGCAAGCCGCCCAGTGGCTGCCGACCACACCGCTAAGCGTGCCGACGGCGATACCGATGCTGGGAATCTATCCGACCGTGGAAACCCTCGCGGCACAGGGGTTGATGCTGGCCGCCTTTATCACGACCTCGTTTTGGCTTGCAAGACAAAGAATAAAAGCGGCATGACATGCGCACCCCCGAGCAACACAATCGCAACAAAACGGTCGCGGCACCGAAGACAGAAACTTCGCTGCGTTGCGGCTGCGGCAGCTTGCTCGCCCGGGTGGTCGCTGACGGAGTCGAATTAAAATGTCGCAGGTGTAAACGGCAGGTGGTCATCCCGTTCGACACCCGCGCTGGAGTCCGTATTCAAATGTAGGCCTAAGGAAAATATTACGGTCGAAGAAAATGTAGCGGCCAGCGGTCTCGAACCCAGAGCCCAGTGCGCCATCGTTGTGCGATGGCGTACTGGGCTCTTTTTATTTTTGTCGAAAAACAATAGCGGAGGACAAACCCATGTTGAAAACCAAGTCGATAGTTCTCACCGCGACATTTGCGGCCTTTTGCCTCACCGCCGGCGCCGCCAACGCGCATTATCTTTGGCTCGAGCGGGATGGCAACGGCCCGGCCAAAGCCTATTTTGGCGAGTGGGCTGAGGACTTGCACGAAAAGGCCGGCGGCCTGCTCGATCGCTTTAGAAAACCGCGCGCCTTCCTGACATCGCCTGCCGAGCTGTTGCCGATCGACAAGCGCAATGACGGCTTTGACATAAGTGTGAAGGGAGTCGGCGACCTGCGCATGGTTGACGACAGCATCGCGCCGCGGCCGGACAGTGAGAAAGGCGGGGTTACGAAAACCATCTATTACGCCAAGGCGGGTCGATCGGGAACCGCCGCGAAGCTCGATGTTGAATTAGTCCCGGTAAAAGCCGACGCCAACGAGTTCACGCTGCTGCTGCGCGGCGCGCCTGTGGTTAAAACCGAGTTGACCGTCTACGCACCGCCAAAATGGGAAAAGAAACTCACCACCGATGACCGAGGCCGGATAAGCGTGCCGACTCCATGGGCCGGACGCTATGTGATCGAAACGGTTTACTTCGAAACCAAACCGGGCAGTGAAGGCGATGAAAAGTTCGACCGCACGCGCCATATCAGCACGGTGTCGTTTTTAGTGCAGAGCGGCATCGCGTGGCCGGCACAGAGCAATTCACGTAGAGAAAGCGGCGATTAAGAAGCCAACCTACAAGCAATGAAGCATGTCGCACTGAGTCAACATTGCCAATTGAATAGTTAACAGCGGCCAGAGGTCCTGAACCCGGAGCCCGATGTCACGCAGTGCATGGCCCGGGCTCATTTATTTTGAAGACGATAAACCTCCGTTTGAAGGAGAAGAAAAAATGAAAACTACCGCGAGTAACAATCGAACCGACGTTCAGCGGCGAAATTTTTTAAAAATTGCAGGCCTAGGGGGAGCAGCACTCTTTCTGCCTTGGAAGTTTGACTTTCGGCGCGGCTTTGCTGTGAGCCAGGCGTTCGGCGAAGCGCCTCTCGATCCGTCGGTCCTGAGGAAATATGTCGACCCGCTGCCAATTCCTCATGTACTTAGAGGAGAGCACCACGTGGTACCGATGGTTCCGATGAGAGAAAAGCTCCACCGGGATCTTCCACCCACGCGCCTATGGGGATTCCTCGGTACCTATCCCGGTCCAACTATTGAGGTCAGGAAGAACCAATCGATTAGAGTGAGATGGGAAAGCCATCTTCCGGAAACCCATCTACTTCCCGTCGACCCAACGCTGCACGGGACAATGGACTCACCAGCGGTTCGCACCGTCGTACACTTGCATGGCGCCCAAGTAGGGCCGGAGAGCGACGGCTATCCTGAAGCCTGGTTCACGCGCAGGTTCAAGGAAGTGGGTCCGGCCTTCACGACCGAAACATATTACTATCCCAACAGCCAGCCAGCCACCACGCTCTGGTACCACGACCATGCCCTGGGCATCACCCGGCTGAACCTCTACGCGGGCCTTGCTGGTTTTTATTTGATCAGAGATGAGGTTGAAGACAGTTTCAAGCTCCCTCAAGGGAGGTTTGAAATCCCTCTTCTGATCCAGGATCGGAGCTTCAATCAGGACGGCTCGCTATTTTACCCAGATAATCGGCTCTTCTTTGATGGATTCCCCGGGCCCTACGTGTCCGAGCCTGGCGCGGTTATTCATCCGATTTGGAACCCGGAGTTCTTCGCCAACACGATTCTGGTGAATGGAAAAGTCTGGCCGTTTCTTAGAGTAGAGCCGCGAAGGTACCGTTTGCGGATTGTCAACGGCAGCGGTTCCCGGTTTTTCAACCTGAAATTCAACAACGGCTTAACCTTTACTCAGATCGGCACCGATGGCGGCTTCCTGCCTGCACCTGTGGAGGTCGGCGAAATTCTCCTCGCACCGGCGGAACGCGCCGATGTGATCGTCGACTTTTCAAGCTTTCGGGGGCAACGATTTCTACTTATCAATACCGCTCCGGATGAGCCGTTTGGCGGTCTCCTTCCCGATCCCAATAATCCCGATTCGCCACCGCCACCTAACGCCAACACGACCGGCCAGGTGATGCAGATCAGAGTTGACCTGCCGCTTTCAGGTAGCGATAGGAGCGAGGTGCCCGCGTCTTTTCCGTTCGTGCGACTGTCGGAATCCGATGCCACTAACACAAGGAACGTGAGCCTCAATGAAAACCAACTCATCGCCGGATCTGAGGAGTTTCCCATTTCAGCGCTGCTCGGCACGTCCTCTCAAGGCCTGAGCTGGGAGGAAGATATCACCGAAAATCCACGCAGCGGCTCGACCGAAATCTGGCGGATCATCAACACGACTGAAGACACACATCCTATCCATCTGCATCTGGTCCAGTTCCAGATACTCGACCGCATTCCTTTTGATGTGGAGGCCTTTCTAACCGACAGGCCAACCCCTGGTCCGATTGAAAATTACTATACTGGCGCTCCCATACATCCCAGTCCCAATGAGGCCGGGCGGAAGGACACAGTCTGTGCCAATCCGCGAGAGGTCACCCGGATCGTCGCCAAATTCGATCTTCCCAGTTATGTGATACCTCCTGCCCGGTACGTCTGGCACTGCCACATCTTGGAGCACGAGGACAACGAAATGATGCGACCCTATTCAGTGGAGCCAGGCTCTTCGCTTCTGAGTCGCAGGTAGCCATGTTGCACGATCCGTTAATGCGAAAAGTCTTGAAGATGCACGAGCATGCCCAATGCGTTTCCGAACGGCACCCGCCGTAGCGCGAAGTCGAGGATGAGAGGTGAAGAACGTCAGCGGCCAGAGGTCTAGAACCCAGAGCCCGGTGTTCCACGCAAATAGTGGGGCGCGGGCTTTTTTTATTTTGTTAACACCAAACAAGAAGGAGAAAAATCCATGAAAGCAATATTAATATTAACGGTTCTCGCGTTTCTTGCGCCAGGTTTTGCGCTGGCACAGGAGAGCGACACTCGCTCGGAGATTCGCGAGCTGCGCGAAAAACTCGAACGGTTGGAACGTAAACTGGCGGCTGACGAAGCGGTCCGGGAGAAAAAAGCCGCCGAAGAGCGAGCGGCCATAACGGAAACCGTCAAGAAGGATGTAATCTCGGAAGTTTCGGCCAAAGGTCAAAGCTATTTCAGCAAGCTCATCGACCAAACCAAGATTGGCGCGTACGGCTCCATGCGTTACGGCACGTCGAATTTGGACGATCTGCATAATAGCTTCACCTTCAGACGCTTCGTCACGACGGTCGACTCGCCGATCGCCGAACGCCTGAGAGCCTACATGGAACTCGAGTTCGAACGATTCACCAGCATCGAACTTGATAAAAAACTCACGCGAAGGTCCGGCGGAGGCCTGACAAGCGAGGTCGCGCTTGAAGGCACTGCCAAATCGGAAATCTCGATCGAGCAGGCCTGGATGCAATACGACATCGCCGATTGGCTCAAGTTCCGCGGCGGCGCAGTCTTGGTACCGTTGGGACGATTCAACATCAACCACGACGATAACCGTTGGGATCTGCCACGGCGCAGCCTAGTGGATCGAGGCACACCCGTGCTGCCGACGACCGCCGCCTGGCCGGAGCTTGGCGCCGGCTTTCTGGGCGATATTTCACTCGGCAATACGGGAAAGCTGAGCTACCAGGCGTACGTCATGAACGGGGTAACGTTAAATTCCGAAGTTGAGCAGATCGGCCAAACGCGCGCCGGCGACACGACGAAATTGGCCTATGAGGTCAAGCTCCAACCGTCGCGCGGGACTTTTTCCGACGACCTCAAAAAAGGTAAAGCTCTCGGCACGCGCTGGGCCTACAGTCCGTCGCTTGGCGCTGAAATCGCCGCGTCGGTTTACTGGGGCCGCTACACTCCCGACTTCCTTCCGAGCAAACCGGTCTTCTCCTTTGCCATTGACGGCAAAAAAACTTGGGGACCCTTTGAAATCGAGGGGCAGTATGTGAATACTCAGTGGAGCGGCGTGCGCAGCGTCGCCCGCGGCCTGGCAAAAAGAGCCATTAGCAGTTCGAGTGAGGCCGAGGTCGACAATGTTGAAAGCGAAGTTGAGTTTGAATTGGCTAATCTGGCGAGTCGCAAACAGGGATACTGGGTGGATTTTCGCTATCGATTTTGGCCTGACTTCTTGAACAAAACCATACTTGGCAGCCATTTCGCCAATCCCCAGCTGATCGCCACGCTGCGCGCGGAACAGGTTTGGTTCAGCGATCTTTTGAAATCAGCAGGATTTACCGATGGAACGTTAACTGATTTTAAAACAGAGAACCGGCTTCTTAACCGCGTCACTTTGGGGCTCGCCTACCGGCCGGTTCCCCTCGTCGCGCTACAGCTCGCCTACGAGTATACTCGCACCAACCAAGCAAAGAGCCTTTCCAGTGTGACGAACTTTCTGCCCGCTAGAAGCGGAGAATATTTTCAAAATGCGCTACTCATGGGGCTCACGTTCGGATTCTAATCATGAACTTGCTTGGGAAATTGTTCCGGCTAGTCTGGCTTATTTCCTCTCTGGGAACTCCCCCCTTGGCGTCGGCCCAAGAGGGGAGTTTTCTGAAGGAAGCGGAAGCGCCTAAGGCCGTCTTCCCCGATGCCACTGCGTTCGAACGAAGGGTGATCCGCTCAACCGAAGAACTAAAAGAAAAGATCCGCCAACGCTTGGGCAAGACAAAAACCTCCATTTGGGAAGATTCTTATATAACCTTCATCGCCAAGAAAGCCGATGCGATCGTCGGTTACGCGGTAATCGTCGAAGAGATCGGCAAGCACCGGCCGATCACGTTTATTGTCGGGGTCGGCGCCGACCGCAAAATAAAAGACGCAGCGCTGATGATCTATCGCGAAGCCTATGGCGGAGAAATTAGGGACCGCCGCTTTCTCCAACAGTACAAAGGCAAGCAACTGCAAGATCCGCTTCTGCCGTTCCGCGATATTCAAAATATCAGCGGCGCAACGATGTCGGTGGAAGCCATTGGCCGGGGCAGCAAGAAAGCCCTAGCTTTGGTCGAAACAGTTTATATGGAAGGAACCGAGCCGAAGTGAAAATGCTCAAGATATTTTCGCTCCTGCTTCTAGTCGCGTTGCCGCCGACGCCGACCCTGGCGACTCTGCGTGAAGTACGCGAAGTTCACTTCCAAATGGGAACTTATCTGGAAGTGATCCTTTGGCACCATGAGCCGGAAACCGCCAAGCGCCTGATTCGCGACGCGATACAAGAAGCGCACCGTCTCGATGCAATCTTGTCGAACTTCGATCCGGACAGCGCGCTGTCGCGCTTGAACCGGCATGCCGGCGCGGGAAGCATGCGTGTGCCGGTGGAGCTCTTCGAGCTTCTTGCGCGCAGCCGCGAGCTCGCTGAGAGAACCGGCGGCCTGTTTGACGTCACAATCGGCCCGCTGATGGAGTTGTGGCAAAAAGCGGCGGCGAGTAACCAAATGCCGAACCCAAGCGAGTTGGACCAAGCGCGGGCACTGGTGGATTACCGCAAGCTTGCGCTGCGTCGACCTGATGCGGCAGCGCTCATCCGCGGCGGCATGAGCATCGACCTCGGCGGCATCGGCAAAGGATACGCCGTGGACCGGATGACAAACATGTTGAAAGCTTCGGGAATAAGCGCCGCGCTAATCAATTTCGGCGCCAGCAGCATGAGCGCCATCGGCGCTCCCCCCGGAAAAACTGGCTGGGAAATCGCAGTTCAAGACAGCGATGGCCGCCTGCGCGGCGCGATTCATCTACGCGACGTAGCGCTGTCCACGTCCGGCAGCATGGGCCATGGCTGGATCATCAACGACAAAAAGTACGGCCATCTGATCGATCCGCAGAGCGGCATTGCAGCAACCGAGACGCGCATGGCGACCGTCGTCACGCCTAGCGCAACTTTAGCTGAGGCATTGACGAAACCGCTCGTGTTAATCGGCGCAAGCGCGCTGCGAATCGTCGAAAAGTTTGCCGACTGCGAAGCGGTTGTCATCCCCGAAAACGGCGCGCCGACGTTTTCCCGTCAATTTCGCAGCCGATTCTCCTGGAAGGAAATCCCCAGACCATGAAAAACTTCGCGGCTCCGTCTTTTCGCTTGCGCGACGCGTCGTTTGAAGTTCGGCTCATCTACAGCTTATTTCTCATTTTCATTTTGAGCGGCTTGGCGACCGTCTGGTTTCTGCAGTTTCAGCGCATCGGCATCAGCTACGAGCGCGTCGTCGCCTACTATCTCGGCGGCGAGATCGGCGGCCAAATATTCTTCGCCAAGAATCTCAACGCCCTGCTCGAAGAAACCCATTTTCACGCCTTCACGATGAGCGTGGTGTTTTTGATTCTCGCACATCTTTTTCTGGCCACCTCGTTGTCTAGAAGCGCGAAATTGTTTTTTATTCTAACCACGTTCTTCTCTCACGTCTTCGATATGGCAGGCAGTTGGCTGACGCGCATGTTATCGCCGCTCTTTGCCTATCTGTTGATCGCGTCTTGGCTGGGATTATGGATCGGCTACGCGGCAATGATTTTCCTGCCGCTCTACGAAATGTGGCTCGCGGTTAAATCAAAAGCTGAATAGCGCACCGACATAGATCCGAAAAGTTTTCAGCCAACGCTTTTGGCCACGAGAACGCCAGCACATGCCTACCGGGTCGCTGCCGTCGGGATATTTTGACGGCTCGCCGCGACGGCACAATCGGCGCGTGACAGCTTAGCTCTTTTTGTAGATCTGCTGCGCCAGGTAGTTCTGATAGCCAACCTCTTCGATCTTGTGAAGCTGGGCTTCGATCCAATCGACGTGTTCTTCTTCATCGACGAGAATATGCTCCAACAGCTCCCGACTCGCATTATCGCTCTTATCAAAGCAGCTCTTGATGCCGCCTTTTAGAACTAACAATGCGCCTTCTTCCAAGCCAAGATCATTGACGAGCTGCTGTTTAACCGACGATCCGACGTTGATTTTGTCGTACCCGGAGAGATTAGGAGTGCCTTCGAGGAAAAGAATCCGTTCGATGATTTGATTCGCGTGCTTCATCTCTTCAATGGATTCTTTCCACGCCACCCCCGCCAACACCTCGTAGCCCCAGTTTTTGCACATCTTGGAGTGAATGAAGTACTGATTGATACCGGTGAGCTCTTTGCGCAGCACTTCATTCAAAACTTTTACAATTTCGGCGTTCCCCTTCATAATCAATCCTCCTTAACGAACTTTCCGCCTCTGCTTCAACGTTGACTCAACGATACTACGACCGCGCGATCGACCGGTCAAATGCGAAAAAGTTTTTTGACGTTCGCGGAAGTAACCCGCGCCACCTCCGCCAATTGAATGCCTTTCACATTCGCGATCGTTTCAGCGACGAAGCGGACGTAAGCCGGTTCATTGCGTTTGCCGCGATGGGGCACCGGCGTGAGATAAGGCGAATCGGTTTCGACCAACATTCGCTCAAGGGGAACTTGCCGCACTACCGCGCGCAAGGCGTCGGCATTTTTGAATGTGATGATGCCGGTAAATGAGAGATAGAAGCCCAAATCAAGATAGGCGCAGGCGGCTTCGTAGTTGCCGGTGAAACAGTGAATCACACCGCACAGTTCTCTCCCACCTTCGGTGCGCAACAGTTCAGCCGCTTGCGTTGCCGCCTCGCGCTCATGCACGACGATCGGCAACTTCGTCGCGCGCGCCATGTGAATAAACTGCGCGAACACGCGCTGCTGCACGTCATGCGGCGAGTGGCTGTAGTAAAAATCGAGGCCGGTTTCGCCAACCGCGATTACCTTTGGCTGTGCAGCCAATTCCCGCAGCGTCTTCAACTCCTCGGCGCCGACATCCTTGGCATCATGCGGATGCATGCCGACGGTGGCGTACACGTTTGCGAACGTTTGCGTCAACGCCACCGCTTCGCTGTTGCTTGACATATCGCCGGCGCCGCCGACGGCGATGATGGTCTCGACGCCGGCCGCCCACGCACGCGCGATCACCGCTTCGGTCTCGCCGGCGTATTCCTTGCCCTGGATATGGGCGTGACTGTCGATCAACATGAGTGAATGGGTTTTTACTTTTTCGCGTCGGTCTCGATGCGCGGGAACAAAACTTTGGGCGGATTGATCTTATGGCCGGCAACCAGGCCCTGGCCCCAGGGCGCCTGCAAATCGTCATCGTCAATCGCAAGCAGCTCGCGTAAGTCGACTGCGGTCTCAGGCATGAACGGCGCCAGGACCCGCGCCAACGTGCGCACGGCTTCGAGCAAATGGTGCAACACTTCACCGACCCGGCCTTTCTTCGTCTCATCTTTGATCATCGTGAACGGCGCGGTTTGCACAACGTAGCGGTTGGCGTGATCGAGTGCCGACCAAATCGCTTCCAAGCCGCGATGGAACTGCAACTCTTCCATCTGGCTTTTGAGTTCAACTTCCGCCGTCACGAATTTATCGCGCAGCTCGATGTCCTCTTTCGCCCAGTCGCCGCTGAGCGGCTGCACCGCGCCGGCAAAATATTTTTGCTGCATCGCCAGCGCTCGGCTGACGAAGTTGCCAAGATTGTTGGCCAGATCGGCGTTGATCCGCGTCACCAACGCCTCCTCGGAAAATTTCGCATCCTGCCCGAAGGCCATTTCACGCAAAAGAAAATAGCGAAACGCGTCCATGCCGAAGCGCGCTTTCATCTCCAAGGGACGAATGACGTTGCCCAAGCTCTTGGACATTTTCCCCGAATCCATATTCCAATAACCGTGCACATTTAGATGATCGTAAAGCGGCAAGCCGGCGGCCATCAGCATGGTCGGCCAAAAAATCCCGTGCGGTTTAAGAATATCCTTGGCGATCAGATGATTTGCCTTGGGCCAAAGCGCTGTAAGAGAATCGCCGCCGCGATGCGCCAACGCGCTGACGTAGTTGAGCAACGCATCGAACCAAACATAGGTGACGTAGTTCGAATCGAACGGCAGCGGAATACCCCATTGCAAACGGCTGATCGGCCGCGAGATACACAAATCCTCTAGCGGTTCGCGCAAGAACGCCAAAACCTCGGTGCGGTAGCGTTCCGGCCGAATCAGATCAGGCTT
>ORMF012494754.1_pt1 | contig 11901 bp, 8 predicted proteins | sample 1779871 | NCBI WGS metagenome assembly ORMF01 (sample SAMEA104232316, study PRJEB22302) | groundwater metagenome | biome: forest; feature: aquifer; material: groundwater | place: USA | collected 2011-08-07 | depth 5.4 m | reverse complement strand
CTTCGCTCTCGCCGCCGCCGGCGCGCTCGTGCACTATCTGCGCGAAACCTCCGCACGCGGTGCCAGCATCCCCGAAGGCTCTGTCGGCCACGGCCAGGGCGGCCTCCAGCATCTCGACCGCATCCGCTTCTACGAGCAGCAGGACGCCCTGGTGCTCGACAACGTCTCCGTGCGCAACCTCGAGCTGATCGCTCCCCTGTTCGCCGATTCCTCTGCAGGCCGCGGCGACGCCGCCCCCACCTTGCTCTCCACGCTCGACGAAACCTCCACCGGCATGGGCGCGCGCCTGCTGCGCTCGTGGATGCTGCGCCCTTCCATAAACCGCGAAGAAATCGCCGCGCGCCTCGACGCCGTCGCCGAACTCAAAGCGCACACCGTCGCCCGCGAAGAAATCCGCAAGGAACTCGCCGGCGTCTTCGACCTCGAGCGCCTCACCAGCCGCGTCACGCTGGGCACCGCTGCGCCGCGCGATCTGCTCGCTCTTTGCCAGTCCCTCGCGCACGTTCCCTTGCTGCGCGAATTTCTTTCTAGCAGTGTGAGCTCTCGCCTGAAGGAACTGCACGCCGCGCTCGACCCCGACTCGACCGGCCTCGCCGCCATCCGCGACCGCATCGAAAAAAGCATCGCCGACGAACCGCCCGCCCTGCTCAGTGATCCGGGCACCATTCGCCGCGGCTATCACGCCGAGCTCGACGAGCTGCGCATGCTCAGCCAGAAGAGCAAGCAGATCATCGCCGCCATGGAGGACCGCGAGCGCAAGCGCACCGGCATCGCCTCACTGAAGATTCGCTACAACCAGGTCTTCGGCTACTACATTGAAATTTCCAAGGCCAACATGCACCTCGCGCCCGCCGACTACGAGCGCAAGCAAACGCTGGTCAACGCCGAGCGATTCACCGCGCCGGAGTTGAAAGAGTACGAGCGCAAAGTCCTCGACGCCGACGAGCGCATCTTGGAAATCGAGAAAAAACTTTTCACTGAGTTGCGCGCTTGGATTGCGGAGCAGGCCGCCGCATTGCGCCGCGCCGCCGGCGCCGTGGCCCAGCTCGACGTGCTCGTCAACTTCGCGCGCATCGCCGCCGCACGCAATTACGCCCGCCCCGAATTTTCCGATAGCGACGAGATGCTCATCGTCGCCGGCCGCCATCCGGTCATCGAAAAACTTCTCGAGGACCGTGGCGAGCGCTTTGTGCCCAACGATCTCTTCCTCAACGACACCTCGCACCTCATCCTGCTCATCACCGGCCCCAACATGGGCGGCAAGTCCACCTACCTGCGCCAGGCCGCGCTGATTGCGCTCATGGCGCAGATGGGTTCCTTCGTGCCCGCCGCGCAGGCCAAGCTGCCCATCATCGACCGCATCTTCACGCGCATCGGTGCGCTCGACAATCTCGCCCGCGGCCGTTCGACGTTTTTGGTCGAAATGACCGAGGTCGCCACCATCCTCAACACCGCCACCAAACACAGCCTCGTGCTCCTCGACGAAGTCGGCCGCGGCACGGCCACCTTTGACGGCCTCTCCATCGCCTGGGCCGTCGTCGAGCACATGGCCGCGCACACCCGCGCCCGCGCGCTCTTCGCCACGCACTATCACGAGCTCACCGAACTCGAGGAGTTGCTCCCCGAAGTAAAAAACGTACACGTCTCCGTGAAAGAAGTGGGAAGCGAAATTGTTTTCTTGAAGCGAGTCGAGCCCGGCAGCGCCGACAAAAGTTACGGCATCGAGGTCGCGCGCCTCGCCGGACTGCCGCGCAGCGTGATTGCCCGCGCCCGCGAGGTGCTCCTCCGCCACGAGGTCAGCGAGCACCAGTTGAGTGAAGAACTTTCTCCCGGCGGCGCCCCACCGCACCAGGACGCTATCTTCGCCGCCATCGACCGCGAAGTCCTCGACGCCCTGCGCGACGCCGATCTCGACAACATGAAACCTCTCGACGCCCTCAACCTCCTCGCCAAACTCAAGAAGCAAACCTCCTCGTAGGACAGGCTTTCCAGCCTGTCCGCATTTCTTTACCGCTGTCGATTCCTCTGATACGCTCCCCGCCACGGCCCAACGATTGGCCGGCGCAAGCAGGTCATCGTAAAAGCATGAATCCCCTCGCCAGGTTCCTTCTGCGTGCCAAGCATTGGCAAGTTTTCATTCTTGTGACCGGCCCATTCTTCATCGGAATGGCGATTGAGTTCAATTCCGACTGGAGCACAATTCCGCTGACCGAAGGATTTGGGACCTCCGATCTCAAATCGGCGTTCCTGTGGTTCCTTTTCATGTACTGCTTTCTCGCCTGGCAGTGGGCCACGGGGTCATTTCTCAATTCAATCGTGCATACCGCGCTAAAAATGAAGACTGGATTCTTTCGCTTTTCCCTCGTTTACCCTGCGCTGTATTTCTTCGTGTTTTGGGCAACGTTTCATAGCTCAGAGCCTGTGGTATTCGCCGTCATCTTTCCGTTGCATGCTTTTGCGACGTTTTGCATGTTCTATCAATTGTATTTCGTCTCGAAGAGTCTGGTTTCCGCAGAGACAGGGAGACCGGCAGGATTCTTCGATTATGCTGGGGTGTTTTTCAGTATCTGGTTTTTCCCCGTCGGAATATGGACAATTCAGCCAAGAGTAAATCACCTGTATGAAAAGAGCCTGTCGCCCACCACTTTCCTGTAGTTTGCTTCCGGACGATTTTCGCCGCTCAGCAGCTCTGCTTTGTGGGACGGGGCTTCAGCCCCGACAAAAAAAGGCGGCGCGAAGCGCCTACCGCTCTGCCGAAGGCGCCTTTTCTTTCCGGCGCGCAGCGCCTACCGCTTATCGTTTCGCAGTTGTTTGGCTTCCTGTGATAAGTTGAGCTTTCATGCGCCATCCTTCGCGCACGTCCCCGAAGCCCCTGCTCGTCCTCGGCCTCATGTCCGGCACCTCCGCCGACGGCATTGACGTCGCCCTCGCCCGCATTTCCGGCCGCCCGCCGCGTCTAAAAGCCAAACTGGAAAACTTTCTCGACGTTCCCTTCCCCGCCGAAGTCCGCACCGCAATTCTGCGCATCGCCAACGGCGCCGCCACGTCCTCCGCGGAAATCAGCCAGTTGAATTTTCTCCTCGGTGAGCTTTTCGCCGCCGCCGCGCTCGCCGCCTGCAAGAAATTCCGCGTCTCCCCAAAACGCATCGCGCTCATCGGCTCGCACGGCCAGACCATCTATCATCAAGGTGCGCCGGGACCGTTTCTCGGCGCGCGCCGCTTGGCCTCCACGCTGCAGATTGGTGAGCCGGCCGTGATCGCCGCGCGCACCGGCATCACCACCGTCGCTGATTTTCGTCCCGCGGACATGGCTGCCGGCGGCCAGGGCGCGCCGCTCGTCCCCTTCGTCGATTATTTGCTCTACCGTGACGCCCGCCGCGGCCGCGTCGCGCTGAACATCGGCGGCATCGCCAACGTGACCGTGATTCCCGCCGCCGCCACTCCCGAAAAAGTTTTCGCCTTCGACACCGGCCCCGGCAACATGCTCATCGACGCGCTCGTCCGCGAATTTTCCCACGGCAAGCAATCCTTCGACCGCGGAGCGCTCATGGCCTCGCGCGGCATGCTGCTTCCCGGCATGCTGCGCGAATTGCTCGCCGACCCATATCTCAAGCTCCCGCCGCCGAAATCCGCCGGCCGCGAACAGTACGGCGAGAGCTACCTGCAGCGCGCCCTCGACTGGGGCCGCCAGCACAAGCTGCGCCCCGAAGACATGCTCCGCACCGCTACCATGCTCACCGCGATTTCCATCGTGGACGCGCTGCAGCGCTTCGTGTTGAAGCGCATCGCCGTGCACGACCTGATTATTTCCGGCGGCGGCGCGCACAATCCGCTCATCCGTGCACAGCTCGCCTCCGGCCTCCCGGGAATTCGCATCCTCCCTTCCGCGGCCCTCGGTGTTTCCGAGGACGCCAAGGAAGCCTTCGCCTTCGCCATCCTCGCCTACGAAACCTGGCACGCCCGCGCCGCGAATCTCCCCAGCGCCACCGGCGCAAAGCGCCCCGCCATCCTCGGCAAAATCTCCCATGCCCCGCCGAAGTAAACTTACGTCGTCATTCCGAGTCCCGACGGTTTCTGTCGGGGCGAGGAATCCCTCCTGCTCGTCATTCCGAGTCCCGATGGTTTTGATCGGGGCGAGGAATCCCTCCCGTTTGTCATTCCGAAGCTCGGCGCTTTTCGCCGGCCTGAGGAATCTGCCTCTTGTTTGTTTCTCGTCCTTACTCCTCCTTTCCCTCGTAGGGTGCTCTTCAACGCAGCAGCCGGATCCCGGTACCGTTGTCTTTCTCATCGAGACCATGCCTGCCAATCTCGACCCGCGCATCGGCACCGACGCGCAGTCCCAGCGGCTGCACAGCCTCATCTTTAGCGGCCTTTTGCAGCGCGACATGCAGATGAATCCCGTCGCGGACCTCGCCGAGCGCTGGGAAATGCCCGACCCGCTCACCTACATTTTCCATTTGCGCCGCGGCTTGCGTTTTCACGACGGCCGCGCACTTACCGCCGCGGACGTGAAGTTCACCTTCGACACGATTCTCTCCGGCGCCCTGAAGACTCCCAAGCGCGGCGCCTTCCGCATGGTCGCGAGCATCGCTGCGCCCGACGACTTCACAATTATTTTTCATCTGAAAGAACCCTTCGCTTCTTTTCTCTGGAATTTGGTGCGGCCTTCGGTGGGTATCGTTCCCGCGGGCGCTCCCGCGGACTTCGCGCAGCATCCCGTCGGCACCGGGCCGTTTCGTTTTGTCAGCGCGCGCCAGGACGAAGAAGTCGTCCTCGAACGCAATCCGGACTATTTTGACGCCCGCGCACACATTGCCCGCGTGAAGTTCCGTATCGTCCCCGACGCCACCGTCCGCGCTCTCGAGCTGCGCAAAGGCGCCGCGGACATCGCTCTCAATTCCCTTTCGCCGGACACCGTGCCCGCTTTGGCCAAAATGTCCGGTCTTGCCGTCACGCAGCAGCCCGGCACCACTCTCGTCTATCTCGCTTTCAATTTCGATGATCCTATTCTCGCGCGCCGCGAAGTTCGCCAGGCGTTGGCCTATGCCACCGACCGCCAGCAGCTCGTCACCTACCTCATGCGCGGCCAGGCGCGCCTCGCCGACGGACTGCTGCCTCCCAACCATTGGGCCCACGCCGAGCGAATGCAGCAATACGACTACGATCCCGCGCGCGCCCGTGCGTTGCTCGATAGCGCAGATTTCTCGCGTCCCTCGCCCGCGAGCGGCGGCAGCCGGTTGAAGCTCACTCTGAAAACTTCCACCGACGAGTTATCCCGTCTTCTCGGCGCGGTGCTGCAGGACCAATGGCGAAAAATCGGCGTAGACCTGCAAGTGCGCTCGCTCGAATTCGCCACGCTTTCTTCGGACATCGTCCGCGGCACCTTTCAGCTTTTCACTCTGCGCTGGATTGGCGCCAACAACGATCCCGACATTTTTGAATACGTGTTTCATTCCCGAAAAATCCCGCCCGACGGCGCCAACCGCGGCCGCTACCGCAATCCGCAGCTCGACACCCTGCTCGACCGCGCCCGCGTGGAGATGGACCGCGAAAAGCGCCGCGCCGTCCTCGCCGACGCGCAGAAAATCATCGCCGAAGAACTCCCCTACCTCACGCTCTGGTATCTTGACAACGTCTGCGTGCACCGCGCGCGTGTCACCAATGTGCAACTCACGCCCGCCGGCGATTACGATTTTTTGTCCGGAATTGTCCTGCGTTGATGTGGAATTGAACGGTTGTTTCGATTGTCATCCTGAGTCCCGAGGCCTCGGGACGAAGGATCTCTCTTGCTGTCACCTGCTACCTGTCACCTTTATTTCCTCGCCACTATCTTTCACCCGCCAAGCCGAGCACATCGCGAATCTCGTTTTCCGCGAGCAATCCTTCGCGGATAATCCGCCACGTGTCGTCGCGCAGTTCGACGATGGTCGACCCCAGCGCCGCTCCCGTGTCGCCGGAGTCAATGATCAGCGGCAGCCGGTCGCCCATTTGGCGAAACACCTGGTCGCCGCTCGAGCACGCCGGAAATCCCGACACGTTCGCGCTCGTCCCCGTCACCGGCATCCCCGCCGCCTGGATCACCGCGCACGCCACCGGCGAATTCGGCCAGCGCAGCGCCACGCGCCCGGTGTTGGCGGTCACTTTCAACGGCAGCTTGTGCGTGGCGTCCACCACCAGCGTCAGCGCCCCGGGCCAGAATTTTTCCGCCAGCAGCAGGAACGAAGCGGGCAGGTCGCGCGCCAGCGTCACCGCCTGCTCCAGCGAATTCACCAGAATCGGCAGCGCGCGCGCTTCCGGCCGGCCCTTGATGCGGTAGATCTGTTCCACCGCGGATAAGTTGAAGGGGTCCGCCGCCAGCCCGTAGAAGGTGTCCGTAGGAATTCCGATCACCGCTCCGCGGATGATGAAACTGGCCGCGTATTGGATGTGCGGCGCTTCCGGCGCTTGCTGTTGGACCTTCAGGATCTCGGCTGACAAAGTGTGTGCTCGCTCTCCCACGGACTGATGTGCCCGCAAGGGGGGCTGCAGGTCAATGGCCGCAAATTATCACAGCCCCATTCCCCCGCGCAAGCCTCGGCCTGTAGCCCGCCTCTTCCGCGCACTTTGCGTCCCGACGCTTCTTGTCGGGAAGAGCCGGGGTTTCTCCCGCGCACTTTGCGTCCCGAATGATTTTGCGGGGACTCCCGCGCCTCTTCTGGTCGTCATCCTGAGCGGAGCGAAGGATCCCTCTGCAGCTTTCCGTTCTTGTAGCCCGCGTCTTCAGACGCGGGGCATTGCGGGTAGCTTACGTCCCGCTTGCCCTGAGCGAATGCGAAGGGTTCCGCGCTTTTCGCGGAACTGACATGCTTGCAGGGCACGCAATGCCCGCCGGTGCTAGCCGCAGTTGTTCATACCCCAGTCCGCACCTTTTCCGTTCGACTGCTCGCAGCCAGCGCTTGCCACGCAATCACAAACGACGGCAGGAAACACGCCGTGGCAATGACGCTCCAGACCACCGTGGCGAGGCCGAGTTCTCCCATCCGTGCGATCGCGGGGATGGCCAGAATCACACGAACCACAACGAAGACCATCGCGAACGGATAGCTGCGCATCATCCATTCGCGGTGCTGCTGAATCTTGCCCGTGCGAACGCAGTAGAGCGCGGTGCCCGTGGTCACCATCCAGCCAACGGACTGGATTAATGCGCCCATGGTCAGCGTCGGAATGGGCAGCGCGACGGCAACCGCCATCGCCACCGGCGCGGCGATCGCCACACTCGCCACGTAGGTGCGTCCCATCATGCGATGCACCTGCAGGTACCGCTGGCGCAAACGGCTCGAAAACTGGAACACGCCAAGAAGAAGTGCCAGCGCCCCGGGAATGCCGTGCGCCAGCATCAGCCACGGAATCGCCGCATAGCGCTGCCGCAGGAACGATTGCGCATCCAGCAGTGTGATGTCGCGCGTGAGGAGGACAAACAGCGCCATCATTCCGAACACAATCCACAGGGCATGCTTTGCCTGGAATGTGCTTCTACGAGTCACGGTTCCGGATGCACCAGTCGCCACAATTCCTCCCGTTCGCGCCGCTCATCCACACAGCGCTGCGCGAATCGCTCGAGAACATAGCATACGAGCCTGAACCTGACAATCGCCGCCGCTTCGCTCAAGTTTGCTTTCCATCCGAAGCCGCCATCGATTCCGTCCCGCACCGCGGCGTTCACCTCCGCGCCTTTTCTGGCTGTCATCCTGAGCGTAGCGAAGGATCTCTCTGCAGCCTTGTGTAGCCCTTTGGCTCTTCATGTTAAATTGCCCTTGCTGGCGTTTGGCGCAAGTGAGGTAGGGTCTGTGAAAGCAGCAGATTTTCGACGCTTCGCTCTGGCTCTGCCGGAGGCCGTGGAAGGCTCGCATTTCGGCAACGCCGACTTCCGAGTGGGCGGAAAAATCTTCGCCACGCTCGCTCTCGAGAAAGAAGGTTTCGGCGTGCTGCTGCTCACGCCGGAGCAGCAGGCCGGCATGGTCGACGACGCGCCGGAAATCTTTTCCCCGGTTCCCGGCGGCTGGGGACGCCAGGGCGCCACGCGCGTGCGCTTGTCGAAAGTTCCCGCGGACTTCCTGAAATCCGCGTTGCGTCTTGCCTGGCGAAAACGCGCGCCCAAACGCCTCTTGCGCCCGCGTCCCTTAAGCTCGTAGCTCACGTCCCGCCTGACCTGCTTGCCCCGAGCAACGCCGAGGGGAGCGAAGGCGAAGGGAGCGCAGCCGAGGGAGGCCGCCGCTTTGTAGGGGCGGGCTTCAGCCCCGCCCTTTCTTAGAGGCGCGATACATCGTGCCCTGAAATGTAGCGGCGCGCTTCAGCGCGGCATTCCTGTTTTGGAGTGCGGCGGCTCGACGCCGCTTTCCTAGCACCTTTCATCTGATACCTGTCACCTGACACCTGTCACCACTCTCTTTCGCTTGACAGGCACTCCCTAAAAGCCTAGCTTGCAAGTCGGTTCCATTCCCCCGAGGACATCATGAAACGTGCTACGGCAAGGGTCGCAATCTTGCTCTGCGCACTTCTGCTGTGCCTCATCGCTGCCCATTCGTCTGCCGCTACGCCGCAAATGTCAGCGGCCCACCACCTCCGTCGCGGTGTGGAGTTGCAGCAGAAGGGCGATCTGGACGGTGCCATCATCGAATACCGCGCCGCACTCCGGCTCGACCCTAACATCGCCGAAGCCCACTACAACCTCGGCGGCGCGCTTCTCGGTAAGGGTAATAAGGGTAATTTGGACGGTGCCATCACCGAATTTCGAACGGCGATCCAAATCAACCCCAACTTTACCGAAGCGCACACCTACCTCGGCGTGGCGCTTGCGGGCAAGGGTGATCTCGACGGTGCCCTTGCGGAATACCGCACTGCTCTCCGGCTCAACCCCAACTCTGTCGATGCGCACACCAACCTCGGCACCTTGTTCCTCGGTAAGGGTAATCTGGACGGTGCCATCACCGAATTTCGTACGGCGATCCAAATCAACCCCAACTTTGCCGTAGCCCACTACAACCTCGGCGCCGCGCTCCTCGGTAAGGGTAATTGGGACGGTGCCATCACCGAATTCCGGACGGCGCTCCAAATCAACCCCAACTTCACTGAAGCGCACACCAACCTCGGCACCGCGCTCATGAATAAGCGGGATTTGGACGGTGCCATCGCGGAATACCGAACTGCGCTCCGGCTCAACCCGGACTACGCCGAAGCGCACTACAACCTCGGACTCGCGCTCAGGGACAAGGGCGACCGGGACGGCGCCATCGCCGAATTCCGGACGGCGCTCCAAATCAACCCCAACATGGCCGTAGCGCACAACGAGCTCGGCAACGCGCTCCATGCCAAGGGTGACTTGAACGGTGCGATCTCCGAATACCACATTGCCCTGCGGCTCAAGCCCGACTTTGCCGAAGCGCACACCAACCTCGGCAACGCGCTCCATGCCAAGGGTGACTTGGACGGTGCGATCACCGGATACCGCGCTGCGGTCGGGCTTAAACCCAACTTTGCCGAAGCGCACTACAACCTCGGCACCGCGCTCAGGGAAAAGGGCGACCTGGACAGTGCCATTGCTGAATTCCGCGCAGCGCTCCGGCTCAACCCCGTCTTTGCCTTAGCCCACAACAACCTCGGTATTGCGCTCAAGCGCAAAGGCGATCTGGACGGTGCCATCGCCGAGTACCACGTGGCGATCCGGCTTGACCCTAACTTGGCCCGAGCGCACCTCAACCTCGGCAACGCGCTTTCCCATAAGGGTGATCAAGACGCGGCCCTTGCGGAATATCGCACCGCGCTTCGCCTCGACCCCAATGATCCCGAAGCGCGTTACAACCTGGGCACTGAGCTACAGAACACAAGGGACCCGGACGCAGCGATTCCTGAGTTTCGGGAAGCACTTCGTCTGCAGCCGAACCTCGTCGACGCGCACTACAACCTCGGCACTATTTTCCGGGGAAAAGGAGATGTTGACGGCGCCATTGCCGAATACCGCGAAGAAATTCGGCTGCACCCGGATCACGCTCAAGCTCACTTTCATCTCGGCTTCTTGCTGAATGACCAAGGGGACAAAGAAGGTGCCATCCGGGAAGAACGCAAAGCAGTGCGATTGCTGCCGAAAGATGCAAAGGCACACTTGGCTCTCGCTGCCGCGCTCTCCGAAAATCAAGAACTCGACGAGGCCATCCGCGAATGCCGCGATGCTTTGAGCCTCGGGCTGGACGATGCCTCTTCTGCTTTTGCACGCACAATTCTCGGTCGAGCCCTTAGGAACAAAGGTGATCTCGAAGCCGCTATCACAGAATTTCGGACGGCGCTGAATCTCCAGCCGAATCTTGCCCTCGCTCACCTCGGCTTGGGCATCGCCCTCGCCGGAAAGGGTGACCCCGATGCGGCCATTCTGGAGCTGCGTACGGCCCTCGGTTTAGGTTTGGAGGACATCGATGCTGTACCAGCGCATATCAAGTTGGGCAACGCGCTTCAGGGCAAAGGCGATCTGGACGGCGCCATTGCCGGGTACCGCGCCGCACTCCGGCTCAACCCCAATTCTGCCAACGCGCACAGCGACCTCGGCACCGCGCTCGCAGGCAAGGCCGACCTGGAGGGTGCCATTGCAGAGTACCGCACCGCGCTCCGGCTCGACCCCGACTACGCCGAAGCGCATTACAACCTCGGCAACGCGCTCAGCGACAAGGGCGACCTGGACGGTGCCTTTGCTGAATACCGCACCGCGCTCCGGCTCAACCCCAACTTGGCAGAAGCGCACACCAACCTCGGACTCGCGCTAGGGCGCAAGGGCGATCTGGACGGTGAAATTGCTGAATACCGCGCCGCAATTAAGCTCAACCCCAACGACGCCGAAGCGCACTACAACCTCGGCAGCGCGTTCAGGGATAAAGGCGATCTGGACGCTGCCATCGCCGAGTTTCGTGCTGCGCTTCGGCTCAACCCTTTGTATGCCAGCGCGCAAAACAACCTCGGGCTCGCGCTTAGTGACAAGGGCGACCTGGACGGCGCCATTGTGGAATACCGCATCGCGCTCCGGCTCGACCCCAACAACGCTATTGCGCACTACAACCTCGGACTCGCACTTGGGCAAAAGGGCGATCTGGACGGCGCCATCGCCGAATTGAAAGTGGTTGTGCGCTTGAAGCCGGATGATGCAAATGCCCATTACATACTCGGTGGCGCGCTTGAAGAGAAGGGCAATCTAAAGTCAGCCTTGGACGAATATCGCCGAGCCTCTCAGCTGGAACCAAATAACCCCGACATTCGCAAGGCCTATGAAAGCTTGTCCCGCAGATTGAAACCCTAGCAGTGGACCGGTGGCTCACCTCGACTTTTGAGGGCGCGGCCGCATCAACATTCCCGCGGGCCGCGTCTTTTGCGTCCCGATGCACTTGATCGAGAAGCTCCGACATCGAAAACAGACGGCGCGCAGCGCCTTCCATTTAGAGACCCATAGGGGCGAAAGAGAATTGCCCGGGGCGCAAGCCCCGGGAAAAACAGTGGCGCGCAGCGCCTTCCTCCCTGCCGGAGGCGCTTTAGCTTCCCCGCGCGCAGCGCGTGCTTTGAGTCTCTCTCTGATCCCTGGTCCCTGATCCCTGTTCCCTCTCCCTTTCTTTACCCCAGCCAGTGCCTTTGATACGCTCCTCTCATGCCCTCGCATTCCACCATCGAGGTCCGCCGCGCGGAAGTGCTCACCAGCCGCGAAAACCGCTGGCTGAAGAAATTCCGCGCCGCGCTGAAGGGCAGCCTCGACGACGCCTGCATCGCCGTCGAAGGCGTCCATCTTGTGCAGGAGGCCTTGCGCAGCGGCCTCGCCATCGACGCCGTGCTCGTCAGCGCCTCGGGCGAACGCCACCTGGGAAAACTTTCCCCGCGCCTCACTCGCGCCAT
>ORMF011331509.1_pt1 | contig 11901 bp, 4 predicted proteins | sample 1779871 | NCBI WGS metagenome assembly ORMF01 (sample SAMEA104232316, study PRJEB22302) | groundwater metagenome | biome: forest; feature: aquifer; material: groundwater | place: USA | collected 2011-08-07 | depth 5.4 m | reverse complement strand
GTTCGAACTGAAGCGGAATGGCGTGCGCTTTGGAAAACGCACGGCGCCTCGCAGGCTGTACCGGCGGTGGAATTCTCGACGCACGCCGTGGCGGCCGTGTTTCTCGGAACCCGGCCGACCAGTGGCTTCAGTGTAGACACCGTCGGAACACATCGTGAAGGGGATACGCTCGTGATCGAGTACGTCGAGCGTAGGCCGAATCCTGGCGCAATTGTGAGCCAGGTTCTGACGTCCTCCTTTCACATCGTGCTGGTCCCTCGGCACGATGGGCCGGTGCGTTTTCAGAAAAAGACGATCGAGCGGTAGCCATGCCGCATCTGGTCGCTCCCGCCTATGTCGTCCTCAGCCTCTTGCTGTGGGCCGTCGTCGCCCACGCCCAGGAAGACGGTGCGAGCACCGTCCCGAAGAAATATCGGGTCATCACCAACCGAACCATCCAGACAAAACCCGGGTTGCCGGCGTTAGGGCCAGCCGGCTATCGCTTCAACGACCCTACCTTTGGAACGCGCGTGCTGCGGGTGAGCGACGCGAACACGCGACCCGGATTTTCCGGCCGATCCTTCACGACGCCGTCCGCGGCGCACCAATTGGCATGGAATGCTGCCTCGGATCTGTTCTACATCCGCAGCATCGACGGGACGTTCATTCCGTACGACTTCAATCCGATCACGATGACGGTGTCGCGGATCCTGCCAAGCGCGCTCGGCAACGGCGGCCTGACCATCGCCTCCCAGGTGGAGCCGCAATTCAGCTTTCTGTCGTCGAACGTGCTCTTCGGCTCGAGACAAGATCCGGTCAACGATTGGCCGATCGTCCGTCAATTCGATTTCAACACCCTGACGTACGCCGATCTGGTGAATTTAGGAGCGGTGACGACAGTGTTGCCGAGCACGTATGCGGGCGCACTCTCCTCGAGCGCGACGGCGCCGGAAAAGCTGAGCGTGATGTTCGGAGGCATTCAGGACACACACTACAAAGTAGCGGTGTTTCAGGTGAGTCCTGCCGGTGCGAATCCAGTCATCCTGGACTCGCGAGCGTCGACGATCACGCGAAACGGGTTGGCAGCGAACACGAATGTGCCGCTTGGCTTCTTTCTGCACCACGCGTGGATCGATCAATCGGGTCGCTATGTTCTGCTCTACCCTGCGAACGCGACACCCGCGCCGTACTTCGTATGGGACCTCGAAACCGATTCGCTCACACAAGTTAGCAGCAACGCGACAGGGCATGATGCGATTGGGTTCGGCCGGCAGATCAATCAGGCGTGCTGCACGACGTCGGGCTACGACGCAGCGCAATGGCAGCTCAGGACGCTGGCTGCTCCTGCGTCAACAACCGACCTGATTAACCCCGTGCTCGCGCCGCAGGAGGTCTATCTCGCTGACCATACGTCCTGGAACAACGCGAGGGCCGATACCCTGACCCCGATTCTTTCCGCGTCGTACCGGTACTTCAACGACACTCTCAACACGACACCATGGCGCGCGTGGGATGACGAGATCGTCGCCATCGAAACAGCCGCAGGAACGGCCGGAGCCACAGTGTGGCGGTTCGCGCACCACCGCTCGGACGTGTCCTCCGACGGTTCACAAGCGGTCTATTTTTGGTACCTCCCGCGGGCAGTGATCTCTCCGGATGGCCGGTGGGCGATTTTTACCTCGAACTGGCAAAAGACGCTCGGTTCCAGTGTCGACACGGATATCGAGCCTGGCGGAGCTTACCGATGTGATGTGTTCCTGATCGCGTTGGCTAAGGGCGGGGTGGACACGTTTACCGACGATCCGCTGTCGATTGGGAGCAGCGTCGTCAAGGCCGCGCACGTTACAGAGCTTCGCTCGCGCATCGACGGGCTGCGCGCTCAGTTCGGTCTTGCGGCGTTCTCGTGGACCGACGCGATTCCCGATTCAGGCATCGCCGTCAAAGCGGTGCATATCAGCGAACTGCGAACCGCTCTGCTACAGGCGTACACCGCCGCGGGCCGGACGGCGCCCGCCTTTATCGACTCCTCGCTTGTTCCGGCGATTTCCGCGATCAGGGTGGTGCACATCCAGGAACTGAGAGACGCGGTGATCCACCTCGAAACGAGCTGACGCGCCAGACCTCCGCGCTCGATGCGCACTTTGAGCCCGTCCAGAGCTCACTTGCGTTGACCAGATGACTGGGTGGAACAGCCCTTTTCAGGGCTGCTTCGCCTCCGCAGCGCTGAAGCGCTGCGCCACCTCAACACAACGGAGCGATGGTGGAGGAGAGACCTTCCGGGTTTAAAGGTGCTTTCGAGGGATTCTACGAGCGCGGGGGGATGTCGTTTGCAAACGGGCCGAGAGAACGTCTCGGCCCGTTTGCCCCGGTGGCTAGAAGTCGATCTGCGTCGCTATCTGAATCAAGCGAGGAAACACGACGTCCTGCGGCTGCTGCCACGTCGCGCCGGTCGTCCCGTAGTTGTTGTTGACGGCCGAGATCGTATTGGTGTTGAGCGCGTTGTAAAGATCGAGCATCCCCTTCATGCGGAGCCGCCCCATCCGGAAGATCTTCGCCAACCGGAAATCGACCTGCGTGATGCGATCCCCGAAGGTGGTGTTCGGTGCGATCGTCGCCACGGTTACTGTTGATGCCGAGGAGAGATTGCGGCCTAACGACGGCGCGATCTGCGCGTTCGTGAACGAGATCGGGGCCAGGATCTGCACGCCAGAAGAGCTCTGGAGCGTCGCAGACAGCTGTACATCGTAGGGGAGCGTATACGCGCCCACCATCTTGACCTGGGTCAAGAATGGCGTCACGATGCGGCAATTGAGCTGCGATGGATTGTCGAGATTCTTCGCGAGCTCGCACGAGTCGTTTGTCGTTCTCCCGGTGCTCAATCCCCCCTGAACGAGCCCGCCATTTCGGAATCGCGCCTGAATCGTGACATCCCCACCGACCCAGTGTTCGTCTCGGTCAGCGATGTCTGCGGACGATCGAATGAGATTGTCGGTGAGTCCGACCTTTGCACGCTGCAAATCGAACAACCCGCAAATCTGCTGTCTGCCGCCGCCTGGCAGTCTCGGGTCAGCCGGTGTGGTCACGCAATACGGATCGTGATCGGCGGCGGTGACCAGTAGATTGTCGGTCACCTCGAAGTTGCCGAACGAGCGCCGATACCAGGTAGCGTTGAGGCCGACGCCCGGCAGCAGCTCGTGCTGCATCCCGACCGAGCCTTCCCAGTTGTACTGGCGCTTGCCAAACCCGAAGGCATAGTTCGGGTCGTATTTCGTTCTGATGCTCGGCTGCCCAAACGCGAGATTCGTACTCGGGCCCAACTCGCCGTTGGCCGCCGGATTCAGGGGATTCCCTTGAATGATGAAATCGCCATTGGGATCCGTCCAGTTCCGCGTGGTCGAGTTGTTCGACCTCGCCGGATGCGCGCCGAGCAGGCCGAAATGCACTGGGAACTGGCCCAAGCTTGCCTTGATCGCGGTCTTGCCATCGCCGAGGACGTCATAGGCGACGCCCACGCGCGGCCAGACATCCTTCCAGCTCACCAGGGTGGCGCCGGGGAACGTGCGGGTGATCGGGACGAATTCCGCAGGAGGCAGGGTAATGTCCGGATAGGTCTGGGTGTAGTAGTCGTACCGAATCCCGAGGTTGACTGTGAACCGGCTGACCTTCCACTGGTCCTGGGCGTACAGTCCGACCTGCCGCATGTTCGCGTTGATCGAATTCGGGGTCGAATAGTACGTCACCGACGTCGGCCGGTAATTGAGCGTGGCGATGTGAAGGTTTCCGAACTGTTCGGTGTTGGTCGCGTTGTCTCCCAACACAAACGACACGCCGACCTTCACGCTGTGTGTGCCGGTCACGTAGGAGACCGCGCTGCGGCCCTGGTACGTGATGATGTCCTCGTCATACCAGCTATTGGAAGCAGGAGCCCGGAACACGTAGCCGGTCGCTTCCTGGATTGACGGCGCCTTCAGCGGGACAAAGGCATCGTGGTATTTGAATTGACCGACTCTGCCGATCACTGCGTCCAGCAGCAGCCGATTCGTCATCGGTGCGGTCCACATCGCCTGCGTGATATCCCCGCCGCGGCTGTTCATCGTGGCGGCTTCCGGGAGCTGGATGCGGCCGCCCTTGAGCCCCGGGTCGTACGGACACTGGCAGAAGCGATTTCTGATGTGCAGAAGCGAGAGCTTGTTCCTGGTCGTCGCCTGCCACGTGAGGCGCCCGCTCGTTTCGAACGTTTTCTCGCTCTTGAAGGCCTGCTGGTTCAGGTCGAGGACCGGCCTGAACGCGCTGATGTCCGTATTGATGTAAGTGTCCGCCACGTAGCGTTCGGTGACTTGGCGAGATGCCGCTCCATAGAACCAGAGCTTGTCTGTCACAATCGGGCCGCCGACCGATGGATTCACTGTCCACAAGGCTTTCTGCTTGTCAGGGTCCCCAACACCTTGCGCTCGCAGCTCATCGGTGACGTTATTCGATTGCAGGGAGCCGTTGCTGAAATTGGCGAACATGCTTCCGCTGTACGTGTTGCCGCCGTCTTTCGAGATCATGTTCGTGACCACGCCGCCGGTGTCGCTCTCAGCAGGCGCGCTGGAATACTGAATCGCGAACTCCTGCACCTGGCCGGCCTGGATGTTCATGTAGGAGCTGTCGGCCCGGCCGGACTTGAAGGCATTCAGCTCCAATCCGTTGAGCTCGATCTTCAGGTCGGACGAGCGGCCGCCATTCGCCGAGACCACCGGGAACAGACCGATGCCGGTGCTCCCGCCGGTGGCTGGCGCGAGGTTCCCGGCATCCGTCATCGTGATGCCGGGCACCAGCGCGGAGAGCTCCTGATACGAACGTCCGCTGGGAATCACATCGACGATTTCCCGTGTCATCACGACCTGTCGGTTGACGTTCTGCACGTCGACGACGGGCGACGCCCCGGAGACCGTCACGGTTTCGTTGAGCTCGCCGACTTTCATCGCGGCATCCTGCTTCGCCGAAAATCCCGTCGTCAGCTCGATGCCTTCGCGTCTGACGGTCGCGAAGCCGGGCAATGTGAATGTGACCGTATAGACGCCCGGCGGCAGCGATACGACGTTGTACTGACCGGTGCCGTCGGTGATGGCTGTTCGGGTCCTCTCAATCAGAGCCGGACTCTCGACTTCGACCGTGACGCCCGGCAAGACGGCGTCGGTCGCATCTCTAGCGACGCCGGCGATCGAGGCAGTCCCCTGGGCAAAGAACCACGTCGGTAACAACGCCACACACGCGGCCACCATCATGGACCGCAGACGGCGGGTTGTTCTCACGCTTCCCGATGCGACTCTTCTTCTCATCATTTCTCACCTCGAGAGACACCAAGGCTTGATCAGAGCCTATCGCGACGATACGGAGGGTCATGCCCCACGGACCTCCGTGGGCAAGGGTTCGAGCTATTCGAGGCGAACGTTAGCTGAACGATCCAGTAAAGGCAATCGGATTTGCCAGTTGAGGGAACCTGGATTTCCTGGCTTCTCGTGGCCGCCAAATGGCTACTCGGGAGCTACTGGCTTATGGAGTCTGCTGTAGGAATGGGGGTTTTACGAGCGCGGGGGGAAGTCGTTTTGCAAACGGGCCGAGAGCACGTCTCGGCCCGTTTGCCCCGTTGGTTAGAAGTCGATCTGCGTAGCGATCTGAATCAAGCGGGGAAACACAACGTCCTGCGGCTGCTGCCACGTCGCGCCGGTCGTCCCGTAGTTGTTGTTGACGGCCGAGATCGTATTGGTGTTGAGCGCGTTGTAGAGGTCGAGCATCCCCTTCATCCGAAGCCGCCCCATCCGGAAGATCTTCGCGAACCGGAAATCGAGCTGCGTGATGCGATCCCCGAAGGTCGTGTTTGGTGCAATCACCTCCAGGTTCACCGTTGAGCTCGAGGAAAGATTGCGCCCCAACGACGGAGCTATCTGAGCGTTCGTGAACGATGTCAACGCACGGATCTGCACCCCAGAAGTGCTCTGGAGCGTCGCGGACAGCTGGACGTCGTAGGGAAGCGTGTACGCGCCGACCATCTTGACCTGGGTCAAGAACGGGGTCACGACGCGGCAATTGAGCTGCGATGGATTATCGAGGTTCCTCGCGAACTCGCACTGGTCGGTCGTCGTTCGACCGGTGCTGACTCCTCCCTGTACGAACATTCCATTCCGGAACCGTGCCTGAAGGGTCATGTCCCCGCCGACCCAGTGTTCGTCTCGGTCAGCGATATCAGCCGACGATCGAATCAGATTGTCAGTCAGCCCGACTTTCGCACGCTGCAAATCGAACAACCCGCAAATCTGTTGTCCGCCGCCGCCTGGAAGTCCCGGGTTCACCGGCGTGGTCACGCAATACGGATCGTAATCGGCGGCCGTGACAAGCAGATTGTCGGTCGCCTCGAAATTGCCGAACGAGCGCCGATACCAGGTGGCATTGAGCCCGACCCCCGGCATCAGCTCGTGCTGCATCCCCATCGACCCTTCCCAGTTGTACTGGCGCTTGCCAAACCCAAAGGCGTAGTTCGGGTCGTATTTCGTTCTGATCCCAGGCTGCCCGAACGCGAGATTGGTGCTCGGTCCCAACTCTCCGTTGGCCGCTGGATTCAGTGGATCCCCTTGAATGATGAAATCGCCATTGGGATCCGTCCAGTTCCGCGTAGTCGTGCTGTTCGCCCTCGCCGGATTCGCGCTGAGCAGGCCGAACAGGACCGGGAACTGGCCCACGCTTCCCTTGATGGCGGTCTTGCCATCGCCGAAGAGATCGTAGACGAGGCCGGCGCGGGGCCAGACATCCTTCCAGCTCACCAGGGTTGCGCCAGGGAAATCGCGGGCGATGGGCACGAATTCCACAGGAGGCAAGTGAATATCCGGATAGGTCTGTGTGTAGTACTCCCACCGAATCCCGAGGCTGGCCGTCAACCGGCTGATCTTCCACTGGTCCTGGGCGAACAGTCCATAATTCCGCATGTTTGCGTTACTCGGAGTCGGGGTCGCGTAGTACACGACCGCTGTCGGCCGGTAGTTGAGCGTGTTGATGATCATGTTTCCGAACTGCTCGTTATTGAGCGCGTTGTCTCCCAGCAAGAACGAGCCGCCGATCTTCACGTTGTGTGAGCCGGTCACGTAGGAAACCGCGCTGCGGCCCTGGTACGAGATGGAATGCTCGGTATACCAGCTCCCGCCCAGCGGAGCCCGGAACGCGTAGCCGGTCGCTTCCTGGATTGACGGAGCCTTCAGCGGCACAAAGGCATCGTGAAGTTTGAATTGACCGATTCTGCCGACGATAGCATCCAGCAGCAGCCGATTCGTCATCGGCGCGGTCCACATCGTCTGCGTGATATCCCCGCCGCGGCTATTCATCGTGGCGGCCTCCGGGAGCTGGATGCGGCCGCCCTTGAGACCCGGGTCGTACGGGCATTGGCAGAAGCGATTCCGGATGTGCAGCACCGAGAGCTTGTTCTTGGTTGTCGCCTGCCAGGTGAAGCGGCCACTCTGTTCCCACGTTTTCTCGCTCTTGAACGCCTGCTGGTTCAGGTCGAGGACCGGCCGGAACGCGGTGATGTCCGTGTTGATGTAGGTATCCGCCACGTAGCGTTCGGTGGCCTGACGACCCAGCGACGCATAGAACCAGAGCTTGTCTTTCACAACCGGGCCGCCGACGGACGGATTCACGGTATACAAGGTTTTCTGCTTGTCAGCGTCACCCACACCCTTCGCTCGCAGCTCATCGGTGACGTTATCCGACTGAAATTTTGGCCCGCTGAGATTGGCGAACATGTTGGCGCTGTACGTGTTCGCGCCTTCCCTCGAGATCATGTTCGTGACCACGCCGCCGGTGTCGCTCTCGGCAGGCGCGCTGGAATAACTGATCGCGAATTCCTGCATCGCGCCGGCCTGGATGTTCATGTAGGAGCGGTCGAACCGGCCGGACGTGAAGGCATTCAGCTCCAAGCCGTTGATCTCGATCTTCAGATCGGACGAGCGGCCGCCATTCGCCGACACCTGCGGGTACAACCCGATGCCGGTGCTCCCGCCTGTGGCTGGCGCCAGATTGCCGGCATCCGTCATCGTGATGCCGGGCACGAGCGCAGAGAGCTCTTGATACGAGCGTCCGCTGGGAATCACATCGACGATTTCCCGGGTCATCACCGTCTGTCTGTTGACGTTCTGCACGTCGACGACCGGTGACGCGCCGGTCACGGTCACTGTTTCATTGAGCTCGCCGACTTTCATGGCGGCATCCTGCTTCGCCGCAAATCCCGTCGCCAGCTCGATGCCTTCGCGCCTGACGGTCGCGAAGCCCGGCAACGTGAATGTCACCGTGTACACACCCGGAGGCAGCGATACGACATTGTATTGACCGGTGCCATCGGTGATCGCCGTGCGGGTCTTCTCAATGAGGGCCGGGCTCGACACTTCGACCGTGACACCCGGCAAGACGGCATCGGACGTGTCTCTGACGACGCCCGAGATCCCCGCGGTGCCTTGGGCGAAGGTCCATGTCGGCATCAACGCCAACCATGCGGCAACGATCAGCAGCGACCGCAGGTGGCGAGTCGTTTTCACGCTTCCCGATTCTGTTACGCTTCTCATCATTTCACCTCGATTGGCACCAGGGCTGGACCTCAAGAGCGTGTGCGACGCCACACACGGAGGGTTACGCCCCGCGCCATCGTCCAAGTTGTCCGAAGGGGACGATAGCGGAACCTTGCGGTAAAAGGCAACCTGGATTTCCCGCCTTCCAGAGCGCCAAAATACCCGACTTCAGGCCGATTTCTCTCTTGCTTCGCCCTAGAGAGAAGCAAGTGGCAATGCCGAGAGCCAAAGAATGGCGGGATACTTCCAGCGCTTGGCGGATGTTGGTCGGTGCGGATGGTGCGATTGCCAACGAGCCAAGACAGAGTCTCGGCCCGTTGGCCCCGGTGTTCCGAAGTCGATCTGCGTCGCCACCTGAATCAAGCGCGGGAACACAGTGTCCTGCGGCGCCTGCCACGTGGCCCCAGTGGTCCCGTAGTTGTTGTTGACGGCAATGATCGTATTGGTGTTGAGCGCGTTGTAGAGGTCGAGCATCCCTTTCATGCGGAACCGCCCCATCCGGAAGATTTTCGCGAACCGCAGGTCGAGCTGCGTCATGCGATCCCCGAAGACCGTGTTCGGGGCGATCACCTCCAAGTTCACCGTTGCACTCGAGGAGAGATTGCGCCCCAGCGAGGGCGCGATCTGCGCATTGGTGAACGATGTCAACGCACGGATGACTACCCCGGAAGAGCTCTGGACCGTCGCGGACAGTTGCACGTCGTACGGGAGGGTATACGCCCCGACCAGCTTGACCTGCGTCAAGAACGGTGTCACCACGCGACAATTGAGCTGCCCTGGATTATCGAGGTTCCTCGCGAGCTCACACGAGTCAGTTGTCGTTCTCCCCGTGCTGAGTCCGCCCTGTACGAGCCCTCCATTCCGGAACCGCGCCTGAACCGTGACATCCCCGCCGACCCAATGTTCGTCTCGGTCAGCGATATCAGCCGACGAGCGAATCAGATTGTCCGTGAGCCCGACCTTCGCACGCTGCAAATCGAACAACCCGCATATCTGTTGTCCGCCGCCGCCTGGAAGTCCCGGGTTGACCGGGGAAGTCACGCAAAAGGGATCGAAATCGGCCGCGGTGATCAGCAGATTGTCCGTGACCTCGAAATTACCGAACGAGCGCCGATACCACGTGGCATTGAGCCCAACTCCCGGCACCAGCTCGTGCTGCATCCCCATCGACCCTTCCCAGTTGTACTGGCGCTTGCCAAACCCAAAGGCATAGTTCGGGTCGTATTTCGTTCTGATCCCAGGCTGCCCGAACGCGAGATTTGTGCTCGGTCCCAACTCTCCGTTGGCCGCCGGATTCAGGGGATTCCCTTGAATGATGAAATCGCCGTTGGGATCCGTCCAGCTCCGCGTCGTTGAGTTGTTCGACCTCGCCGGATGCGCGCTGAGCAGGCCGAATAGCACTGGGAACTGGCCCAAGCTTCCCTTGATCGCGGTCTTGCCATCGCCAAAGACGTCATACGCGACGCCCACGCGCGGCCAGACATCCTTCCAGTTCACCAGGACCGCGCCCGGAAACGTGCGAGTGATCGGGACAAACTCCACAGGAGGCAGGTTGATGTCCGGATAGCGCTGTTCGTAGTACTCCCACCGGATCCCAAGGTTGGCCGTGAACCGGCTGACCCTCCACTGATCCTGGGCGAACACCCCGAGCTGCCGCATGTTGGCGTGACTCGGATTCGGGGTTGCGTAGTACGTCGCCGAGGTCGGCCGGTAATTGAGCGTGTTGATGATGATGTTGCCGAACTGATCCAGGTCGTACTGGTTGTTTCCCAGTAAGGCCGAGCCGCCAATCTTCACGTTGTGGGTGCCGGTCACGTAGGAGACCGAGCTGCGGGACATGTACGTGACGGAGTCCTCGTCAAACCAGCTCCCGCCCAGCGGAGCCCGGAACACGTAGCCGGTCGCTTCCTGGATTGCCGGGGCCTTCAACGGGACAAAGGCATCGTGAAGCTTGAATTGACCGACTCTGCCGGTCACCGTTTCCAGGAGCAGGCGATTCGTGAGCGGCGCGGTCCACATTCCCTGCGTGATATCCCCGCCGCGGGCGTTCATCGTGGCGGCCTCCGGCAGCTGGATGCGGCCGCCTTTGAGACCCGGGTCGTACGGACACTGGCAGAAGCGATTCCGGATGTGCAAGAGCGAGAGCTTGTTCTTGGGAGTCGCCTGCCATGTGAGGCGGCCGCTCTGTTCCCACGTTTTCTCGCTCTTGAACGCCTGCTGGTTCAGATCGAGTACCGGTCTGAATGCGGTGATGTCCAGGTTGACGTAGGTGTCGGCCACGTAGCGTTCGGTGACCTGCCGAGACAGCGCCGCGTAGAACCAGAGCTTATCCCTCACAACCGGACCGCCAACCGACGGATTCACCGTATACAAGGTTTTCTGCTTGTCAGCGTCACCCACGCCTTTCGCCCGCAGTTCATCGGTGATGTTGTCGGATTGAAAGGATCCGTTGCTGAAATTGGCGAACATATTCGTGCTGAAGGAATTGGCGCCTTCCCTCGAAATCATGTTCGTGACCACGCCGCCGGTTTCGCTTTCGGCAGACGCACTGGAATAACTGATCGCGAATTCCTGCACCTGGCCGGCCTGGATATTCATGTAGGAGCGGTCGAACCGGTTGGCAGTGAAGGCATTCACATCCAACCCGTTCAACTGGATCTTGAGATCGCCTGTTCGGCCGCCATTCGCCGAGACCAGCGGGTACAACCCGATGCCGGTGCTCCCGCCGGTGGCTGGCGCGAGATTGCCCGCGTCCGTCATGGTGATGCCGGGCACGAGCGAAGCCAGCTCCTGGTACGAGCGTCCACTGGGAATCGCTTCGACGATTTCGCGCGTCATCACCGTCTGTCTGTTGACGTTCTGCACGTCGACGACGGGCGATGCCCCAGAGACGGTCACGGTTTCATTGAGCTCCCCGACCTTCATGGCGGCATCCGCTTTCGCCGCAAATCCCGTCGTCAGCTCGATCCCCTCGCGCTTGACCGTCGCGAAGCCCGGCAACGTGAAGGTGACTGAGTAAACGCCTGGAGGTAGCGACACGACGTTGTACTGGCCCGTGCCGTCGGTGATCGCCGTTCGGGTTCTCTCAATGAGCGCCGGACTCTCGACCTCGACCGTGACGCCCGGCAGGACGGCGTCGGTCGCGTCTCTCACGACGCCCGCGATGGAGGCAGTCCCCTGGGCAAAGGTCAAGGTCGGTAACAACGCCAAACATGCGGCCGCCAGCAAAATGGACCGCAGGCGGCGAGTCGTTCTCACGCTTCCCGATGCTACGCTTCTCATCATTTCTCACCTCGATAGACACCAAGGGCTGATTCAGAGCGTTTTG
>ORMF011073074.1_pt1 | contig 11901 bp, 9 predicted proteins | sample 1779871 | NCBI WGS metagenome assembly ORMF01 (sample SAMEA104232316, study PRJEB22302) | groundwater metagenome | biome: forest; feature: aquifer; material: groundwater | place: USA | collected 2011-08-07 | depth 5.4 m | reverse complement strand
CTGGCGGAAAAGCACCTGCTGCTGTACCTCAACGACACCGCCACCCAGGAAGCCGTGCGACTGCTACGCTGGTCCGGCGAAGTGCTGGCGTATCCCGGGGACGATGCGCTGATGCTCGCGGAGACGAATGTGGGTTACAGCAAGAACACCAAGGCGGTGCAGCGCAGGGCCCAGTACACCGTGCACACCGACAGCCGCGGCCGTCCCGTCACCGCCACGCTGGACGTCGAGTACACAAACACCCGCACAGTGGACACCGGGCCGTGCGAACTCGATGTGATCGACACAACCTACCGGTTGGACAAAGCCTGCTATAAGAGTTACGTACGCGCATACGTCCCGAAGGGCGCGCGGCCGGTTGCGTCCAGCGGGTTCGCCCGGGGCCTGGACTGGTATGAGGAGGGCGATGCCACCGTATTGGGGGGGTTCATGGTGCTGCCGGCACAGGGCGTCCAGCACATCACCATCGGCTATGCATTGCCGCGCAGCGTGACCTCCGCCAGCGGCCGCTACGTGCTGCGCGTGCAGAGCCAGCCCGCGGCCCCCACCTATCCCCTCACCGTAACGGTCGACGGCAGCATCACTACCGTCACCGTGGACCGTGATCTTTTGCTACGATTACACCTGCCATGAGCCTGCGCGTCCCAGTCATAACCACACCCACCACCCCAGCCGGCGCCGCTCCCGTGGAGCACCACGGTGCGTTCAAGCAGGTGTCGGTGGTGCTGCCATGCCTCAACGAGGAGCAGACCATCGGGACCTGCGTCACCAAGGCGCTGTCTACGCTAGAGACGCTCGGCCTCAATGGCGAGGTGCTGGTGTGCGACAACGGTTCTACCGACGGCTCTGCCACCGTTGCGGCCGGGGCCGGCGCCCGGGTGGTAAGCGAGGCCCGGCAGGGCTACGGCATTGCGCTGCGCCATGGCATCGATGCGGCCCACGGCGAGTTCGTAGTGATGGCCGACTCCGACGACACCTACGACCTCTCACAGATCGGGGCCTTCATCCGGCCGCTGCAAACAGGGGCCGACTTCGTGATGGGCAACCGCTTCGGCGGGCACATCCACGCCGGCGCCATGCCCGTCCTCAACCACTACCTGGGGAATCCGGTGCTGACGCTGCTGCTGCAGGTGGTGTTCGGCAGCCCGTTCTCCGATGCCCAGTGCGGCATGCGGGCGTTTCGGCGCGACGTCTACCACGCCATGCAGTTGCGCACCGTGGGCATGGAGTTCGCATCCGAGATGGTGATTCAGGCGCTGCGGTTGGGGCTTCGTACCGCGCAGGTGCCTATCGATTACTACCCGCGCCGCACCGATTCGAAGCTGCGGCCGTGGCGCGACGGGTTGCGCCATGTGCGGTTCATTGCCGCGTTCTGCCCCCTGCGGCTGTTCCAGATCCCCGCCCTGCTGGCCGGACTGGCGGGCCTCATGCTGCTGTTCCTGCCGCCTGCGACCGCGACGGGCAGTGAGTTTGCCGGGCACCAGGTGCTGGGCTGGCTCATGCTCATCAGCGCCTTCCAACTCGCGCTGACGGGCGTCGTGGCCAAGACCTACGCCCTGCTGAGGGGCTTTGAGCACAGCCACAAGGAGCTTGAGTGGTTCTACGAACACTTTGCGCTGGACCGCGGCGTGCTGGCCGGACTGTTGGTCGGTGTGGGGAGCATTGTATTGCTGACGAACCACTGGCCGGGCACGCTGGAGAGTAGCTTAAGGCTGCTGGGGAGCGCCCTGTTCGCCATGGCGTCGGAAGCCATCTTCTCGTCGTTCACCCTGAGTTTGCTGGGAGTGCGCATCGCTAGCGACGAGCCGCCGGACGCCGCCGCCGATGGTTGACCCCGCAGACGCCGCTGTCCTAGTCATCATCCTCAACTGGAACGGGCGGCACACGCTCGCCCGCACGCTGGATGCCGTGCTGGCGCAGACCTACACCCCATTGCGGGTGACTGTGGTCGACAACGCCTCCACCGATGGCTCGCCCGACCTCGTGGCGCAGCGCTACCTTTCCGTCGAGTTGGTGCGCCTGCCGGAGAACCTCGGCTTCGGGCGGGCATACAACCAGGCGATCGCCGCGGCATCCACCGGCCTGGTGGCGCTGCTGAACAACGACGCCTACCCATCGCCCGGTTGGCTGGCCGCACTGGTGGAAGCGCTGGCGGCCGACCCCGGCGCGGCCGCATGCACCAGCCGCGTGGTGCTGGCCGGCACCGGCGCGCTGCAGCACGCCGGCGGCACGTTGACCTACGTTGGAGGGGCATGGGACACTGCGTTTGGCCGGCCCGAGGCCGCTGAGGCGGGCTCGGCTCCTTGTTCCGTGGGCGCCTTCTCCGGCGCCGCGGCCCTGGTACGGCGGGAGGCATTTGTGCAGGCCGGCGGGTTCGACGACCGGTTCTTCGCCTACCTAGAGGACGTGGACCTGAGCTGGACCATGTGGCGCCTGGGCTACCGGGTGCTCTATGCGCCGCGGGCGCTGGTGCACCACGAGTACGGGCACAGCGGCGGCGGCCGGTTCGCCGGGTTCCGCATCCGCCATGCCGAACGCAACCGCATTGCCATGATGATCAAACATGTCGACGCCATTGACTTCCCCCTGGCGGTGCTCTGCACGCTGGGGTTCGACCTGTTCCGCACCCTCTCCTACGCCGTCCGTCGCCAGTGGGGCCTCGTCGGCGCACTGGTGGCGGGCACGGTCGAGGGCCTGCGCGACCTCCCGTCCAGCCTGGCCCGCCGGCGTGCGCTGCGCCGCATCGCCACCGTCTCCAACACCGAGTTGCGGCGGGCCGGCGTCCTGGCCGGCCCCTGGCGCGCCGCCCGCGAGTACCTGCGCTTGGAGGCGGTGGGCGACCGGGTGGCCCCTCGCCCGTCCCCCTGAGCCATGCCAGACGTCAGCATCGTGCTGCTCACCAAGAATGCGGGACCCGGGTTCGAGGCCACCCTGCAGGCGGTGTGCGCCCAGCGCTTCGGCGGCGCGTTCGAGGTTGTCTCCATCGACTCCGGGTCGACCGATGGCACCGTCGAGTTGCTACAGCGCTATGCCACCCGGGTGGAGGCCATCGCACCCGAGCGGTTCGGCTTCGGCGCCACCAAGAACCTGGCGGCGGCGCTGGTGTCCAGCGAGGTGCTGGTGTTCCTAAGCCAGGACGCCCGCCCCGCCAGCGACCAGTGGCTGACAGCGCTCACCGCCCCGCTTGCCGAGCCCGGCGTGGTCGCAGCGCACGGCCGGCAGTTACCCTGGCCGCATACGACGCCCATGGAGCGCTTTTTCGTCGACACCACCTATCCTGCCGAGCCCTCCCGCCTCACCGGCGACCTGCCGCCCTTCGGGGTGGCGCTCTCCAACGTGAACGCGGCGCTGCGGCGCGAGACGCTGCTGGCCCACCCCTTCGACGAGACGCTGGTGATGAGCGAGGACCAGGCCTGGGCGCAGCGGGTGCTACGGGCCGGGTTCACCGTGGCCTACGAACCCACGGCAGCGGTGTTTCACGCCCACCACTACTCGCTCACCGGCGTGTTCCGGCGGTCGTTCGACAGCGGCATGACGCTGCAGGGGCTGTTGCGAGACGGTCGGAGTCCGTTGCGGGCGCGCGGCCTGGGGTACCTGCGGCGCGAGCTGGCGGCGGTGCTGGGCAGCCACGGGCCGGCCTGGGCCGCCTACACGCTGCTGTACGAGGCGGCACGTGCGGGCGGCTACACCATCGGCAGCACGGGCGCGCGGCTGCCCCTGGGCCTGGTGCGACGGCTGAGTGCGCATCCGCAGCTCTGGCGGCGCCGCCTGGCTGCCGGGGCCCAGCCGGGCCTGCCAACCCCGGCCGTCACCCCCGCTGCAGCCGACCGGCCGTAGTGGCCGCCATGACGGCGGTGGTATGCATACCGGCGCGGCTGGCCTCGTCGCGCTTCCCACGCAAGGTGCTGGCGCTGCTGGACGGCAAGCCCCTTCTGCAGCACGTGTACCAGAATGCCCAGGCATCGCGCTTGGCGGCGCGCACCTACATCCTGGCCGATAGCAACGAGGTGCGGACGGTGGCCGAGGGCTTCGGCGCCACCGTGCTGATGACCAGTCCCGACTGTCCGTCGGGCACGGCCCGCATCGCATCGGCGCTCGACCGCATCGAGGGCGACATCATCGTGAACGTGCAGGGCGATGAGCCGCTGCTGCAGGCGGTGGTCATCGACGCCATGATCGAGCGCCTGCAGCAGGGCGACGCCGGGGTCGCCACGCCCGTCGTGCGCATCACGGACCCCGCCGACCTCGATAACCCCAACATCGTGAAGGTGGCGCGCACCGACAGCGGGCGAGCCCTCTACTTCTCCCGCAGCGCCATTCCCCACGTGCGCGACGTCCCCCGCTCCGAGTGGCTGGGGTGCGCCCAGTTCTGGGCACACGTGGGCCTGTACGCCTATCGCCGGCCGGTGGTGGCGCAGTACGGCGCACTGCCCGAAGGCCGCCTGGAGGCCCTGGAGCGGCTGGAGCAGCTCCGCTTGCTGGAGGCCGGCATCACCATCGACGCGGTGGAGGTGGAGACCCTGGCACACGGCGTCGACATCCCTGAGGACCTGGCGGTGGTGGAGCGGCGCTACTTCTCCGGAGCGCGCTAGCCACATGCTGGATGCCCGCGCCTGGCTGCACTCCAAGCCGGAATGGCTGGCCCGGCCGTGGCTCATCCTGGGCAAGGGGCCCACGTTTGCGCTGCGCGACCGTTTCGACCTCAACGCCTTCAACACGCTGGGGCTCAACCACGTGGTGCAGGAGATGCCCCTCGCCGCGCTCCACGTCATCGACCTAGAGGTGGTGCACCAGCGGGGCGACGCTATCCTGCGCAACGCCGGGTTTCTGGTGATGCCGCTGTACCCGCACGAGGGCGGCTTTGAGACCGGCGCCAGCCTGGGGGAGCTGTGCAGCCGGGTGCCCGTGCTGGGCCGCCTCGAGGCCGAGGGACGGCTGGTGTACTACAACCTCGTGCCGGCCGGCCGCCCGCCGGATCCGGCCGCGCCCACCGCCGAGACCCGCTCGTTCAGCGCCGTGGCCGCGCTGCACCTGCTGGCGGAGTGCGGGGTGCGGACGGTGCGCACACTCGGTGTGGACGGCGGACGCAGCTACAGCGGCGAGTTCAAGCGGCTGGAGGAGACCACGCTGCTGGCCAACGGCCGCGCCAGCTTCGACGACCAGTTCCGCGAGTTCCCACCGCTGCTGCGCCGCTACGGCGTCGACTTCGCCCCGCTCGACCGGCCGGACCCCATCCGGGTGTTCGTGGGCGCCAGCGACCGCGAGTGGCTGCCCGCCCGGGTGCTCGAGCACACCATCCGCCGTCACGCCACCCGCACCGTGCAGGTGACGGCGATGTTCGACACGCCGATTGCGGCCGAGGTCCAACAGCACTCCATCGGCACCCCCTTCTCCGAGTTCCGGTGGCGGGTGCCCGAACTGGCCGGCCACCAGGGACGGGCCGTCTACTTCGACAGCGACATGCTGGTGTTCCAGGATATTGCTGCGCTCTGGGACATCCCGCTGAATGGAGCCTCAGCGCTTATGGCTCTTCTAGGTGAAACCCCCGATTTCATTAAGGCCAAGTCCGTGCAGCTCATGGACTGCAGCCATCCAAGTTGGATACCCAGGGCTGAACGACGGGAGGCCTTCGACGTCACCTTCTTCGGCGGATCGGGCAAGTACGTACTGCCGGCCGAGTGGAACCACCTCGACACTTACCAGCCGCGCCGGACTGCCCTGCTGCACTACACCAACGTGCCGACGCAGCCGTGGCTGAGCACGGCGCACCCACTGGGCCACGTCTGGGTGCAGGCGCTGCTCGACGCCATCGACGACGGCGCGATCACAGCGTCAGACGTGGCGCGGGAGGTGGCCGCCGGGCACGTGCGGCCCTCGCTGTTGTACCAGGTGCGCCAGCGCTTTCCGGACCCCATCGCCCTGCCGTCCGCCATCGCCCGCCAGGACGCGGCGTTTCTGCCGCCCTACCTGGTGCGTGGCGACCTGTCGGGGGGCCGCCGGCTGGCGCGCGTGGCCTACGCGCGAGCGCTGTGGCAGGTGCAACGCACCCCGCTCTACCGGCCGCTGGCCACGATGGTGCGGCACGCCCGCAACCGCACCTGGCTCTACGTGCTGCGGGCCATGGCCCAGCGTGCGGTGCGCCGGGTGCGGGGACGGCCAGCGTAACGTCGTCCGATGCCCGACCGCGCGTAGGGCCAATTCACGAATTGCCCACCGGCCGGACGGGCGACCGCTGCTACCCTGCACGAAACGCGTCGCCGCCATCGGTCCGGCCGGACGGGCGTCATGAATGCCGCCCCTACGAAGGCACCGCTCGCTTCATGCGTAGGGGCGCGATGCATTGCGCCCGCTCGGGCCGGCGGGCGACGGCCACCGACGGCAGGATGCGCGTCATGGCTCAACGGTCGGGTCAAACCCAGGTCACAGGCCTATCGCCGCTTTGATGCGGGCCGCCACGCTGGGGCCATCCAGCCTGTGGTGGGCCAGCACCTCCCAGGGGGTACCCCACTCCGGGTACTCATCCAGGCCGAACTTAGCGAGGCGCCGGCCGTCCATGAGGCCCTCCTCGGCCATGGCGTTCAGCACGCAGTCGCCCAGGCCGCCCACCACCGAATGGTCCTCCAGCACGAACGCGTGGTGCATGTCCCGCACCACGCTGTTCAGCCAGTCCTTATCCACCCGGTTGAGCCAGGGCATGTTCACCACACGCAGCCTGAAGCCCTCCTGCGCCAGCAATTCGCCCGCCACCAGCGCCTCGTTCAACATCACCGGGCCGTAGGCGAACAGCACCGCGTCGCCGCCCTCCATCAGCGTCACGCCCTTGCCGAAGCTCAGCGTGTAGTCCTCGGGCAGCGTGATGCTGCGGGGCGATGGGCCGATGACCAACCGCAGCACGCAGTTGTCGGTGGCGGTGTCCACGCAGTACTCCACCGCCTGCCGCGCCTCCGCCGAGTTGGAGGGCTGCAGGATGATGCAGTTAGGCAGGGCGCCGAATAGCGAGATATCGCGCACGCTCTGGTGGCTGTTGCCCGGCCCCGCCGGGATCAGTCCGGCGTAATGACAGGCGTAGATGATCTTAGTGCCCTCGGTGGCGTTGGTGTAGATCTGCTCGTTGGCGCGGCTGGCCAGGAAGCTGGCGAAGGAGTTGACCACCGGCAGCATGCCCTGTAGCGCCAGCCCTCCGGCTGTGGACGCCATGTCCTGCTCGGCGATGCCACACTCGATGAATTGCTTGGGGTAGGTGTTCTCGAAGATTCGGATGCGGCAATCGGCCGACAGGTCGCCGTCGAGCACCACCATGTTCGGGTGGCTCGGCGCCAGGTCCACCAACGCCTGCCCGTAGGCCTCCGCCACGTACTCGCGCGTCACGCTGCCGCCCGGCCGTGGCTCAGGCGGCACCTCGTCGATGGCCACCGTGCCCAGCCCGGCCTTGCCGAACCGGGCGTTGATGCCGGCGATGACCTCGGTGTAGGCCCGCTCGTAGGAAGCGTCGTCGGGGGCGCCGGAGTGCCAGCGGTACAGGCCGTCGCCGTCCTTCAGCGCCTGCGGATGTTCCATGAACGAGATGCCGCGGCCCTTGATGGTGTCGGCGATGAGGATCTTCGGCCGGCCCTTCGCCGCCCGCAAGCGCCCGAGCGCCGCTGCCACTGCCCGCATGTCGTGGCCATCGCAGCGCTCCACCAGCCAGCCGAACGCCCGCAGCTTGCCCTCCATGTCTCCGAGGCTGATGATCTCCTCGAGCATCTTGTCCGACTGCAGCTTGTTGTGGTCGGTGATGACGATCATGTTGTCGACGTGGTGCTGCGCCGCGCTGCCGAAGGCCTCGTAGTTCTGGCCCTCCTGCAGCTCGCCGTCGCCGGTGAGCACGTACACGGGGCCGCCGTCGCCGCGGATGGTCTTGGCGTGGGCCATCCCCTTGCCCTTGGAGATGCCCATGCCCAGCGAGCCGGTGTTGGCCTCGGCGCCGGGGGTGCGCACGTCTGGGTGGCCGTCCAGCCCGCCGAAGCGGCGCAGGCTCATGAGCTGGGTGGCGTCCAAAATGCCCAGCGAGTGGAGGATGGCGTACAGCCCCGGCGCGTCGTGGCCCTTCGACGAGAAGTAGATGTCGCGCTGGCGGCTATCGAGCCCCACCGCCACGGTGTTCATCTCGCGGTAGTACAGCAGTACGGTAATGTCCATGGCGCTGAGGCTGGAGCCGAGGTGGCCGGAGCCCGCCCGCTTGACCGAGGCCAGCGTGTTGGCCCGGCACATGTCGGCGATGAGTTGCAGCCTGTCCCACTCGTCGATCTGCGTGGCCTGCACGCGCTGGAACTCCGACCGTGGGATGACCGTGATGGTAGGGGGCATGAGCTAGACTCCTCGGACCTTTGTTCGGCGAACTGGAACGGGTTGATGGAACTGACTGACGGACCTGCGACCCCCAACAGCTATGTCATGCTGAGGAGGCTGACGACGAAGCATCCCTTTCCTCGCCTACCGTGTACGCCGCTGCCGGTAGAAGGGATTCTTCGCCTCTGAGGCTCAGAATGACACTAACACTCTCCAACGCTCACCTGTCTGGGCCGCGAGCATCAGTGTGTTCTGGAGCTTCTTACCGCCGGGCGTACGCAGGCCGGCTGATGGGCGGCAGCTTCGCCTCCCCCGCCGCCACCATCTCCTCGGCCACCCGCCAGTCGATGGGCTGGTTGATGTCGAACCCCTCTAGGTCGGTGGTGAGGAACGGCGTGAGCACCGAACCGGAGATATTGCGGTCGTTGAAGATGACCCGGCTCCAGGCGATCTCCAGGCTGGCGTTCTGCACGTAGATTTCGGGCAGCGAGGGGTACTGGCAGCTATGCCAGGGCTGTATGAGCCCGTTCAAATTATTGACGTAGGGCAGCACCGGCATCATGTACTCGCCACGGACCACCCACATCTTGCCGGGGTGCTGGCCGCACTTCTCCACCGCCCGCAGCGAGTCCGCCCCCTGCAGGCCGGTGAACTGCCGCCACGCCCGCTGGATGGTCTCCGCCGTCCGAAACGGGCTGGTGGGCCGCAGGATGGAGAAGCAGTCGTAGGGGCGGCCGGTGTCCCGCAGCCAGTGCAGCAGGTGGTCCAGCCACTCGAAGTCCGGCGACGTGTCGGTGGCAAATTGGTCGGGCCGCAGAAACGGGACCTCGGCGCCGTAATGGCGGGAGATCTCAGCCGTCTCTTCCGAGTCGGTGGAGACGATAACGGTGTCGAACACGCCGCTGTCGAGCGCCGAGCAGATGCTGTAGGCGATGAGTGGGTGCCCGGCCAGCGGGCGGGTATTCTTGCCCGGCACTCGCTTGGAACCGGCACGCGCTGGAATGAGACCGACCGCTCGAAGGGTGTCGGACATGATGCGCAAACCTTCCCGACCGCACACCGTCCGCAAGTGCGGGGTGGCGGTGACGTTCGTGTGCTTTGGTTTTACCAGGCCGTGAAGCCGCCGTCCACCATCAGGTTGATGCCGGTGACGTAGGACGAGGCATTGGACGCCAGGAACAGCAGCGGCCCCCGCAGGTCTTCGGACTCGGCCATGCGGCCCATGGGCACGCGGGCGCAGAACTTGGCCTTGAAGTCGGGGTCCTGACCGCCTTCCACCCCACCCGGCGAGAGCGCGTTGACCCGCACGCCCAGCGGGGCCCAGTGGGTGGCCAGGTACTTGGTCAAGTTCAGCAGCGCCGCCTTGGACGCTCCATAGGACGGCGGTTTCACGAACGGCGGCTCGCCCGGCAGGTGGTCGTAAAAGTGCGCGTCGGGCGACACCTCGGAGTAGAGCGAGCAGATGTTGATGATCGACCCGGCGCCCTGCCTCAGCATGGCTTCGCCGAACACCTGCGCCACCTGGAAGGCCCCGTGCACGTTCACGTCGAACACCGCCCGCGCCAGGTCGGCCGGTATCTGGTTGATGGTGAAGCGGGCGACGTTCGGGTCGGGCGGCTGGTCGATGCCGGCGTTGTTCACCAGCACCGTAGGGATGCCCAGGTCGGCAATGCAGGCGTCGCGGGCGGCTACCAGCGCGTCGCGGTCGCGCACGTCGGCGCGGTACACCCGTAGGCGGTCGCCCCAGGTGCGCTGCAACTTGAGCAGAGCAGGGTGGAGGTCGATGCTAGGGCGGTCGACCCCGGCCACGCTGGCGCCGGCCTCCAGCAGGGTGTCAATCCAGACGGGACCCAGGTTGCCGCCCGCCCCAGTGACGACCGCAACCTGACCTTCGAGATTGAAGCTACCCGCTACCGTCATGGCAGCTGCTAACGGACCTGCTGTGCCTCGGGCACGGCCTCCAGCATCTCCATAGTGAACGCGGTCTCGCAGGACACGCCGCGGTTCAGCCGCAGGCCGATGATGCGCTCCAGGTTGTACGGCGCCAACTTGCCGCCGGGCGACTTCCAGACGATGTCCTCGGCGGTCAGCACGTGGCCGGCCGGCAGGTCGTGACGAGCGTACAGCGATTTGCCCATCTTGCGCACCGCTTCGTTCTCCTCGGCCAGACGCTGCTTCACGCCGCTGCCCAGTGCTTCGCGGGCCTGGCCCAGCGCAGTCACCATTTCGGCCATGTGGTGCGGTTCCAGCGAGAACTTGTGGTCCGTGCCCTTCATCGTACGGTCGAGCGTGAAGTGCTTCTCCAGCACCCGCGCGCCCACCGAGTAGGCCGCCACGGCCAACACGGTGCCGTCGTCATGGCTCGACCAGCCGGTCACCACGTCCGGGAACTCACGCTGGTAGGTCTGGATGACGCGGATGTTGAGGTCGCCCAGCTTGGCTGGGTACTCGGCGGTGCACTGCAGCAGGCACAATTGCGAATTGATGGGCATGACCGCATCGTGAGCACGGCGCACGTCGTCGATGCCGGCTCCGCCGGTGCTCACGAGCATTGGCTTGCCCATGCTGGCCACGTACTTCAGCAGCGGGATGTTGGTCAGGTCGCCGGACGCCGTTTTGTAGGCCGGCGGGTCGTAGCGGGCCAGGAACTCGACCGACGGCAGGTCGAAGGGCGTGGCGAAGAACAGGATGTCCAACTCCTTGGCCAGGGCGGTCAGTTCATCCCACTCGCTGGCCCCGAACTCCAGAAAGTCGCGGTGCTCCCCGTAGGTAGGGGCATACGCGTTGGGGCTGTTGTACGGCTCGTCGTACATCTCGCGGGTGTACAGCACCCGATTGTCACGTTTCTGCAGTTTAACAGCCTGCGCCCCGGCCGACTTTGCGGCTCGGAAAAGCTTTTTGGCCGTTTCTAGGTTCCCTTGGTGGTTGTGCCCCACCTCGGCGATGACGAACATCGGACTGCCATCGTTCACCATGTGGGGCCCAATGCGAAAAGCGGACATAAAGATACTCACCCCGGGCGCCTCGATTAGCCTGACCATACGTTACCCGTAAAACAGTGTCAATGCGGTATCGCACATGTGGCCCGGCTGCAGAAGCGCCACGCGGGCCACGGATACCTAATGAGCCCACATGTACTATACGCGAGCAAATCCCCATAGGACAATGTTGTGCTTAGCCTATCACAGAATCTCTCGTAGGTGGGATACGCTGCACGTTACGCGGCCTGCCCAGCATACGGCCCGTTCGCACACCATCATCCTGTCACCGGCGCTGCTATCACTCGGCAGGCAAAGGCAGCGTAGCGCCACTGGACGAACAATCCACCGGGCAAGAGCGCTGCCACGGTAACGGGTGCGGCTCACAGTCCAGTTTTTTGGCATTCGCAGCGGCGGGCGAGTGGAGGGAGGACGGGAGGGATGCGGCGTGATCGGATCCACCTGCCACGCCGCCGCCAAGAGTAAGGAGCAAGGTCGTCGTCGACATGCCTGAGCAGCAGGACCTGTAGCGCCGATTTGACGCGCAGGGTAGGTGCGCCCCTAGAATCACCAGTGCTCTACCCGTGATGGGCAG
>ORMF011295293.1_pt1 | contig 11902 bp, 9 predicted proteins | sample 1779871 | NCBI WGS metagenome assembly ORMF01 (sample SAMEA104232316, study PRJEB22302) | groundwater metagenome | biome: forest; feature: aquifer; material: groundwater | place: USA | collected 2011-08-07 | depth 5.4 m | reverse complement strand
TATTTTGGTTGGGACCGTATCCGTCACAGCTGCTGCAACAGGCAATTTATGCATTAAAGTACGATGGGCGATGGGGGATCGGGAATCCGCTGGGGCAATTATTAGGTGAGCGATTACTCCGTTCTACTGTCGCAGTGTACACCATTATTCCCATTCCACTTTTCTGGAAACGGAAATCCCAGCGCGGGTTTAATCAAGCGCAGGAGATTAGTAGTGGTATTGCGAGTGTCACACGGTGGGGGATGCGCACGGATATTATTGAACGCATCCGTACCACCGCGCCACAAGCGCGACAAGAACAAGTGGAGGATCGCTCAGCGAATGTCGCTGGTGCGTTTGCGCTGCGGTCCGGCACCCGAGCCGAATCCATCCCTCAGCGTATTCTATTGGTCGACGATGTGTGGACAACCGGGTCCACCATGCGCGAAGCCAGTCGTGTGCTGCGCCAAGCCGGAGCTGTAGAGATCATCGGCGCGGTGATCGCAAAAGGTTGAGGTTCATTGAGAAAAACCTCAGTATGATTGAGAAAGAGTCAGTGCGGAGAGGGCGGGATTTGAACCCGCGAGGGGCTATGAACCCCTACCTCGTTAGCAGTGAGGCGCTTTCGACCACTCAGCCACCTCTCCGCACTAATTCCTTCGTGTGCCTCTTCTATTTTATTACTCAATAGTATCGACTTTACCGTTCCTTGTCAAAAGAGGATGGTTTCAGTATAATCGATATGCTTGTCCATAATCCGCATTCTCTATGCCCGCACCTGAAAAAGGGAAAATCCTTCACCAATGGAGTTTCCCGGAGTTCGAGCATCATCAACATGGGTTGGGTTGGAAGATGAGCATGACACTCCTCCTGCTTGCTGGTATCGGGTTTTCATTTTGGTATCGTAATATCACGCTGGCTTTTTTATTGTTTTCCTTCGGCATAGTCCTGATTGCGCGAGAAATGCAAGGGCCAGAAATCATGCGGGTGTATATCAAGGAGGGTGGGGTTGAACTCATCCTCGAAGATCACCATCGTGATCAAAAACCAGCGACAACCACCGTGGCATGGAAAGACATTCAACGTTTCTGGATCATCTATCAACCCCCAGAGATAAAAAATTTGTACATCCGTTTTATTTCACCGTTTCGCAATCGGTTGAAAATCCCATTGGTCAATGAAAACCCCGTGGAGATTCGCAACACCTTGAATCAATTCCTCGACGAAGATCTTTCAATAACAGAGGAACCCTTTACTGACCTCCTGGCTCGACGACTGAAATTGTAGAGCATATCGCCCCCGTAGCTCCCGCCAAAGGCGGGTCCGCCTCTGGCGGATAATGGATACCCGCCAAAAGCCTGCAGGCATTTAGGCGGGCCGATCTGCATTTGCCCTTGCCCCTGTAGCTTAATGGATAGAGTAGAGGATTGCGGATCCTCTGATCGTGGTTCGATTCCACGCAGGGGCAGAGGCAAATGCAGCCGGGAGTACCCCGCCAAGGCGGGGTGATCGTGGTTCCGGCGGAGATTCTCAGCCATTAAGATTTGGCTCCAGCCAAAGGCTGGTCAGCCTCTGGCTGAGATCCGCCTCAGGCGGACACGCGGGGGCAATAGAGCATTCAAAGGCCCACGGCGCCTGCCTGCGGTAGGCAGGCTGAGCCGTGGGTTTCATAGTATTATTGGAGGAGTCGCATAGTGGTTCCTGCCTACCGGCAGGCAGGTAGCGCACCTGCATTGTTTTATTTTATAGCGGAGAGGTGGCAGAGTGGTCGATTGCACCGGTCTTGAAAACCGGAGACCCTCATAAGGTCCGTGAGTTCGAATCTCACCCTCTCCGCCATAAAATAAAATCTTGTCCCCCTGCGGGGGATCTCCCGAAGGGAGAAAAACAGGAGTGCTGCAAGGCACCGTGGGTTCGAATCCCACCTCCTCCGAATTTATAGTTCTGCGCTAGAGGTGCACCCGCTTTGGGCTGGGAATCCCACCTCCTCCGAAGAATGATATGGCTGATGTTCACCTCTGGCACCTCCCAATCGTTTTTCTCGCCGGTCTTATTGGCGAAGGCTACGGGACTGTGATTGGCAGCGGCGGGATTTTGATTCAGTTCATCCTTTCCACACTCGGCCTCCCGCTTCGACAGGTGGTGGCCAGTGATATTGCTGGTGCGATGGGAGCAAATTTCGGTATCATATCTGCCTCTGGAGTTTCCCCTTGGAAAAACAAAATACTCTTGATTGTGCTGACGATTCCAATTCTCATTGGAGATATTGCCGGCGCATTCTTTTTAGTCAATGCCAGCGCGGCCGTATTGCGGGGAATCATCGTTGTTGCGCTGGTGGTGGTCGTCGCCGTCATGTTTATTCATAAACGAGTGTTGCCAATACACCTTGAGTCTGTTCGCGTCACGCCCATACAGTATCCCGTTCTCGCAATTTTATTACTTGCGTTGGGGTGGTACGGAAATGCGGTAGGGGTGGGGTCCGGGACATTTTCCAAACTGTTATTGTCTGGAACACTGCGCATCAGTGTGGCCGATAGTATTGCGCTGGGACAGATTATTGCCCTGCCGGGTTCAATCATTTTTTTAGTTGTTACTGCGTGGAACGGTTTATTGGTTTGGCCGTACATCGCTGCGCTGTGGTTGGGCTCTTTTATTGGCAGTAGAGCAGTGACCCGCCATATCCGAAAAATTCCGGATTCATGGCTGCGTGCACTGTTAACCATAGTGACGATGTTGTACCTTGTGTATCTCCTTGCATAGGGCATATCCTTAGCGGATATTAGAGAAACTTAACCCCTCTCAATCTCCCCTTTCAACAAAGGGGAGAGGGCGTCTATGAACTTTGAACTCTGTAGTTTGAATGGGACAATCACCCCCCGCTCTCAAGCGACGATTTCGGCTTTTAATATTGAATACGCCTATGGGTTTGGCGTGTATGAAACACTTCGGGTGGTGCGGGGTATGCCGTATTTTCTCGATCAGCACATCGATCGTCTCTTGCGATCCGCGTTGGCTATTGGACTGACGCATACGGTCACCAACGGTATCGTTATGGATTGGGTGCGCTCACTGGTCCACGAACTGGGATCGGAAACCTACAATATAAAAATTCTGTTTATTGGCTCTTCTTCACCCGAGAATACTCAGTGTTGGATTCTTCCATTGAGTCCGCTATTTCCGGACAAGAAATTATTTTCTGAAGGGGCAGCAACCATCACCGTGGAGTATGAGCGACAGTTTCCTCAGGCAAAAACATTGAACATGCTGGGGAGCTACTTAGCGTATCGCACGGCACACGCACAGGCTTGTTACGATGCATCGCTCGTTGATCGAAGTGGTAATATTCGCGAAGGCACACGCACGAATTTTTTTACCATCACGGGTACGACCATCATTAAACCTCCAAAAGACCAGATTCTTGATGGTGTCATGCAACGATTCGTGTTGGCAGCGGCTCACCACTATGGCTATGAGGTTAAAGAGCAGGCCATACCACTCAAGGATATATCCAGTGTTTCTGCAGCGTTCTTAACGAGCACGAGTTCCAAAGTCATGCCGATTCGGAAGATGAATGATCATGTTTTTATCATTCCTGAGTCTCTAAAGAAACTACAGAAGTTGGTCAATCAGGCACTGGATGAATGCGGCGGTGTTTTTCCAGAATAACTATGTCATTGTCATCGCTGACTCTCGATTCTCCCGCCAGTAGTCTTGTCTCTTTCGGTGACAAACTAGCAGCCCCCTTGGAGCGGCTTGGTATCCGCACTATTCGCGATCTTTTATTGTACGCACCGGTCCGGCACGAAGACTTTCGTACGCGGACAACGGTGGCTAATATCAAAGTAGGGGAACGAGCCGTCGTCGCGGGCCGTATTACGCAGATTGCCAATCGTCGCAGTTGGCGAACGCACATGACGGTGACAGAAGCCCTCCTCGAAGACGACACGGGCACGCTGCGCCTTCTGTGGTTTCGACAGCCGTATATCTTGCATCAGATCCGTGTGGGGGAAGAGGTGGTGGTCAGCGGCATATTGCGGACCAATCAGTACGGCGCTTCATTGGTTGCACCAACTATAGAAAAAGTGAGCCGTCAAGAATTACTGCACACCAGCGGGCTCGTAGCCCAATACCCCCTTACAAAGGGATTGACCCATAAGCAGTTGCGATACCTCATTCATCAAGCCATTCCATTCGCAAAAGATCTTGAGGATTGGATTCCAGACAACATTCGCAATCAGTACCACATTCTTCCATTACCCATTGCAGTCAAAGCACTCCATACGCCGGTGGATCAAGAGGATCAACAACACAGCGAGCGTCGTTTTTCGTTCGAACAATTGTTTTGTTTCCAGTGTCAAGCCCAGTATATCCGTGCGCGAACGGCCGCTCGCAACGCTCACCGCATCGCGTTTGATCAATTATGGTTTCAACAATTTGTTGCGACCCTTCCATTTCCTCTGACTTCAGACCAAAAGAAAGCTGTCTGGGCAATTATTCAGGATATCGGGAAATCAACGCCCATGAATCGGCTCCTGAACGGGGATGTGGGAACGGGCAAAACCATTGTAGCCATGCTCGCCATGGCCGTGGTGGCCCATGCAGGATTTCAAGCAGTGTTGTTGGCTCCAACGGAAATTTTGGCGCTCCAGCATTTCCAACGCATGACGGATCTGTTACGCCATACGGGGATCACTATCGCTTTAGCAACGCATGCCCAGCGTCACATTGTTATTGATGGTCAGCAACAGGTGGTCACACTCTCTCAATTCCGGAAACAGCTTCGTCATCGATCAATTCAAATTGTGATTGGAACACATGCACTTCTTTCGGCGCAAATGAAGTTGCCATCCATTGCACTGGTGATTGTGGATGAACAGCATCGGTTTGGCGTGGATCAGCGTCGTACGATCCTCGCCAAAGGAATGGAGGGTGACGGATCGATGACACCACATCACTGTTCGATGACGGCGACACCGATTCCACGGACTCTTGCACTCGCATTTTTTGGAGATTTTGACCTTTCGATTCTTCAGCAATTTCCGCAGGGCAAGCGTCGGGTGGTGACCGAGCTTGTGGAGGATGCGTCTCGAGGCATCATTGATACAGCGATCGAGCAGACGGTCAAGGCGGGGAAGCAGGTATTTGTCGTCTGCCCACTCATTGCTCTTTCCACCAAACGTACGCGCCGATCCGTGATCAGCGAGGCCGAACGACTACAGCATCAATTTCCACACATTCGGTGGGGGCTCTTGCATGGAAAAATGGAAGGCCCCGACCAACAACATATCTTGAATAGTTTACTAAATCATTCACTCGACGGCATTATTGCCACGACCGTTGTCGAAGTAGGTATCGATATCCCCGATGCCGCGCTTCTGGTTGTGGAAGGGGCAGAATCATTTGGATTGGCACAACTCCATCAACTACGGGGTCGCATCGGTCGAGCAGGTCAAACAGCGCGATGTCTGTTGGTCCCGAGTGAAGGCGCCGAAGCCCATGAACGGTTAGAAGCTCTGGTTCAAACCGATGACGGTTGGAAGTTAGCGGAGATTGATTTACGCCTTCGCGGGCCCGGACAACTCATTGGCATGGATCAATCGGGGCAATCGGTCATCACGTTGGCACAACTGGGGAATCGTGCGTTACTGGAACAAGCGCACGATGCAGCGCGGGAACTCATCATGAAGGATCCCGCGCTTGAGAAATATCCCCTCGTAAAAGAGAAAATCCTTATGTCCCGCTTGGTCCGGGGGTGATCAGTGGGTCGGCTGAGCGAGGGATCGCCGGTGTCGTTGGGATAATGGGTTCTGGGCTCGCACTGATCTGGAAGTCATCGGCCGGGGGTTGAAACAAAAAACTACCTACGACGATCGCAAGGAGTACTGCGATGGAGAAGACGACGAATATTGGGATAATATTACGGTGATACATATGATTCGACAGAATCATGCAGCGCAATTGTCCATTGAAGCGCTGCGCGATGAGTAGTTATTTTTGTGGTAAGGAAATAGACTCCAGTTGACCACTGGTCACATTCGTAAAGTAGATTTTTTTACCCCCTTTGTCGACGACCGGATTTTTGAGTGTACTGTTTGTTTCGGGAGTGTAAAGTGTTTTTGGAATACCTGTTGCTAAATCCAGCATGACAATACTATGTGGAACATTCGGAATTTGCCCCAAAATTCCGTAATTGGCTGTTGAAGATCGGTCGGGGACCGCGCACACCAAGAGTTGTGCATTCTTCCCCCCAAAACTACATTGTTGGGCGGTAGTCGTCAGAGACAGTTCTTGATATGCGCCACGATATTGTCCGTCACCCAAGCCGACCCATAATCGAGGTTTTAAGTTGTTATCGATATCATTTGTACTAAAGATAAATAGTTTCCCGGTATCTGCCCATCGGGACTGAAAGAATGCCCCTTCGATGGTCGTGGACGAGGCAAAACTTCCATCGGGAGCAATAAAGGAGAGTTCTTGAGTTTGGCCATCGATGGGAATCGTGGTAAACCCTACCGAAGTATTGGTTGGTGCCCAATCAACATGCACGCGATTTTCTTCTGTCCCCAGCGGGGCCACTAAAGTAATTTTTCCAGTCTTCAGGTTGCTCGTGGCAAGATATTTTGTGTTATTGATGCGTCCAAGGTTTTTAAACGCAATCGAATTATTGTCCGGTGAGAATGAAAATTCTTCCCAATTGTTTGGCAGTGCAATACGTTCCTTGGTGTTGAAGTTGTATACGTTTTTTCCATTCGCGTCTTCAATCACCGCCACGGTGCGGTCATGCGACCATGTCACTCCGCGTACGTCGATAAATCGCTCCTCGCTCATGTTGGTGACTGTGCCTCGCGCGTTGACTTGGATAAACGTCGACGTCATCGGATTAAACGCCACCACTCCGCCATTGGGGTGAGAAGCAAGATTGATAACATAGTCGGACAGAATAACATCTTCGACTGGTCGTGTGGCAGGCAGAGGTTCTGGCGTGATGGGAGCAGTGATTGTATTGTCCGACCCCGGTGCTGTGCCATTGCCTAATCCCCCAACGCTCTGACTTCCCGAACGGACGGGAGGGTTTAGCCCCGAAGGGTCTTCGGGAGGGGACACGGGTGTTAAGTTCACCGCCCACAGCGCAAAGAACACACCCCCGATCAGGAGGATGAGTGAACTCACGATCGCGATCCGTTTAATCGGAAGCGCGCTCCAATCCATAGAGTCAAGAATCATGGAACATGGATCATAAAACAGAATCCATGCACACTGTTTTCTCCAGCGTATACTTTGGTTTGACAGTACATGCTGGTGGACGTTCTACCAGCACCGGCTGACCATTGCGAAAGACAAATCGAACTTCACCGGTTTCGATGCGCCCTTCGAGCAGTGCATCCGCCAGTAGCGTCTCGATATATTGTTGCATATTACGGCGAATATTGCGAGCACCCTGTTCGATGCGTGCATGGGTCTGGGCTACAAACGCTCGCGTGAGTGCATCGATGGTGATGGTGATGCGTTTGTGGCTGATCCGTTCATTCAGCAAAGCAATTTCTTTATCCACAATGCGTTCCAATGTTTCGTTCGAAAGTGGGTTGAAAATAATTGTCGAGTCAATCCGGTTGAGAAACTCCACACGGAAGTAATTCTTGAGCGCTGATTCAAATTGACTACTACTTACTAATGCGTTGAGGTCGTTGTGTTGCCCAAACCCTTGGATGCCGGGGTGTACGAGCATTTCACTTCCGACATTCGTTGTCATAATGATGATTGTTTCGTGAAAATACACCGTGCGCCCCGTGCCATCGGTCAGCCGCCCATCTTCCAGGACTTGGAGGAGTAGATGATAGACATCCGGGTGGGCCTTTTCTAATTCATCAAAGAGGATCACGCTGTGCGGGCGTTGATGCACTTGGTCTGTGAGACTCCCACTTTCTCGATACCCCACGTACCCTGCTGGGGAACCGATGAGTTTAGAAACCGTAAACGCTTCGCTAAATTCCGACATGTCCAGGCGAATAATCCCTCCTTCGGGAGTATCTCCAAACAAGGCATTCGCAATGCTTTTAGCGAGTTCTGTCTTTCCGACGCCACTGGGCCCGACAAAAAGGAAGGACCCTAGTGGTCGGCCTTGTTTCCCCAACCCCGCCCGCGCGCGGCGGATGGTAGAGGATACTGTGCGGATGGCATCATCCTGGCCCATGACATCCTGTTGTAATCGATGTTCCAAATCACGCACCGTGGCGTAGTCTTCGTTGGTGAGCTTAGAACAGGCCAGGCCCGTGATTGTACTCACGACGCGTTCAATGTCCTCGGGCGTGATCGTGCCGAGCATAACGGATTTTCGTTTGGCGAGTTTCGCCTTGCACTGTTGGACCATGGTGTTTAATGTTTGCTCTTCATTGCGCAGCTCTACAGCTCGTTCAAACTGTTCTTTTTTTATCGCTTCATGCTTTTGTCGGCGTACGCGCGTCAATGTTTCTTTGGTAAGACGGAATTTTTTCATCAAGGAATCCGTGGGGGCATGGAGGCGCACACTCGAGAGCGCTTCGTCCAGAAGATCAATGGCTTTATCAGGAAATGTTCGATCGGGGAGATATCGATGGCCTAACCGTACCGCTGATGCAATCGCTCCATCGGTAATGCCGACGTGATGAAATTGTTCGTAATTGTGCCGTACGCCTTGGATCATGGCGATGGTTTGTTCTGGGGTGGGTTCTGGCACGGGAATGACTTGAAAACGACGACCCAGGGCCGCGTCTTTCTCCATGTATTTTTTATATTCATCAAATGTGGTGGCCCCAATGCAACGGATTTCTCCGCGGGCCAATGCGGGCTTAAGAATATTGGCGGCATCCAGTGACCCCGATGCCCCTCCTGCGCCAAGGATGGTATGAATCTCATCGATAAAGAGGATAATATTGTCGTTGCGGCGGACTTCTTCGATCACCTGTTTGAGGCGACCCTCAAACTCCCCTCGGAACATACTGCCGGCAACAAGAACCGCCATGTCCAAGGCATAGATTTTTTTATCCTGCAGGATCTCTGGCACTGTTCCTTCGACAATTCGCTTTGCTAACCCTTCCACAATTGCGGTTTTGCCTACACCCGCCGCACCCAGTAAGAGTGGATTGTTTTTATTTCGGCGCAATAGAATTTGAATAAGGCGTTCCACCTCGACTTCACGACCGATCACAGGGTCCAGATCTTTCGCCAGGAGCTTATGTGTTAAATTGGTGGCGAAAAATTCAAGCGCCTGCGGCGTATCATCGTTTTCCTCTTCGTGTTCCACTCCATGGTTGTGGAGCCCTTCTCGCGCAATGGTCATGGAGTGGGCAATATCTGGAAATTTCGACGTGGTTTTTATCATCGCGGCGAGGTCTGCGGCAAGTTGCTCTTGATCCACAGCCAGTTCTTTTAAAAAGATGGCAAGAGCACTGTCTGGGTGGTTGCGGATCCATTCCATCAGGGAAGCGAGTAAGTGTTCCGTCCCGACATATTGATGACCAACCGTATTCGCAATCAAGACACTTTTTTCCAATATGTGTTTTGCTGCTTCATCCAAGACCAGCGTGGGGAGTTCTGAGGAAGTTGGCTCCGGAGAAGATGGAATGGGTTGAATATGCGTTCGGTCGATCCATGCACCAACAGCTTCTTCAGAGATGTTATGCTTTTTCAGTGCTTCCAAAGCGACGCTTCCCTGTTCTCTCAGGAGGGCAAGAAGAAAAAATTCGGGCAGAGCTGCACCTCCCCAAACACGTGCCAAGGCAAAAGTTCGCTCTAAGACAGAGCGCAGGTGGGAGCTGAATTTTGTGAGAATAGAGGATGGATCGGGCATATCAGTTGGTTGTTTTTTTGTCCTGTTTATGGTACAGTTTACGTGTGGATAATCTCAAATTAAGATGATAGACAAAGAGATTTCCTAATGTTTTTATTATACTAATATTCAGCGTCTCGGTCAACATTTGTTTGCGGTATTTGGATGCCCGTGCTCTTGATGCGGCCGAGGCAGTATTCGGATTATCATTATGAACTTATTCTCCAGCGGACCACTCAGCTATTTAGGGGTTGATATTGGAGCAAGCGGCGCAAAAATTGTTGAGTTGGCCAATGATAATGGGCGTCCACGGCTGGTGACCTATGGCATTGTCGAAAATGTGTTGGAGCAAGTGGGGAGTGTGGACCCCCGTGATCATCCCGAAGAAGTTGGCCGTATCTTAAAAGAACTGATCGCCAGTGCTCATGTGACCACGCCAAAAGCAGTGGCTGCGTTGCCGACATTTTCGGTATTTAGTTCAACGCTTTCCATGCTTCCCATGACACCCAAGGAGTTGGCCAGCGCTATTCGTTGGGAAGCCAAGAAAATTGTCCCTCTCCCCATCGATGACATGATTTTAGATTATAAAGTGTTGGGAGAGGCCATCAGTGCATCCCCTGTGCCTGTTGTAGATACGGGTGCGGCGACGTCTCCATCAGCCCCCTCGGGTGCCACCACCATTATGGAAGATGCCAAGCAAGTGCACGATGCTACAAAAGATCAGCAAAAAACCATCAGGGTGCTGTTGACCGCCGCAGCACGCGATCTTGTGAATCGATATGTCGAGGTGTTTAAAAAAGCGGGATTGTCACTACTAAGCCTTGAAACCGAAGCGTTTGCACTGGTTCGATCACTCGTGGGGGTTGATCGAACATTGGTAATGATTATTGATATTGGCGCGGTCAATAGCGATTTTTCGATGATTGATACCGGTGTCCCGGTTATGAATCGTTCTATTGATCTTGGCGGCATGGCGATCACCAAGGCGATGAGTAAGGCGTTGAAATTAACAATGCGCGAGGCAGAGCAGTATAAACGGGATGTTGGGCTGCCGTTGTCGCCCACCACCCAATTACCAGAATTCTTTCATGATGTGTTGAACCCCATTGTCAACGAGGTGAAGTATCTTCTCAATCTCTATCAACGACAAGTGGAAACGGTGGGCAGTGTGACAGGGTCTCGGACTATGCCCAGGCTCGAAAAGATTATTTTAACCGGCGGCACGGCATTTTTGCCTGGGTTAGTGCAGTATTTGACGGCGCAATTAAATATCAAGGTCTATGTGGGTGACCCGTGGGCGCGGGTGATTGTGCCACAAGAATTAAAGCCAGTCCTTACAGAGCTCGGCCCCAAACTGTCGATTGCGGTGGGGCTGGCGATGCGGGAAATCCAATAGTCGACGGAGCTTCCTAGCTGGCTAGCTTCCTAGCTTTCTAGGGTTGAAACGTTCAACAGATATCGAGATTTGTGTATTCCTAGGAAGCTAGGAAGCTAATAAGCTAGAAAGCTTTCGATGTGCCTGATGTTAACCTCCTCCCGCGCGATCAACGGGAGAAAGAACGGAAAGAATTAGAGCTAGCGCGCCATGCCCCCAAGCGCGTTGATATTGTATTGACGAACCCCCCCAAAGAAGCGCCATCACCATTCAAAAAGACGATGCTTCTCAAGGAAACATTTTGGCAGAAGTTATTTAAAAAACCGGGGGCTTCCAAGCCACCAGTTACGCTCATCCCCCCCAAACCTCTGGCAGGGTTGAGTTCAAGCCCCAGTTTATTACCAACCAAAGAACCCATAAAAGAGATAGTGGCTAAACCACTCCCAGGACCCAAACTTTCGCTCTGGTCGCGTTTATTTGGCAGTGGTTCAAAGAAACCTGTTCCTGTTGCGCCCAAAGCGCCAGGGGGTGTCCCTCATGCGCCTGCTCCGGTATCGACCCCTTTTGTCAAAGGGCCAAATTTATTAGAGCAACAATTTCCACCTTCCGCACCGAAGCCGCAATCTCCTGTAGCACCGCCGCCTCCGAAAAAGGCGTCTCCTACTCCTCCGATTCCACCAAAGCCTGCTGCCCCGGCCCCGAATCTTGCTACAGCGGAGCACCAACAGTTTTCTTCACTTCCC
>ORMF010780274.1_pt1 | contig 11903 bp, 12 predicted proteins | sample 1779871 | NCBI WGS metagenome assembly ORMF01 (sample SAMEA104232316, study PRJEB22302) | groundwater metagenome | biome: forest; feature: aquifer; material: groundwater | place: USA | collected 2011-08-07 | depth 5.4 m | reverse complement strand
CGCATCAACGGCATCGGTCCCAAGGCGAGCGCGAGGCTGGAAGCCCTCGGGATACGAAGCATCGGCGAGCTCGCCGCCGCCGATCCCCAGTGGCTGAAGGAACAGTTCGGCGCCCACTACGGCGCATGGCTGCACGAAGCCGCGCATGGCCGCGACGAGCGCCCCGTGGTGACCTTCCGTGAGCCCAAGTCGCTGAGCCGCGAAACGACCTTCGAGCGCGACCTGCATCCGCGCGAGGACCGCGAGGCGCTGGGGGCGATCTTCACCCGGCTGTGCGAGCAACTGGCCGCGGACCTGGAGAAGAAGGGCTACCTCGCGAAGACCATAGGCGTGAAGCTGCGCTTCGACGACTTCAGGATCGTGACGCGCGCGTTGACGCTGCCCTCGCACACGCGGGACGCGCAGGCGATCCGCCAGTGCGCCGGACGCTGCCTCAAGAAGGGCCCCCTGGAGCGGCGGCTGCGATTGCTCGGCGTGCGTGCGGGCAGCCTGTGCAGGGCGGACGCGCTGCCGGTCGAAAAGGCCGCGGGCGGCGAAGCAAGGCGCCAACTCAGTCTGCCCTTGCCCGAAGGGACGGCGAACCCGGCGGGCGGCAACTTCCCTGGACCGGAGCGCCCGAAAGGTGAGGGCTGAGTGACTTAATTCACGCAGATTCCCGAAAGCTTGCCGATAACTCAGTCGTAGCGGTGGATCACGCGCGCGACGCGGCAAGCGAGGATCGAATGAAATTCGGGCAATTTGCGCTGGCTATCTCTCCATGCCTCCTGGGCGGCGTGGCCCCGGCAGTCGCTGCGGACAACCCGGCGATCAGGATCAAGGTGGAGAACTTCACGCGGCTGGACAGCGCGTCCCTGCGCAAGGGAATCGCCAGGGACCTGCCTCACGCCTTTGTGAGGGTGCTGGCCACAGGCAAGTTCGCGGTGTTCGTCATGACCGATCGCGTCCACGTCGACGGCGCGGGCAACTACTGCGTTTCGCACGTGGGTCTCACCTTTCCCCAGCCGAAGGGCCGCAACCCGCGCATTCCGGCGGGACAGTCGTGGGGAATCAACAAGACGGCCAAGACGGGCGACTTGCGCACGGGCGAGTGGCTCGCCTGCGAGAACAGCGCTTTTCGCGCGGCGCTCGCCCACTTCGCCAAGTCGAGCCTTGCCGAGGTCTCGAAGAAGGCCATCAGGTACAGCCGGGACGAAGGACATCGCGCCAGGTTGCCGCCGAAGGACCAGTACCGCATGTTCTATACCAGCAGCGCGGGTGCCGGCGCCGCGGTGGACCAGGCGATCCGCAAAGCGGTGTCGCGTCGATTCCAGAAGTCTTTCGATTCCCGCCACCTCGCCCTCGTGGTCGAATCGATCGCGTTCAGAATGGACACCCAGACCGTGTGCTATGCGGTCAGCGGCGTGTCGGCAAAGAGCCCGGACGATCGTAATCCCCGCTTTCCCGCGCAGCGCTACGGGCACATGAGCTTGTCCCCTCTTGGCAAGGGCGACGCTGCGTCGGCGAAGGCCGTCGAGGAGGCGTGCGAGACTGCCGCGGTCACCGGGGCGGTTGCCGCAGTCATGCGGGATTCCTGGGACCAGAACGGGATACTTCGAAACTTCGCCTACACCAGGGAGGCGGACATTCCGCTGGTCACCGCGGCCAGGCCGGCTTCCGCGGCCTCGCCCCGCGCTCGAAGCGTGACGCGCCCGAAGGTGTCCTGACTTGCCCTGACCCGCGCCGAGCCTCGGGCCGGCGGGACGTTCACCAGCGGTAATTCAGCCCGAGTTTGACGGTGTGATCGGTGATATCGATGGACTGGGTGTAATACTCGCTGGAGATGCCCGGGCCCACCGTGCCCGCCGTGCGGATGTGGCCGAAGTCGAGATAGGTGTAGTCGAGCTTCGCGGTCCAGCGCGGGCCGAGCGCCCATTCGGCACCGCCGCCCAGTGACCAGCCAAGCATGGTCTTGCTGCCCCGCATCGTCAGCGTCGACGTTCCGCAGGCCGCCGGCGGCGCAATGCAGGGATCGATGGTCGAGGCCCGCGCGTTGAGGGCCGCCACGCCGCCCTTCGCGTAGAGCAGCGCGCCGCCCGTCACGACACCCAGCCGCAGATGCAGCGCGCCATAGGCATCGGACTTGAATGTCGTCGCGGTGTCGGGCGTGCCGGACGCGGTGCCGTTCGGATCGATGGCCGAGCCCTTCAACCCGAAATAGCCGAGCTCGCCCTCGATGCCCGTGACTGTCGTGCCCCTGCGCCAGTTGTATCCAGCGCTCGCGCCGGCAATGGCCCCGTGGGCATTGAACGAATAGCGATCGCCGGTGAAGTTGTAGAAGTAGCCGAAGTTGCCGTCGAGCGGCTCCGTCGCACGGGCGTCGCCCCTGCCGTAGCCGGCGAACAGGCCGACATAGGGTCCTTCCCAGGCGTCGGCAGCCGCGGCCCCTGCGGCGTGAGAGCACAGCGCTGCAAGGCACATTGCCCGAAGAACGATCCCCGCCATGACGGCCCCCTTGATCCGCACTAGGCACCCGGCCGGCGACGCTGAGGAGATGCCTCGCGATCCTCGGGGCCCGGCGTCGATTTCGGCCGCGTCGGCCACATGTAGATCGCGTAGTACACGAGCGCGACGAGCACGCTGCCGCCGACGATGTTGCCGGCGATCACGGGCACGATATTGCGCGCGAAATCGGTCCAGCCGAGCGGCGCGCCGAGCAGCATCGCGAGCGGGAAGAAGTACATGTTCGCGATCGAGTGCTCGAATCCGGCGGCGACGAAGGCGGTGATCGGAAAGATGATCGCGATCGTCTTGTCGGTCACGCTCCTCCCCGCGAGCGCCATCCATACGGCCATGCACACGAGCACGTTGCACAACACCCCGCGGAAGAATGCCTCGCCGACAGGAAGGGCGGCCTTCGCCATGGCGATCTTGATCGCCGTCTGCCCGACGGCGCCGCCGTTCAGGCTCGCGTGGCCCGAGAGCCATACCATGAGCGCGAGCCCCCCCGCGCCGATGAAATTGGTCGCGCACACGATAACCCAGTTGCGAAGCACTTCGCGGGTGCTCACGCAACCGTCCGCCCATGCCATCGCGAGCATGTTGTTCCCGGTGAAGAGCTCGGCGCCCGCCACCGTGACCAGGATCAGGCCGAGGGAAAACGCGAGGCCGCCGAGCAGGCGCGTCGCGGCGAAGCCGAGTCCCGCGTCGCTCGCGATCAGCGTGAACATGAGCGCCCCCAGGCCGATGAACGCTCCGGCAAGCATGCCGAGCATGGACACGGTGAACAGCGGCATGCGCGCCTTGATCACGCAGAAATCGTTCACCCGCCCGGCGATTTCCTTCGGGGAATAGGCGTCTAATCCGTAGCTGTCGGACACCGGGGTGCGCTCCGCCAATTGCGGGAATTCTATCATCGCACGGGGCGCCGCCCGCGCCTGCCGCCAGCCTGCCGGCGACCTCGACCCCCCTGGGGCCCGAGGGCGTGGAATTCTCGCCCACCACGCCCGAGCCGCTTGCGGCGTTCCGGAAATCCGGGATCGCGAAGCGGGCGAAAGTCGTGAAGGAGTCCGGAGCGACTTCGGACTGACCGCTTGCTCAAGGCCTGGGACCCGACGGCGGCGAAAATTGACGCGCGGCCGCCGTTCCGCTAGCATGACCAGAATTCTGGTCTATCCGGGCATGCCCCATGAAAACCCTGTCTCTCTCCGAAGCCAAGGCGAAGCTGAGCGGGCTCGTCGAGGACGTCGAGCGCCGTGACGAGGAGGTCGTCATCACGCGCAACGGCCGCCCGGCCGCGGTGCTGGTCAGTCCCGATGAGTACGAGAGCTGGAAGGAAACGCTCGCCATCCGCTCCGACAAGGACCTGATGCGCGAGATCAAGGCCGGGCTTGCCGCCCTCAAGGCGCGCAAGGCGCGCCTCTACACGCTCGCCGAACTGTTCGACTAGCGGCGCGTGCCGTGCCGCGGCTGCCGGTCGATCAGGGACGAAGAGCGCTTTACGCCCTGCGCGTGCCGGCGCACGTGGCCGACCTCATCCGCGGCCTCCACCCGCGGCTCAAGCGCAAGCTGCGCGCGGCGCTCGAGGCCATAGTGGCCGATCCGCGCGGCGGCAAGGCCCTGAAAGACGATCTCGAAGGACTATGGAGCTTCCGGGTCGGAAAGTTCCGCATCGTGTATCGAATCGGCGCGGGGCGTTGCGTCGAGATTGTCGCGTGCGGACCCCGCGAGCGAATCTACGAGGAAACGTACCGCCTGGTCGCGCGCGGGAAGTGAAGCCGCGCGTGCACGCGCCCTGTCCGCCTGAGGCAGGGTGCAGACGGGCACGGGGCGGATGGACGGGTCGAGTCGGATTGCGACGTTCCCAGTTCAGAATAACCGCCGTTCGCACTCGCCAGCGGAAATGTTTGCCCACAAGAGCGATTACAGACCGGACCCGCAAGCGACGCTTGTGTTCCTGGCCGTCAGACGTCTGCCTTTCGACGCGATGGCGACATTCGAGAAAGACGCTCGGGCGTCGGCAGCCCCCGGACCAGTCATTCCGAATGTCTCCTATGTAGCGAAGACCGGACAGCCAGCCAGAAAAATCTTCCGCACCGTCAGTGACGGCCGCTGGCCGGGGTCTGCCGGTCAGCTTTGCTCGTTCCTAAGGGCACCTATGCCGGCTTCCGTCTTGAAAGCAAAGCAAGGGCAAGCGCGGGAAAGACGTTTCCTGCGTCGGTATATCGGTGGCTACGGCCAGCGCCTTCGCTCCGGTCGACTCTATTTCCGCGGTGACTGCCCTCGCATGCCCGGCATTCAACTCGGCAATCACCGGAATGGCACCCGCCGCCGCCAACGACCGCGCAAAAGCGCGGCCGATGCCCTGCCCCGCACCGGTAACAATCGCTACGCGCCCCGCCAACCGAGATTCCGCCATGACCCGTGCCTACTACCCAGCGTCCCTGACGGACTCGAGCGAGGCCGCTGCGTCCCAGGGCCGCCACCACGGTTTCAGTCCGAGATCGCGAGCGATGATGCCCGCGGTGATGTAACCGGCTCCCCCGGAAATAGCGCCGCCCGGATGCGCGGCCGATCCCGCCATGTAGAGTTTGTCGACAGGAGTGCGATATCCGAAATGGTTGTACATCACCTGGTCGGCGCTGAATGCGCCCATGAATATGTCGCCGCTGCGCATATTGGTAAGCTCCTGCGCGTATTCGCGGAACGTGTACACGTGCTGCGCCAGGATATTCCTTCGCGTCATGTTTGGACAATAGTGCGCCCAGCGCTCGATGATTCTCTCCGCGAATTCCCGGTTGAAGCCGTCGTGGTTCCTGTCATCGGCCTCGAACTGGCGAGGCATCACATGCCACGCGTAGGTCGTGTGTTTGCCTGGCGGCGCCTGAACGGGATCGAGCAGGCTCAGCGGCCCCGCACCGAACTGGACGACCGACGGCACTTCGCCGCGCTTCACGGCTTCATGTGCTGAAAAAATATCCGACATCGTCTCGGCACCGATGTTCCATTTGAGCGAACGGTTGATGTTCGGATCGAAACTCTCCGCCGCGAAGCGCGGCGATTCGTTCAGCGCGAGGTGCAGGCCGTAGAGCGTCCAGGGAGTGTATTTGTAGGCATCCACCTTGGCGGTGAATGCCTGTGGCAACTGTTCGCGTCCGACCAGGTCGTTGAACGTCTGGTTCACGTCGATGGTGCTGGCGACAAACTGCCGCGCGCGCGCGGTTTGTCCGCCGGCAAGCTCGACGCCCACTGCCTTGCCTGCTTCGACGACGATCCGCGTTACCTGCGACTGCGGGGCGAACCTGCCCCCGGCGGCGATGAATGTTTCCATCAGGCCGCGCGCGAGATTGAAACTGCCCCCCTGGCAGAGCTGATATCCCGATTCCAGATCAAACGCGCGGATTACCGATCCCATCGGGCTTTCCGGGTTCAGGGTATCGGTGAGCCAGGTTCCGAACAGCGACACCTTGAAGAGGAAAAGCAGTTGAACGTGTTCGTTCTCAAACAGCTCTTTTACGACATCAAGCGGCTGCCGCCGGGTGATCGCCAGGAAATCGCGGCCGATCTGCGTGCGCTCGAGAAGCTTTTCGCGCTGTGCGCGCGGTAGCGGCTCGGAATACCGCTCCGGCAAGAAGATCTGGCGCGTGATTTCCTCGGCTTTTCTGTTCCATTCGCGAAAGGTGTTTGCATCACGCTGGGAAAACCGCGCCACGCTCTCGAGGGTCTCCTCGAGATTCCGCCCGAATACCAGGCAGGTACCGTCGCTATGCGCCTGCCCGAACTCATAGGGCGGCGTGACATACGTGACGCGATCGGCGAGACCCAGGTCCTTGAACCAGGGCGCCTCTGAAATATGGAAATGGTTGATGGAATGAAGATTGTGGTAGAAGCCGGGGAGCGTCACTTCCCTGGTCGTCAATCCTCCGCCATAGTCCAGCCTCCGCTCCAGCAACAGGATGCGCAAACCCGCCTTCGCAAGATAGCTGCCGAGCACGAGCCCATGATGCCCCGCGCCGATGATGATACCGTCGTAAACGCGGCTCGCATCGACTTGCATGTCATCCCCCTACACTGGCAATACCAAGACGAAATCTACATGCGATTGACCTTCAGAACAAACCTCCGGTGTCTTTCGCCGGCGCGAAAAGCCCATGGCAGGAACGTCACGGAAATCGAATTGATTTGACAATCAATGTTGCTCAATGCCGGTATAGCCAATACATTGATGTCGCGACCGCGGCAAAGCCTCAGCCGCAGACGGGCGAATTATGTGTAGGCATTACACGAACGCAACGGGAACGCGATGCTGACCGAAACGCCAATTCAAGGCAGGCGTCCGCCGACCTGCGGGCGGTAATTCAAGCCGAGACGCCAAAATGGGAAAAGATGGTGCGGGAGTCCGGCGCGAGGGTCGATTGAGGGGTTTTGCAACGCATTCAAGGAGCAAATCCGAAATGAGCGAGAAGAACGAAATCGAAGCGGCGTTGTTGGAACTTGTCACCGCGAACAGAATCCTGGCCCGCGAAGGCGTGCTGGACGCATTTGGGCACGTAAGTGTCCGCCATCCGACCAATCCGAAGCATTACTTCATGGCCCGCTCCCGCGGACCAGAATTGGTGACGCTTGATGACCTCATGGAATTCACCCTGGACAACCAGCCTCTCGACCAAAGAGGTCGGGCGATGTACGCGGAACGGCCGATACATGGCTGCATTTACCAGTTGCGCCCCGAGATGAATGCCGTGTGCCACAATCACGCGCACTCGCTTATACCGTTCGGCGTAACGGGTACGCAGCTAAGACCCGTATTTCATATGGCCTCGGTGATCGGCAACTCGGTCCCCATATGGGACATCCGCAAGGAATTCGGGGACACCAACTTATTGGTGACGGACCAGGCACAGGGAACGTCGCTGGCTCGATCGCTCGAGCAAGGTCGCGTCGCTCTTATGCGCGGCCATGGCAGCGTGGTCGCCGGGCGGTCTCTGCGCGAGACCGTGTTCACAGCGGTCTACCTGCAAGTCAACGCCGATCTATTGCTGAAATCCCATAGCCTGGGCGAGGTGACATTCCTGAGTCCCGGCGAGGTTGACTACGCATCGAAGTTGCTGTTTCAATCGCTGTCGCAGGATCGGGCGTGGGAATATTGGTGCAGGCGCGCCGGCTCCCCAAGCTGAACCGGGACTTCCTGTCACGTTGCAGCGAGCGGCGCCCGATCCGACGGCGGTCGGAAGGGCTTGCCGGCGCGCGGCAATCCCGTGCTTGAACCCGCCCCGATCAGTTCGCGCAGCCGCTGGCGGCCGCCGAAAAGATTGCTGACGACGGGAATACGGCCGCCTTTCAGCACGGTAACGGCAGACAATTGGAATCTCGGATCGACCTCGCGTTCGAAGATGCGGAATTTGCCCTGGCTGATGAGGTTCTCGACGTAGTCGCGCATGTGCCTTCCTTCAGCCCAGCGAGTTGCAATGCCGGTCTGCGCTGGGCCATACTGGTGTCCGCACCTTAGCGGAAGATTCTCGAGGAGGCAACGTGCGAGTGGTATGTGTGGTCGCAGCAGCGTTTTTCTTCGGTCTCTCATCCGGAGCTTCGGCTCAATACTCCTCGGACAAACCGATCCACATGCTGGTCCCGTTTGCCGCGGGAAGCGGTACCGATATTGCAGCGCGCCTGCTCGTACAGTCGCTGTCGGACTCGATCAAGCGAACGGTGCTGATAGATAACAGGCCCGGCGCGCTTGGAACTATCGCAACCAATGCCGCAGCGAAGGCTCTTCCGGACGGGCACACGCTGGTGGCCACCGGCAATACGGCGCTGGCGGCGGGACCGAGCCTGTTCAAGAACCTTCCTTACGATCCGGTCAACGACTTCAGCCCAATCTACCTGCTGGCTACGGCTCCACTCGCGCTGTTCGTCGCGACTGACTCGCCGGCAAAATCGCTTCGGGACCTGATTGCTTTGGCGAGGGCCCAGCCCGGCAGGTTGAGCTATGCCTCGGGCAACGCAACCGGAGTGGTCGCCGGCGAAATGCTGAAACAGCTGGCGGAAATCGATCTGCTGCATGTGCCCTATAAGAGCGCGCCACAGGCGCTGATCGATGTCGCAAGTGGCACGGTCACCATGATGTTTAATGACCCCACCGGCGCCTTGCCGCTCATGAAGGCAGGAAAGATCCGTGCGCTCGCGATTACGAGCAGAACGCGCTCCCCGGTACTGCCCGATGTCCCGTCGCTATACGAATCGGGCTACCAGAGCTACGAGCTGTATAACTGGGTCGGAATACTGGCGCCGGCCAGGACACCGCGAGAGATCGTGAATTACCTTGCCGCGGAAATCGCCAAAATCGTCGTCAAGCCGGAAATCAAGGAGCGCTTCGATCGCGTCGGGCTCGATCTTGTCACCTCGAGCGGTCCGACCGAATTCGCCAGCTTCATCAAACGCGAAATCGCGCTTTGGAGTCGCCAGATCAGGGCTGCGGGCCTTCAACCCGAGTAATCTGGCACCGGCAATTTTGGCTTGAATCCCGCTATGCACGTCCCTGATTGCCTCTGGAGCAGATCGTCCGGTTAGCCCTAGCGAAGACCGGACGGCCAGCCGGCAGAACTTCCCGCACCTTCAGTGACGGCTGGTGGGCGGTTACCGTCTATCGAACGGCTGACTCAACTCGCCACAGAGCGATCGTACGACATTCGAATATTGATTGACTGTCTCCGCTCGCAACCCGTTCTTCGACTTGATCCGGCAGCGCCATCCATAATGGAGTACCGAAGCTTTTCTGGCAGAAAGGGCAAGAAACCAAGGAGCAAGCTATCTACGCTGCAGTATGGATGGAAGCATCGCGGCGGGATGCAAGCCGAAGAAGGCGTATCGGCCAAGTCGACCTCCAGCATGAATGCTGAAGATCGCTACTTCTTTTCCGGAGTTTGTCCGACGATCGCCTTGACGCCGCTGGTGGCCACATCTGCGGCAGTTCCAACCACCTTGGCTCCTACTGTCACAGTAGTCGCCACCACAGTCACCGCCGCGTCGGCCACAGCCATCACAGCACAACCACTGAGGGAAGCGACAAGGAACAGAACGCCAGCGTAGCGCCGCATCAGGAACCCCTCAAATAGAGTCTGGCATGCAGAGTCGGGACCAAATCGGTACACGGACTTCCGGCCGGAGAACATATTGTCGAGCATTGCTGTTTGGCATTATCGCGAGAATAAGGGCTATACGGCAAGCTTCTTCGCGCGGTCGCGTCGTCGCGTTCAGACGATCGCCAGGATGACGTGGCCGATCTTCTCGCCGCGCTCGACGGCGAGGGGCGCGGCGACGATCTCCGAGAGCGGGAAGCGCTCGGCGATGGCGAACACCGGCTTCGCCTGCGCGAGCCAGCGCGCGATGTCGGCGTGCGCCCGCGCCTTGGCCGCGTCGGGCAGGCTGTAGACGAGCACGGGCCGGATGGTCGGATTGATCCGGAACAGGTCGTAGTAGGGAAAGGCCGGCTTCGGCGCGCCCATGGAGGCGTATGAGGCGATCACGCCGTAGGGGTTCAACACCTGCGAGGTGACCGGGAGGTTGCCGCCGAAGTCGACGTCGACCACGCGGTCCACGCCGCCGACCGTCGCGCGGATGCGCTCGACCACGTTCTCGGTGCGGTAGTCGATCGTCACGTCCGCGCCCGCGGCGAGCGCGTGCGCGGCCTTGGCGAACGAGCTCACCGTGGTCACGACGCGCGCGCCGGCCCACTTCGCGAGCTGGATGGCGTAGTGGCCGACGACTCCCGCGCCTCCGGTCACGAGCACGGTCTTGCCTTCGAGCGGTTCGCCCGTGAACAGGCAGCAGTGCGCGGTCATCGCCGGGATGCCGAGGCACGCCCCTTGCTCGAAGGACAGCGCATCGGGAAGCGGCACGGCGAGCGCGGCGGGCAGCGCGACGTACTGGGCGCTGGTGCCGTAGGGCCGTTCCCATTGGGCGTTGAACGTCCAGACGCGCTGGCCGATGCGCGAGGCATCCACGCCCGCACCGACGCGATCGACGATGCCGGCGCCGTCGCTGTTCGGCACGACGCGGTTCCAGCGCGGCTTGCGGCCGCCCGCGCGCGCCTTGACATCCGAGGGATTCACCGCGGAGGCGTGGAGGCGCACGCGCACTTCGCCCGGGCCCGGCTCGGGGTCGGGCAGCTCGCCCAGTTTCAGGACTTCCGCAGCCGGGCCGTTCGTCTCATACCACGCGGCGCGCATGACTTTCCTCCGCTGTGCGAAATCTCAGGACATGCCCGACTGCAGGTAGTTCTGCAGTCCGACCTTCTCGATCAGCTCGAGCTGGGTTTCCAGCCAGTCGATGTGCCCCTCCTCGGACTCGAGGATGTCCTGGAACAGGTCGCGGCTCACGTAATCGCCGACATTCTCGCAATGGGCGATCGCCTCCTTCAGCATGGGATGGCCGAACAGCTCGAGCTTCAGGTCGGCGGCGAGCGCATCCTTCACCGACTTGCCGACCGCCAGCTTGTTCAGCTTGACGGCGGGCGCCCCCTCGAGGAAGAGGATCCTCTCCATCAACTGGTCGGCGTGCTTCATCTCGTCGATCGATTCCTTGTGCTCGTGCGTGGCGAGCTTCTCCAGCCCCCAGTTCTTGAACATCTTGGAATGCAGGAAGTACTGGTTGATCGCCGTCAGCTCGTTGGCCAGGATCGCGTTCAGGTGCTGGATGACTTTTTCTTCGCCTTTCATGGGACCTCCGGTGAGCGGTTGCCACCGTTAGCTTAGCAGGGAATTCGCGTAGGTTGGGCCGATCGGAGCGAAGCCCAACATCGACGTACCGGCCGCGGACATGTTGGACTGCGCTCAGTCCAACCTACGAAGCCTGCGGACCCGGCGCGTCAGATGTGGATCGCGTGGCCGTACGCGTCCAGCACCGACTCGTGCATTGCCTCCGAGAGCGTCGGGTGCGGGAAGACGGTGTGCATCAGCTCCGCCTCGGTGGTCTCCAGCGTCCTCGCGATGGCGTAGCCCTGGATCAGCTCGGTCACCTCTGGGCCGATCATGTGCGCGCCGAGCAGCTCGCCCGTCTTCGCGTCGAACACGGTCTTGACCATGCCTTCGGTTTCCCCGAGCGCGATCGCCTTGCCGTTGCCGATGAAGGGGAAGCGCCCGACCTTGACGCTGCGGCCCGATTCGATCGCCGCGCGCTCGGTGAGGCCGACGCTCGCGACCTGCGGGCGGCAATAGGTGCACCCCGGGATGCGCTTCGCGTCCAGCGGCTGCACCGAGGCGACGCCCGCGATCCTCTCGACGCAGATCACGCCTTCGTGGCTCGCCTTGTGGGCGAGCCAGGGCGGACCGGTCAGGTCGCCGATGGCAAATACCTCGGGCACGCCCGTTTCCATCCAGGGCCCCCCCGCGACGCGGCCCCGCTCGATTCTCACGCCCGTGCCCTCGAGT
>ORMF011442445.1_pt1 | contig 11907 bp, 20 predicted proteins | sample 1779871 | NCBI WGS metagenome assembly ORMF01 (sample SAMEA104232316, study PRJEB22302) | groundwater metagenome | biome: forest; feature: aquifer; material: groundwater | place: USA | collected 2011-08-07 | depth 5.4 m | reverse complement strand
ACTGGCCACAATACCCGCAAAAATCAATAATGAAATGCCGTTGCCCATGCCTTGTTCTGAAATAATTTCTCCAAGCCACATCAAAAACATGGCTCCCGCCACAATGGTAATGATTGAGCCAAACATAATCATGGGTGTCAAGCCGGTGATAACACCCTGCCTTTGGAATAAGGTTAACATGCCAAAGCCCTCAAACGCGGCCAGAGGCACCGTGGCCAACCTGCCATATTGGTTAAATTTTTGCCTGCCCGCTTCCCCCTCTTCCTTGTACATTCTTTCCAAGGGCGGAAAAATCATGGTCAACAGTTGTAAAATAATGGTGGCAGTAATGTAGGGGCCCAAACCCATCAGCACAATGGAAAAATTGCTCAAAGCGCCACCGGAAAAAATATTAATCAATCCGAACACCTGGTTCTGCTCAAAAAACCGGCGCAGGTTTTCAGCCCCAATGCCCGGAATAGGCACATTGGCGGCAATCCGGAAAATAATAAAAAGCCCGATAATAATTAAAAATTTATTCCGGAGGTCTTTGCTTTTAAATAGTAACGTGAGTTTATCAGTCAACATTATTTGATAGTTTATCCTGAGTTTATCGAAGGGTTCCTCCCGCTTTTTCAATAGTTATTTTGGCGGCGGCGGAAACTTCCACCCCTTCAAAAAATAATTTTTTGGTAAAAGCACCGTTTCCCAATATTTTTACCAATGGATTCTTGCCTTTTATCTGCCGGATTAATCCTTTTTCCATTAAATACGCAACCGTTACCACATCTCCGTCTTTAGCGCGTTTTTCCAATGTCTTAAGATTGACTACCATCGTGTCCTCAAGCATCTCAAACCTGCGGTATCCTTTCAATTTTGGATAACGCTTAATAAGCTCGCGGATAATCGGGGCTAACTTTCTTCCGGACCTGGCCGTCTGTCCCTTGCCCCCCTTTCCTGAATATGTCCCCTTTTTGCCACCGCGGCCCACGCGCTTGCGGTTTTTATTTTTATTTTTTGGTTTGAGTTCGTTGACTAACATGTTATCTTTACCCTGTTAAATAATTTTGCTAAAAGCGAAATTAAAATCCAAGGGATTTTATTTAACTGGGTTAACTTTAAGTTTCTTTAAGGCTTCCATAGTGGCCCGGGCGTTGTTTAATTTATTTTTTGATCCTGATAAAATCTTTGAAGAAATGTTTTTGATACCGGCCAATTCGCAGATGCTTCGCACCGCTCCTCCGGCCACCAATCCCCGTCCCATGCTCTGGGGTTTTAACATAATCACCGCTGGCCCAACTTTGGCCTCAACTTGGTGAGGAATGGTTCCATTGACAATCACCACTGTAATTAAATTTTTCTTAGCCCGGCGGGTAGCTTTATCAATGGCCTGGGAAACATCTTTTCCTTTATCAATGCCAATACCGATTTTTGATTTTTTATCTCCGGCAATGACCACAGCTCTAAAGCTCATACGCTTTCCTCCACCGGTTACGCGCGTTACGCGTGCCAAATCTAAAAGTTTGGTATCGAAACCATCATTAGCCTCCTGTTTCCTGCCGTATCCTTTCCTCATGGGCCTAAAACCATCAGTATTTCTACCTTCTGGGCGAGACGCGAGAGTTGCCGGCTTTGCCGGAACTCCCGTCTGTGCCTCTGGAATGGTTTTCTTAATTTCTTCAGCCATTTCTTTATATTAAAATTTTAATCCTCCTTCGCGCGCTCCATCAGCCACCGCTTTTACCCGGCCGTGGAACACGAACCCCCCGCGGTCAAATACCACACTTTCAATCTTTTTTGCCAAAGCTTCTTTGGCGATCAGTTTACCTACCTCCATGGCGTGCTCAACTTTTTTACCTTTTTTCATTTTCATGTCTGAAACCGCCGCTAATACTTTTTTCTTATCATCATCAATCAGCTGGGCATAGGTGTGGCTACCGGACCTGAATACACACAGCCGTGGACGGGAAGCCGTTCCCATGATTCTCATACGGATCTTCCGATGGCTTTTATCTCTTTTTATTTGTTTGGCTTTCATGGTTTTATTTCTTAGCGGCTACCACTTTTTTACCTTCTTTTCTCCTAATCTTTTCACCTTCATATTTAATTCCTTTGCCTTTATAAGGCTCGGCTTTCTTGGCCTGTCGGATTTCTGCGGCAATCTGGCCAACCGCATGCTTGCTGATTCCCGAAATCGTAATAACGTTTTTTTCAACCGTAAAATTAATCCCTTCCGGCTTTTTTATTTTTACCGGATTTACGAATCCCAAATTCAACACTAACTCGTCTCCCTGGACTGCGGCCTTGTATCCCACACCTTCAATTTCAAGCTTTTTTTCAAAACCGGTTTGGACTCCCTGCACCATGTTGGCGATAAGAGCTCGGTATAGCCCCCACAATCCGCGAACTTTATTATCCAATTCTTTCTTGTTAGGCATAACCGAAACTTTCCCATCTTCCATGGTTATACCAATCTGTCGGTGAACGGCAGTTTTCAATTCCCCCTTCGGGCCTTTGACCGTAACATTCTGACCCTCAATGGCAACTGTAACACCGACGGGAATTTCAATTAATTTTTTACCTATCCTTGACATAATCGCTGATGATAGCTTATTTTTGACTATTTTACCAGACTTCCAGCAACACTTCCCCTCCTAATTTGGCTTTCTTGGCTTCCAATCCCGTCATTAATCCTTTGGGCGTTGAAATAATGGAAATCCCGAATCCCCCCCTGACTTTCTTAATGGCATGTAATGTGGTGTAAATCCTTTGCCCAGGCTTTGAAACCTTTCTTGAACCTTCAATAGCCGGAATTCCGTTGTCATATTTTAAAACCAGTTTTAACATTTTGGTCTTTCCTTTGGCCACTTTCTTGGCTTCCATAATAAATCCTTCTTTGGCCAATAGGTTGGCAATTTCATTCTTTAATTTGCTGAAAAATAAAACCACTTCCGGTTTTCCAACGGCCTCGGCATTCCTGATTTGGTTTAACATGTCTGTAATTGGGTCTGTCATGAAATTTATGTAATTAATTTCACCCTGAGTTTATCGAAGGGTTACTTATTTTACCATGATGATTTTGTTACTCCCGGGATTTCGCCCTGGTTGGCCAATTCTCTAAAACAAATCCTGCACAAACCGAAAGCCCGCATAAATCCATGCCGGCGCCCGCACTTAAAACACCGTCTCACCAATCGGCTGGAGAATTTCGGTTTCTTTTTGGCTGATGCTATTTGTGATGTCTTGGCCATATACTATTTTACTTTTTTATCCCCGCCCTGAGCGAGGCCGAAGGGTTCCCTGATTGGAAAACCCATTAATGTAAATAATTCCAATCCTTTTTCATGATTTTTTGCCGTGGTGGTAACCGTTACTTCCAATCCGAAAATGGTTTTTTCTTTTTCGGTGAAAATTTCCGGAAAGTGAATATGCTCTTTAAACCCCATATTCAAATTTCCGCCTTTATCAATGTTTTTTCGGTCAATGCCTTTAAAGTCGCGCGACTTGGGCAATGAAACATAAATCAGCCGTTCCAGAAAATCCCACATTCTCTGTTTCCTTAATGTTATCATGGCGGCAACATCCAGACCCTCCCTTAATTTAAATCCCGCAATGGATTTTTTTGATTTGACCAGTTTTGGCTTTTGCCCCGCAATCAAGACTAAATCCTGGGTGATCATAGTAATCATTTTATCTCTCTCCCCTGAAGTCTTACTGACCGATTCTTTTCCAAATGAAGTATTCACCGTAACTTTGGTAATCTGTGGAACCGCCATCGGATTTTTATATCCGAATTTTTGCATCATGGCCGGAATCACTACTTTTTTATATGTTTCTTTTAGCTTGTCCATGGTTTTAAACTTCTGATTTGCACTTTTTACAAACCCTGAATTTTCGCACACGCCCTGAGCCTGCCCGCAGTGAGCCCGTCGAATCTGTCGAAGGGTTTTCAACTTTATAACCGAGCCTGGCCGCTTTGCCGCATTTTGGACAAAGAAACTTTACGCTAGACACATCCATAGGAGAGGGTACTTTTACTACTTGTCCTTTTTCACCCTGCTTCTTTGGCTTAACATGCTTGTTTTTAAGATTAATGCCGTCAATTAAAACTTTCAGGTCTTTTGGCAAAGACTTTAATACCTTGGCCGTCCGGCCGCGGTCTTTCCCTGAAATCACCAATACATTGTCGCCTTTTTTAATCTTCATATTTTTACAATAATTCACTGGCCATTTGGGCAATTTCGTCAAACCCTTTTTCTTTTACTTCTTTGGCAATGGGACCGAACACCCTGCCTCCTTTTGGCAGTTTGCCTTCGCCCAAAACCACAACGGCATTGTCGTCAAATCTAATGTAAGAGCCATCGGTTCTCTTATATTCTTTCCTCTGACGGACGATAACGGCTTTTACCACTTCGTGTTTTTTTACCAGTTTTCTTGGGTCGGCTTTTTTGACCGTGCCAACAATGATATCTCCCAGCTGCCCATATCTTCGGCCCGATCCTCCGGGAACGTTAATACACTGGATGATTTTTGCTCCACTGTTGTCTGCGACTTTTACCATTGATCGTAACTGTATCATGTTATTTTTCTACTTTGCCGATTACCTTAAATCTTTTATCTTTTGAAATAGGTGCGGTTTCTTCAATCACAACTATATCCCCTACATGGTATTCCTTTTTTTCATCATGGGCTTTATATTTTTTGTGGACTTTGTATCGGCGCTTGTACTTTGGGTGTTCCTTCACTCTTTCAACCTTCACCACCACGGTCTTTTCCATTTTATCAGAGACTACCAGTCCGGTTAATTTCTTCTTAGGCATGGTTTTTTTCCAATTCTTTAATAATAGTCAATATTCTGGCAATGGTCTTTTTCGTATTGCTGATTTCTTTGACATTCTTCACCTGGTTGGCGGCTGATTTAAACCTCATGTCGCTCAACTTTTTTTTCAAGTCTTGCGCTTGATTTTTCAAATCTTTCATATCTTTTTTTCTTAATTCTTCGGTTTTCATGGTTTAAAATTCACGTTTTACAAATTTTGTCTTAATGGGCAGCTTTCTAGCAGCTCCCGTTAGGGCTTCTCTAGCCACATCTTCTTTTAATCCATCAATTTCAAAAATCATTCTTCCCGGCTTAATCGGATAGACATAATGGTGTACTGCCCCTTTTCCTCCTCCCAGCGGCACTTCTTCTCCTTTTGAGGTTACCGGCTTGTCGTGGGAAATCCTAACCCTAAGCTTTCCTCCCTTTTTCATGTAACGAATAATGTACCTTCGAGCGGCTTCAATTTGCCTGGCGGTAATCCATTTAGTTCCCATGGCTTTTAACCCAAAACTGCCAAAATTCAATTGGGTAGCTCGTGTTTCCACTCCTTTGGTCACCCCTCGGTGCCATTTCCGGTGCTTAACTTTTTTAGGCATCATCAATGTCATAATAATTATTCAAACTTATCTCCTTTATAAATCCAGACCTTAATTCCAATGGCTCCGTAGGTGCAGTGGGCTGCGGTTTGGGCGTAGTCAATGTCAGCACGGATAGTCTGGCGAGGCATTCTGCCTTGGGTTAACCACTCTCTTCGAGCGATTTCAATTCCGTTTAATCTTCCTGAAACTTCCATCCTGATTCCTTTGACTTCTTTGTTTTGCATGACCCGTTCAATACTTCTCTTTAATACTTGCCGAAAAGGAATTCTCTTTTCAATCTGTTGGGCTGCCATTTGACCAACCAAGGCAGCAGAAATCCAAGGGTTCTTTATTTCTTTAATATCAATTTTAATGGCGCGTTTTGGAGCCTTGGCAGTTTTTTTATCTTTTTTGGTGATAATTTTTTCAACGGCAGTCTTTAAAATCTCCACTCCCTCCCCTCCTCTGCCAATAATCAATCCGGGTCTGGCAGTTTCAATAATCACATTTAATTTATTGGCAGAATGCTCAATTTCAATATTAGCCACAGAAGCTTCCGATAATTTTTCGCGCAAGAAATCTTTGATCAAAAAATCTTCCTCTAAATAGGCCTGCATATTTTTACCATAAAAACCGCGGATATTGAAATCCTCCATGCCTTTAATCCTAAATGCTTTTGGGTGGACTTTATGCGTCATTTTTTTTCTTTTTTTCGCTTAATACCAATGTGATATGCGAAGTTCTTTTCATGATAGGATAGGCGCGACCGCGGGACATGGGGAAACTGCGTTTTAAGGTCGGCCCTTCGTCAACGGTAATTTTAGAAATATACAGATTATCGGTTGGCACTTTCAAATCATTAGTGGCGGTGGCTACGGCGCTGTTTAACAATTTTAACACCGGGTCTGAAGCGCGCTTGACGGTGAATTCCAAAAGAGCGCGAGCTTCTGCCACATTTTTATTGCGGATAACATCAATCATCTGGCGCGTTTTCCTTGGGGCAATCCTTAAATTGTTGAGTTGTACGGTAATATCCATGATATGTTATTTAGTAGCTGGTTTTCCCGCAGCTTCCCGCCCTGCTGGGCGAGGCTCGCCAGAGGCGGCAACGTTGACCGTTTCTTTTTGAGCAGCCCCCGCTTCTATTTCGCGCTGCATTTTTCCTCCATGTCTTCCAAATTTGGTGGTTGGGGCGAATTCGCCTAATTTATGTCCCACCATATCTTCGGCAATCATCACCGGAACAAATTCTTTTCCGTTGTGAACTCCAAAGGTATAGCCCACCATTTCCGGTGAAATGGTAGAGTATCGCGCCCAAGTTTTGATAATGGATTTTTCGTCTTTTCTTACTTTCAAGACTTTTTCCATTAACCTTGGGTCTACATAAGGTCCTTTGCGTAAACTTCGTGACATAAACTATTTCTTCTTTCTTCGTTGAATAATATATTTATTCGTCCACTTTTTGCGGTATCGGGTTTTTACTCCCAGCGCCGGCTTACCCCATGGGGTTTTCGGATGTTTAAGTCCAATCGGCTGCCTGCCTTCTCCTCCACCGTGTGGATGGTCAACTGGATTCATAGCACTTCCTCGAACGTGCGGTCTTCGTCCTTTCAATCGTGACTTTCCGGCTTTTCCAATCCTATAATACCTATTTTCCTGATTAGAAACCATGCCCACCGAAGCAAAACATTCTGACTTTACTTTCCGCACTTCGCTAGATGGCATTTTCAAATTGGTAAAAATTTCTTCGTGAGCCAAAACCTGCGCGGCTGACCCCGCAGACCTCACAGCGATTCCTCCCCGCCCCGGTTCCAGTTCAATATTGTAGACATTAGTTCCAACGGGAATATTTTTGAGCATCATCCTGTTTCCTGGATTTAAAACAGCTTTTTCTGAAAAAATAATCTCATCACCAACTTTCAAGTCTTGTGGGGCGATAATATATTGCTTTACGTTGTCAGGATATTCAATTAATGCGATAAAGGCGGTCCTGTTTGGGTCATATTCAAGGGCAATTACTTTGGCTGGCATGTTCATTTTGGCCTCGGCAAACTCAATCACTCGGTACATTTTTTTCACGCCTCCGCCTTTGTGGCGAACGGTAATTCTTCCTGACGCCTTTGACCTTCCCACGCTTCTTCGCACGTACTTTAAAAGGCTTTTTTCCGGCCGCTTTTTTGTAAGCACGGAAAAATCAATTCCGGTCATTCCTCGCCTGGATGGAGTTGTGGGTTTGTAAACTTTCATGTAATTAGAATAACTCTATTTTTTGCCCTTCTTTAAGGGTAACCACTGCTTTCCGGTAAGCTTTTTTAAAACCTTGAGTCCTTCCTAGCCTCCTTTTCTTCTTTGGAATATTAATAGTGCTGATAGAAAGCACGTTGACACCATAAATCCCTTCAACCGCTTTCTTGATTTCCAACTTATTAGCGTCGCTTTGTACTTTAAACACATATTTATTTTTCTCTCCCAAAATGGTTGATTTTTCTGAAATATGCGGCTCTTTGACCACTTCGTAGGAAAACCCTTGACCCTGTAGTGAAGCTTTAGCTTCTACTACTGGAGCTTCCCCCTTCTCTGATCTTTTTTCAACCGAAATCCTCTCGGCCTTCTTTTCTTTTGCCTTATCTTTTTCTTTCTTATTTTTTAAAAAGTCTAACAGTGCCATACTATTTTATAAAAACTTTTTCTAATTCTTTGATACCTTCTTTTGAAACCACTAAATACTTATAATTCAGCAAATCTGCCACATTCAAGTTCCTGGCCTCTAAAACCGCTGTTTTGGCAATATTGCGGGCCGCCAAGAATACATTCTTGCTATCTTTGTGTAATACCAACCGGCTGGCCTTGCCTGCGGGCAGTTTTTTTATCAATGCGGCCATTTCTTTAGTTTTGGGTTTTTCCATATCTAAGGTTTCCATCACTACTACCAAATTATGCTTGGCTTTTTGTGAAAGCACCATAAACATGGCTTTTTTCCGCATTTTTACCGGAATGGTTTTTTCGTAGACTTTTTCATTTCTTGGACCACCTGAGACTCCTCCGCCCTTCCATATTGGACCGCGGATTGACCCGGCGCGCGCCCGTCCGGTTCCTTTCTGCCTCCAAGGCTTTCTACCTCCACCACGTACTTCTCCGCGGTTTTTAGTATGAGCTGAAGATTGTCGTTTGTTGGCATTTTGCGATACAACCACCTGGTGCACCAAATCAGCGTTCATCAAAACATCAAACATTTCCTTAGGCAAAGTCATCTCCCCCGCCTCCTTTCCTTCTTGGTTGTAAACTACGGTTTTCATAGTATGGTATTATCCCCGCCCGCGGGCGAGGCTCGCCCAATATTATTGGGCGGGTTTTATTTCCAATAACGTGCCGCGGTGTCCCGGAACTGCGCCCTTCAAGGCAATAATATTATTTTCCGTATCAATCTTAGCAATAATCAAATTCTTTACTGTTACCCTATCAGCTCCCATTCTTCCCGGCATTCTCCTTCCCTTAATGGTGTGCTGGGGGAAGCGTTGTCCGATAGACCCGACAGTCCTGGCTTCGTGCTTAGCTCCGTGTGTCCGGTTCCTTCCATGAAATCCATGCCGTTTGACCGCTCCCTGGAATCCTTTTCCCTTTGAAGTTCCAACAACCGTCACTTCGTCGCCTTCTTTAAAAGCCGCAACGGTTACTTCATCACCAACATTCCCTTCGGTTATATCGCGGGCTTCCAAAATGTGTTTATATTCTTTGCCCTTGGCGGATTTTTTGATTTTGGTTTTCTTTTCAATCTTTACAAATCCTATTTGCAGGGCATCATACCCTTCTTTTTCCTTGGTCTTTTTTTGCAAAATAATGCAAGGCCCAGCGGCAACCAAAGTCACCGGGACAATCTTTCCCGAACTAAACATTTGACTCATCTCTATTTTTTTTCCCAGTATAAATTTCATACTATATTGTGGTCGCATTAACAAAAAATCGGGCGATTGCCCGGTTCTTTGGCAATGTTGTTACCCTTCGACAAGCTCAGGGCGAGCCCGAAAGGAAGTTAACAATCGCTAACAATGTAGATACTATTAAATTTTGATGGAAATGTCAACCCCAGAAGGAAGATTTAGGTCGCGCAATGCTTCAATAATGTCCTGGTTAGGGTTTAATACATCAATAATCCTTTTATGCACCCGCATTTCAAACTGTTCGCGCGCGTTCTTATGCACGAAGGTTGAACGATTGACGGTATACTTTAGCACCTCGGTCGGCAAGGGTATGGGTCCTACCACTTCAACTCCACTACGGCTGGCAATATCAATAATCTGTCTGACCGAGTTATCAATGATTTTGTGGTCGTAGGCCTTCAGTTTGATCCGGAGTTTCGGCATCAAAGCTGCCACTTCTTCCTTTGGGGAAGCCGCCGCTTTTGTTATTTTTTTAGAAGGTGCTTTTTTTACCGGCATGGTTCAGTCTTACTTGATGATTTTGGTTACCACACCAGCTCCCACAGTTTTGCCTCCTTCCCTGATGGCAAATTTTGATTTTTCTTCTAGGGCCACTGGCACAATCAATTTAATCGTTAAATTAGCGGTATCGCCAGGCATAACCATTTCGGTTCCCGCTGGCAAAGTTACATCTCCGGTAATATCTGAAGTTCTAATATATAATTGTGGTTTGTACCCGGTAAAGAATGGGGTGTGTCTTCCTCCTTCGTCTTTACTTAATACATAGACTTCGGCTTCAAATTCGGTATGAGGCTTAATGCTTCCTGGTTTGCAAAGTACTTGTCCGCGCTCAATGTCTTCTTTCTTTAAGCCTCGAAGCAAAATACCCACATTATCGCCAGCTTGTCCCTGGTCCAAAGATTTTTGGAACATTTCAACCGAAACCACCGTTGATTTTTGGGTATCCCGAATGCCCACGATTTCAATTTCTTCGTTGGCTTTGATAATTCCTCTTTCAATCCTTCCAGTAGCCACCGTTCCCCGGCCTTCAATTGAGAATACGTCTTCAATCGCCATAGCAAACGGTTTGTCTAATTCTCTCTTTGGCTCTGGAATATAGTTATCGCAAGCATCCAATAATTCAATAATCGGCTTAACGGCTGGGTCATCAATAGAGGTGGCTGCCAATGCTTTCACTGCTGACCCTCGGATAACCGGAGTTTCGTCTCCTGGAAAACCATATTTCTTCAATAATTCACGTACTTCAGATTCAACCAAATCTAAAATTTCCGGGTCATCAACCATATCGCACTTGTTCATCCATACTAAAAGTGATGGCAAGCCTACCTGTTTGGCCAAAAGAATGTGTTCTTTGGTTTGAGGCATTGGCCCGTCTGGAGCCGAAACTACCAAAATACCACCGTCCATTTGGGCGGCTCCGGTAATCATATTTTTGATGTAGTCAGCGTGTCCCGGACAGTCAATCAAAGCATAGTGCCTTTTTGGTGTTTCCATTTCCAAGTGAGTAATAGAAATCGTCACCCCACGGGCTTTTTCTTCGGGAGACTTGTCAATTTCATCAACGCCTTGTCCTGAAGACATCAAACCGCGCAATTTGCTGACATGCATAATGGCGGCGGAGGTGGTGGTTTTTCCATGGTCAACGTGACCGATGGTTCCGATGTTTACGTGAGGTTTGGTTCGCTCAAATTTGTCTGCCATAGCTTTAAAAAATTGCTGCCGGGATATGTAGCCAATCCCAACAAATTAATTTTATTTTACTAATACTGTTTATATTATTACATATTCAAATAATAGTCAACACCTTGCATATTCTCCTATTGTAATCTATTCAAAACCAATGTCAAATTTGACAAGAACATTCTATTGAATTAGTATTTTATTGTACCCACATTCCCACCATCGCAAGGAGTTTCTCATGTTCTTGATTTCGAATCGTAGCACAGGCCGATCATGTGTTGTTTCGGCAAGCTCCATGGATGAAGCTTGCAATGCCTATGGCATTGAGCCAGACAATGACTACCCCAACAACGCAGATTTGGTGAAAAGTTTTCTCAAAGACGAGCCCTAAGTGCTTGTTTCAGTGCAACCAATCTATCATCTGCACACCCGAGGAGGACTTACGGCATTCTTTATGGCCCAAAAGCCCACGCGGAAACTCATCATCAACGAGACTGGAGGTTTTGGAGGTAGCCCTTCCGAACCCTAAACCATCCAAGTATAGTCATAGCCCGTGCACGTTCGCGGGCTTTTTTCTTGTTAAAAACCTATATAGTGTAAAACAAAAACGTTTTTTATTTACGTTATATACCCTAATTTGCAAAGCTTTACAATTTGCAGTACATACCCATTCAACCAAAAATCCGCCGAGTGGCGGATTCAATATTGCGAGGTCCGACCTCGCAATTACTTTCTTTTCCCCTCTACAATTTCCTGAGAGACGTTACCCGGAACCGGTTCATACTTGTTAAATTCCATGGTGAAAGAGGCGCGGCCTTCGGTTAGAGACCTTAAAGCTGTTGCGTATCCGAACATTTCTGAAAGCGGCACCATGGCGTCCAGCACCTTCATACCCACGCGGTCTTTGGTT
>ORMF010241667.1_pt1 | contig 11908 bp, 15 predicted proteins | sample 1779871 | NCBI WGS metagenome assembly ORMF01 (sample SAMEA104232316, study PRJEB22302) | groundwater metagenome | biome: forest; feature: aquifer; material: groundwater | place: USA | collected 2011-08-07 | depth 5.4 m | reverse complement strand
CATTGCAAGTCCCATCGTGCTTATGTATGTGTACGAGCGGCAGCCGATGTCTTGAATGTCGTACACAAGCACGTCAATGCCATTCAACATTTCGGGAGTTGGCTTGCGGGTTTTGCCGTAGAGAGAATACATGGGAAGATTTGTTGCTGAATCAATGGTGTTTTCGATTTTGTCTCCAGCGGAAAAATTGCCTCGAACGCCATGCTCTGGTCCGAACAATGCGACAAGCTGTACGTCCTTTGCTTCGAAAAGAATGTCGAGTGTTGCTTTGAGCTTCGAGTCAACTCCGGTTGGATTGGTAATCAGCCCAACACGTTTGCCTTTGAGAATGTTGAAATTGTTTTCTCGCAAGACTTCGATACCGAGTTTTATTTTTGGGGTTTGGGAGAAGCAGAAGCCCGAAATGAGAAGCAAGAAGCAAGATATGAAGCGCTTCAATGTTGTGTCCTCGTTTGTTGTTTGAATTGATGCCAAGTTATCCGATTGATGTTTGAAATGCAAGCAACTTTCTTCTATGCTTTGCCGCTTAAACTTTTTATATTGATTGCGAACAGTAATCCCAAATCCGTAATCACCAATCCATTACTCCATTACTCCATCACTCCAACAATCCAGAGAAACGAATTGCCTAAACCACTGAACATCTTCTTCGTCGGCGACATCGTCGGTCAGCCGGGACTTGAACTTGCAATCAACCTCGTTCCCAGCTACGTGAAGAAGTACGAGGTTGACCTGCTCATCATCAACGGCGAGAATACAACCGAAGGCAAAGGCATCGCCGAAGAACACGCAAAGAAAATTTTTGAGCTCGGCACGCACGTCATCACCACAGGCAATCACGTGTGGGATAGATGGGACAGCCGCAAAGTGCTTGGTGCTGACAGGCGTATTCTTCGCCCGCTGAATTATCCGCGTGAAAACGGCGGCAACGGCTACATTGTTGTTGATTTGGGAGAGAAGGGGAAAGCCGGCGTGCTGAACGTGCAAGGTCGCGTGTACATGCAGCCGATTGACGACCCGTTCAAAACCGCGGACTGGGCAATCGCGAAGATGAATGAAGAGACGAAAGTGATTTTCGTTGACTTCCATGCCGACGCAAGTGCAGAGAAGATGGCGATGGGCTGGCATCTCGATGGTAAAGTCACGGCATGCATCGGCACACACACGCACACGCCGACGGCGGATGGGAGAATTCTGCCGCGTGGGACTGCATTCCAATCTGATGTTGGGATGACTGGACCGTATGACTCCGTGCTCGGCATGAAGAAAGAACAAGCCCTCAAGCGTATGGTAATGCAAACACCGCACAAGTATGAGGTGGCGTTGCATGATGTGCGCTTGTGCGCGGTGTATGTTCAGGCGGACGCGGAAACAGGCCGGGCGGTGAAGATGGAGAGTGTTGTGTTTCCTGCGTTCGGGTGAACAACAAGGAGTAGTGGAGTAATGGAGTAATGGAGTAATGGAGCAATGGAGTAATGGAGTAATGGAGTGATGATGTAATGGGGAGGGTATCAAGCAACACTCCAACACTCCAACACTCCAACACTCCAATACTCCCGCTAGTTTGTTGTCTTACCTTCTTATACAAACAGAAAGCTTATGTCTGCGAAAATCATTGACGGCAAAGCGATCGCCGAACAAATCAAGCAGGAAGTGAAGAGTGAAGCCGAGGCGCTGAAGCGTGAGCGAGGCATCACGCCGGGTCTTGCGTTCATTCTCGTTGGAGAGAATCCTGCATCGCAAGTATATGTCCGCTCGAAAGGGAAGGCATGCGAGGAGATGGGGTTTTATTCCGTTACGGAAAAACTTTCTGCGACAATTTCGCAGGGTGAACTGCTTCGGCTCATTCACACATTCAACAACGACCCGAAGGTTCACGGGATACTCGTCCAGCTTCCCCTGCCGAAACACATTGACGAGAATAAAATCATCGAAGCAATAGATTGGCGGAAGGATGTTGATGGATTTCATCCTATCAACGTTGGCAAGTTAGTGATTGGACAGCCGGGCTTGCGACCGTGTACGCCGGCGGGAGTGCAGGAACTTCTCATCCGCAGCGGCAACGACCCGTCGGGCAAGCATGTGGTGGTGGTTGGGCGAAGCAACATCGTTGGCAAGCCGGTGATGAACATACTTCTCCAAAAACAAGAAGGAGCGAACGCCGTTGTTACAATTGCGCACACGTGCGGTGGTGACATCGCGCGGTACACAAAGCAGGCGGACATCGTTGTTGCAGCAATCGGAAAAGCTGAGGCTATTACAGGTGCAATGCTCAAGCCCGGCTGCGTGGTGATCGATGTCGGAATAAATCGAGTTGCGGATGCTTCGGCGAAAAACGGTTATAGAATTGTGGGGGACGTTCACTTTGCCTCAGCATCAAAGGTTGCAAGCGCAATCACGCCCGTTCCCGGCGGTGTGGGACCGATGACGATTGCAATGCTGATGAGGAATACGCTGGAAGCGGCGAAGAACTTGGGTTGACTCTCTTCTTGGTTCGCCGTACCTTTTTGTCAGCAGTTCATCTTTATCCAACTCTTAACCTTACAGGAGGAGTTATGAAATGCTTACTCGTCCTCATTGGCATATTGCTTCTCTCCTACGCCTCCAGTTATTCTCAATGGACAACTCCCAGATTGATTGATTCTTCTGCAACCGTAACACAGAATTTGCCACTAATTGCAATTGGACCATTGCGAGAGATCGCGATTGTATGCTGGGAAGAAATCGGCGGCGGGAGAATCGTCTCCCGCTACTCATCTGATAACGGAAGGACATTCAGGAAGACAACGGTCGCTGAAGGCGTCCCTCCACACCCGTCGACAGACAACGGAATATCCGTGCATCTGCGGTCAATTGGATTTGATAGCAGCGGTTCTTTGTATGTTTTTTTCGAATCCAGATACTACAGCATGGTCGCCGGTGTTCTTGGAACAGTCTTTCTAGTTTCTAAGAGCACGAATCAGGGAATAACGTTTTCGAGTTATTGGAGTTCAGGCAGCCAAAGATACAACGGCATGAGCGGCCCGAACCTAAACAATTCTTCGATGCTAATTGATGCTAACAGGAGAGTTCACATTCTTTGGGATTCTTCCGGTTTTACACCACCACCCTCGAGGATAACTCACCTTCTCACTTACTCAAAGATTGGACAGGGAAACCCTCCCAGCCGTGTGGACGGTGTTGTTCATTCGGAACCACTGCAACCTCCATACTTTCAGCGTTTGGATGTTGACCTGCTTACGGTTGGCAACAATGTTATCGTTGCGGTTGGAAGGCAAGTGCCATCTACTTCTTCCGTTTACGGTTTGTATTTCTCTCGTTCCACAGATGGAGGACAAACTTTTTCACCGCTTGTTTCAATAGATACGGTAAATGCAACTGTTCCACACCTCACGAAAATGTCGGATGGACAAAGCTTGCTTCTATACAATAAAGGGACCACCGATTCCAATTCAGATACAACTCTTTTGGCTCGATACGTTGTGGATTCTATGGTTTCAGCTCCTTTCAGAGTCGGGAGTAAGCCAATCGTATCTCGAACAACGAAAAAACTCCTTTCAAAGGGAACGCATCATTATCTGACATATCAAACAACGTATGCATCATTTGGGACGACCTACTACGACTTCGGCAACTTGCAAAGCCCAGCGTTAGATAGTGCATTCTTTTCGGGTCACAGCAGTCCTGACTTTGCCCTAGATTCGCTTGATGGAAAGTATCTCGTGACCGTTTTTCAGAATCGGGTTTACCTGTCGAAGAAAGATGTTCTCTTAGATAAGGTAGATGATACTTCAACGCCGACCGAATTCAATCTCCACCAGAACTACCCCAATCCTTTCAACCCAACAACATCAATCTCATTCACGATTGGGCAATCATCATTTGTTGAGTTGAAGGTATTTGATTTGTTGGGTCGAGAGGTTGCGATGCTCGTGAATGAGAAGAAGTGGGCTGGTTATCATTCAGTGGATTTTGATGCGTCCACTCTGTCGAGTGGGATGTACTTCTACACTCTTCGCGCGGGAGCCTTCCGACAAACGAAGAGAATGATCTTGTTGAGGTAATAACAATTCTGGAAATCGCCCGACAAAAAAGTGCATAGGCTGGATGAGCGTAGACTCTAAACAACCTTGGCTTGTTATACAAACAAGATAACATATAGTTACGAACACAAGAAAGGACGACGACAATGAAAGGGCAATACCGCCAACAAATCATCAACATGCTGACAACAGCATACTGGATGGAGATTGAAACCATCATCAACTATATCGCAAACTCGGTGCATCTTGACGGCGTGCGCGCTGAAGAGATCAAAAAGTCACTTGCGGCAGATGTTACGTCGGAACTGATGCACGCCCAGAACCTTGTAAAGCGGATCAAAGAAATCGGCGGTGGTGTTCCGGGCTCGATGGAGTTCAAGGCGATGCAGAAATCGTTGCAGCCGCCGGCGGATACGACGGATGTCGTTGCCGTTATCAAAGGTGTAATTGACGCTGAGAATGGAGCGATTGAGCATTATGGCAAGCTCATCGAGCTGTGCGGCGATGCGCACGATTACGTTACAGAGGATTTGTGCATTACGCAACTTGGAGATGAAGAAGGACATCGGACGACGTTTGTTGGATACTTGAAAGAGTACACGAAAGGGTGACGCGTTGCGTTGGGTTCAGGTTTCCGCAGGTCGGGAGTGTTGAACTCCGAAACGCGTAAATCAATTGTCAACGTTCAACGGTCAATTATCAATGAGATGTGCTCGTGACATCCTTCGACTCCACTCTTATTGACAGTGTTCGCTGTTCACATGTTTCGACTCTGTCTCGCTTAAAAAGCGGGCGAGACTGTGCTCGACATGACGCATATTGCTTTGTCATTTTCAGAACAAGGTTTGGTGAGCCATGCTTGGTGATTTAGGATGACGTTGTGTCCAAAGATGCAATGTAGGGTTGAGTGAGCGTCGTATTGCAATTCGCCTCAACTTTTCTTAGGTTTGAATCAGATGGAAGACCTGTTCACAAGAGGTATTGAGGAATTCAACAGACAGTACTTCTTTGAAGCGCACGATTTGTGGGAAGAGTTATGGATGGATACAACGGGCAGCCATAGGCTCTTCTATCAAGGTTTGATTCAAACCGCAGTCGGCTTCTACCACCTTTCTAACGAAAACTTCAAAGGGGCATGTAGCCAATTCGGTAAAGCCTTGGCAAAACTCGAACTATACCTTCCGTCCTTTCACGGCATCAATACTCAGTTATTGTTTGAGAATATCCGCACGTGTCTTTCAGATGCGGTGAGCTTACGTGATGGCGGAAAAGGAGAGTTTGATGAAGCGAAGATTCCACAGATAGTGTGGAGCGAGGAAAGAGCAAGAGCTTAACCACGAAGACACCAAGACACGAATTTTTTTTGACCAGAAATCTCTTAGTACCTTCATGTCTTAGTGGTTTGTCTTTATTAACTGAAAAAATCCAACGGAGGAATTCTCATGGCAACAATGATCACTGAAGAATGCATTAATTGTGGAGCTTGTGAACCTGAATGTCCGAACACAGCAATTTACGCGGGGGGCGTGCAGTTTGAATACGGCGGACAAATGTACGAAGCGCTTTCAAACGATTTCTACTACATCGTGCCGGAAAAGTGCACGGAATGCGTCGGTCACTTCGACCAGGAGCAGTGCGCGGCGGTGTGTCCGGTGGATTGCTGCGTGCCCGACCCGAACCACGTGGAGACGGAGGAGCAGTTGTTTGAGCGTGCTACATTGCTGCATCCTGAAAAAGAGTTCGGTCCGGTGAGTGAGGCGACGTCGCGTTTTAGGAAGAATGCATAAGCGCTGTTTGTGTGTGTTGAGAGAGGTCGGTCTTCTGACGGGGACCGACCTTTGTTGTTTAGGTCTCAAAGAAAACAAAGAACGGACACGAAGGCACTAAGTCACGAAGGAACACAAGGTTTTTCAGAGTAGGCACAAAGATGGAAACCATGCCTCAAAGAAATGAATCGAGAGAACATTATCTTCCTCTCTCGAAACGGGAAGAAGAGATTGGGAAAGCGATTGTTGAATCGGCGTTCACTGTTCATAAGGCGTTAGGTCCGGGATTATTGGAGAAGGTGTACGATGGGATAACGTTTATAGTGTCCTGCAAACCATAGTGACTTGAAAATGAAAATAGGCAACTACGACCTCCATGCAATCGAAACCGGCACCTTCGCCCTCGACGGCGGCGCAATGTTCGGCGTTGTGCCGAAGACGTTGTGGGAGAAAGCGATTTCGCCGGATGAGAAGAACCGCATTCCAATGGCGGCGAGAGCATTATTGCTCATTGGCAACGGACGGAAGATTCTGATTGATGATGGTAATGGCTCGAAGTTTAATGATAAGCTGGTTTCGATTTACAAAATTGATAACAGCCGGAACGATTTGATTTCCTCGTTGAGGAAGCACAACATTTTTCCGGCCGATATTACGGATGTTATCCTTACGCATCTTCACTTCGACCACGCCGGTGGCTCGACCTACAGAGAGAACGGCGTTGTGAAGCCGACATTTCCAAATGCAAAGTACTACGTCCAGCGTGAGCATTGGGAAGCGGCAAACAAACCGGCTGAGCGGGACAGGGCGAGTTTCTTTCCCGAAGATTTCGTGCCATTACAAGAACACGGCTTGCTGAATTTTACTGAAGGTGAAGTGGAAATTCTCCCGGGCATTACTTGCCGGATTTGTAACGGACACACATCGGCGTTGCAGGCTCCTGTCATTTCGGATGGAAAGACAACGATGCTCTACTGCGCTGACCTCGTGCCGACGTCTGCACATGTTCCGATCCCGTGGATAATGGCGTACGACTTACGTCCGCTGGTGACGCTTGAGGAAAAGAGAAGAATTCTGAACGAAGCTGTTGATGAGAATTGGATTTTGTTTTTTGAGCATGATGCGAGCGTTCAGACATGCCGGTTGCAGAGAACCGAGAAAGGCATTGTCGTCATTCATCCGTCGCCGCTTTCGTAACGGGAACACAGATTTGTCATAACAAGGTAGTTGAGTGTCAGTAGAATTTGTGAAAGTTGCGAAAGCTTCAGATGTGTTTGAGAAGAAAGCCAAGCTCATACGTTTGGATAATGAAGACATCGCTCTCTGGCGTGTTGATGGAAAGTTCTACGCAATCAACAACGTTTGCGCACATCAACACTTCTCTGCGTTGCATCAGGGCGAGTTGGATGGATTGAGAGTGACGTGCCCGATGCACGGGTGGACGTATTCTCTGGAGACTGGGAAAGCCGAAGCCGGAAGTGGACAAGTGAAGACGTATCGGGTGAAGGTGGAGGGGGAGAACGTGTTTGTAGGGGTTGAGAGACAGGAGTGATGCAGACAGCGACAGAAAAAATAAAATCCAAAGCCCTCGAAGTCGGCTTCACGAAGGTTGGCATTGCGAGAGCGGAGCCGTTGGATGAAGAAGCGAAGCACTTGCAAGAGTGGTTGAGCCGAGGCTACCATGCAACGATGGAGTGGATGACTCGCAACTTCGAGAAGCGCGCCGACCCTCGGAACATTGTGCCAAAGGCGAAGTCGGTGATTTGTGTTGCAATGAATTACTACACGCCTGCGCAACACTCAAACGAGCCCGGCGTTGGAAAAATCTCGCGCTACGCGTGGGGAGATGATTATCATGACATCGTTACGGAACGACTGAAGAAACTTTGGGTGTGGATGCAGGGAGAGTTTCCCGGTGTCGAAGGACGTTATTACGTTGACACCGGACCGATGATGGACAAAGTCTGGGCGCAGCGAGCTGGCATCGGGTGGATTGCAAAGCACACGAATGTCATCACGCAGGATGTTGGCTCGTGGGTGTTCCTCGGCGAGTTGATTACAACGCTTGAGCTTGAGTACGATGAGCCGGCGACTGACCATTGCGGAACTTGTTTGCTCTGTATCGAAGCATGCCCGACTGGTGCAATCGTTGAACCGTACGTCGTGGATTCGAGCAAATGCCTTTCGTATCTTACCATCGAGCATCGCGGCGAGATCGATGGCGAAGTAGCGGATCAGTTCGCGAATTGGATTTACGGTTGCGACATATGTCAGGATGTTTGTCCGTGGAATCATAAGTTCTCGGCTGAGGCGAGTGAAGACGGTTTCAAGCCAAGAGAGTGGAACGTTGCACCGAAGCTGGAAGAGTGGAAAGAAATGACGCAAGAGGAATTCAGCAGCAAGTTCAAAGGAAGTCCGATTAAGCGGACGAAGGTTGCCGGGCTGAGGCGGAATGTGTTGCTAAATTCTGAGCGGAGCGAAGAATCCCACCGCTGACCCGACAAGTAAGATTCCTGCATCAAACAAACAGATCATTCAATAGGAAGAACGATGACGACGACACAAGCAACTGCAGAGGTGTTCTGGACTGCATTTCAGGCACTGAAGAGAAAAAAGCGTGAAGCGGTTGTTCAAAAACTCATGCAAGATGAAAGAACACTCGAAGACTTGCGCTATGCAATGATTATCGAGGAGCGCAAAAGCGAACCGACCATCAGTTTACGCGACTACGTTATGAAACGAGAGAAAAAGAGGCGCTGATGTCGTATGCAGTTCACCTCAAGAAGTCGGCAGGCAAAGAACTTGACCGGCTTTCTCGGAAGACATACGACGCAGATATAACGCACCTGCAATCGCTTGAAGAAGACCCGCGGCAATTTGGTGCAGAGAAGCTGACAGGTCGAGCGGAATATAAGTTACGCGCTCATGTTACGCAAGCCGTCACATGTCGCTCCTGACGGAGCTTGGACTTGCTCACTACCGATGAAGTTCTATAAACATACCACGCCTACGGCGTTACCTCGGTCTTTCCGAAGCCCCGTCAGGGGCGTTATGTTTATAGAAACCAAGAACACGGAAAAACGAAAAGCTCCTCTACGAGGTCGTAGACCAGAGGAGCGTCATGTGAACAGCGCCATTTGCCACAAGGCATGTCTTGGAATTGTCGGTGCGTAACATGAGTTACGCGTTGGCAACCATCGTATTGTCTATGAAATCAATGATGCAATGAAACAGATAATCGTTCACATGATTGACGATCGTAAGCAAGTGTATCGTCGCTTAAGGCGCATGTAATTTCGGAGAACTCCATGACAGCAAACCACCACAAACTCATCGTCATCGGCTCAGGTCCGGCGGGATTCACGGCGGCGTTGTATGCGGGTCGAGCAAACTTGAATCCAATAATCTTCGAAGGCATTCAGCCCGGAGGGCAACTGACTATCACTACGGAAGTCGAGAATTATCCCGGCTTTGCAAAAGGCATCATGGGTCCGGAGTTGATGGAGATTATGCGCGAGCAAGCGCAGCGCTTCGGTGCAAAGTCAATTTACAAACTCATTACGAAAGTAGATTTCTCTCAGCATCCCTTTAAGCTTTGGGCGGAGGATGAGGAGTACACTGCTGATGCGATCATCGTCGCACCAGGTGCGTCGGCAAAGCTGCTTGGTTTGCCATCTGAAAAAGAATATATGGGCTACGGTGTTTCCGCGTGCGCAACGTGCGACGGCTTCTTCTTCAAGAATCAAGAAGTGATTGTCGTCGGCGGGGGCGACACTGCAATTGAAGAGGCGACGTTCCTCACGAAGTTCGCGTCTAAAGTGACGATCGTTCATCGCCGAGACCAGCTTCGTGCATCGAAAATCATGCAAGACAAAGCGCATAAGAATCCGAAGATTGCGTTCATCTGGGATTCGGTCGTTGATGAGATTCTTGGCAAGAATGAAAGCGGAAAGAAGTCTGTGACTGGTGTGCGATTGATGAACGTGAAGACCGGCGCACTTACGGAAGTGAAAGCTGACGGCGTCTTCATGGGGATTGGGCATCAACCAAACACGGATTTGTTCAAAGGGCAACTTGATATGGACGAAGTTGGCTATCTGAAACTTCAAGGTCGCAGCACTCGAACAAATATTCCGGGCGTCTTTGCCGCGGGCGATGTTGCGGACAGCGTGTATCGTCAAGCGGTAACTGCGGCTGGTTCGGGTTGCGCAGCAGCAATTGATGCGGAGCGATGGTTGGAGAGCCAGCATGATTAGTCTTGTGTTATGGATTGTTGGAAAACTGGAGTAATGGAGAACTCCGAGGCGGTTCTGCATTCTCTTCTAACTTCTGAGTTCTCACTTCGTACACCCTTTTTTTTCAACCCAGGCAAATGAAGTTCGACCAGGTCTCGGTCGGGCAAGGGCTTTCAAACTTTTCTCCGTTCTTGATAGTGCAGGATAAGCAAGGCATTCTTTGGAGCGGGACTGAGGACGAACTTAGCCGCTATGACGGTCGCACCTTGAAGATACACAACCATGGCGCTCAAATTCGTACGGATGTTCTTCGCGTGCAATGGTATTCATGGTGTCGTGCAGGATTCCGTGCTTCAGTTATACGACAACTCCGGGCGCATCGCTATTCTTTCCTCAACATTTAACAGCTTGCTGAAAAATTCATTGCAATAGAATTGCGTGGGGGCATTGCCACGACCTTCAGGTCGTGGAAGATGAAGGAGAGAAAACTTTGGGCTTTAGCCCTACATTTCTATGATTTCGTAAAGGGTTGAAACCCAACTGGGTTGTTCCTAAGTTTCTTTTTCCACGAGCGAAAGCTCGTGGCAATTCATCCGAGTTTTTCAGCAATCGCTAAGAACCAGATTCGTCCTTCATCGCGGCAATCAAAACATTTTCGAAAGATTACTGTTTGCCGCGATGGCAGAACACTCCGTCTATATTACACTCCAACCTGAAATCATTTCAGACGTAACTGTCTAACTGACAAACAAAAGCCGGTCGAAGAGAATCTGCGGTTTGGTAAGCTAAGCAGATTCAATGTATTGCTGGCTTCGTGCTATCCTGGCACACGCATTGAATATTGTATGGCACGAAGAGAGAAATAATCAACATCAGTAAAACAAAATATTGGAGGTAGCAATGTTAGTCAAATATCAACGTTATCCGGTTTTCAAGTCGCCGTTCGATGAAATGTTCAATGTCGATTCGATGATCAATAAGTTCTTCCGCGGTGGAGTTGTTGACGATGGAACGTTTTTCCCCACAGCATGGAGTCCGGCGGTTGATGTTGCAGAGCATGAAAACAACTATCTCGTCAACGTCGAGCTTCCGGGTATCGGCAAAGACGACGTGAAGATCACGATGCGCGAGAACGTGTTGACGATTGAAGGCGAGAAGAAAGCCGAGAACGAAACGAAAGACAAGAACTATCACCGGGTTGAGCGCTCGTTCGGCAAGTTCCAGCGCAGCTTCAGCCTGCCGAAGAACGTGAAGAGCGATGCAATCGAAGCCGAATACAAAGACGGCGTGCTCACTGTTTCGATTCCGAAGGCAGAGGAAGTGAAGCCGAAGCAAATTGAAGTGAAGGTGAAGTAACGCAGTGCGCGATTACTGTGGGACTGAAAAAGACGAGCGGGATCCGAGATTCGGTGGGAGTGTTGGATGCCCGCTTTTTGTTTGCACGAAATGCCGAGCGTAGCGAAGCATCTGAATGATTTGAAAGTGTACGAGTAAAGGAGAACACACCCCTCTACGAGGTCGTAGACCGTCACGACTCACTTCGTTCGTCGTGACACCCCTCTCAAGAGGGGATTCCTGATTGAGCGTCGAAGAAAGATAGAGCAGAAAAAATCATAGCACAACACATGGGGTGTGTCGCTTCCGGTGAACGGAATGCTGAATGAGAAATCCTCCTTCGGTGGACAGGCGTGTTGGTTGAATGACATGTGTTAGGGAACGCCCAAAATAATCTTGTGCAAAGACGCTAAGACGCAACGTTGTTTTGAGAAGAGTTTGTCTTGGCGGCTTTGCGCCTTTGCCTGCCCGCTCGACGAGGCGAGTCTTCGACCGCTTCGCTTTGGCCGGGGGGCCACCTCGCCCCGTG
>ORMF012129660.1_pt1 | contig 11912 bp, 11 predicted proteins | sample 1779871 | NCBI WGS metagenome assembly ORMF01 (sample SAMEA104232316, study PRJEB22302) | groundwater metagenome | biome: forest; feature: aquifer; material: groundwater | place: USA | collected 2011-08-07 | depth 5.4 m | reverse complement strand
GGCCCAATCGGGAGCCTTCCGCTCACCGAGAGTATGCTTCTGAACCAGCCGAGCGGAGACGTCTTCGGCCTGAGCCAGAACGCGGGGATGGGTTGGGAGCCCTCTGAGCTTGGCCGCGATGAATACCTCATACTTAGCACGCAGGGAGGGATTCGAGCGCCGGACGGGACGCCGATCGCACTGGGCTATCACACGGGTCATTGGGAGGTCGGGCTCCTCATGCAGGCGGCCGCGGAAGAATTGCGCGCCGGCGGCGGTCTCCCGTTCGCCGCATTCTGCACCGACCCCTGCGACGGCCGCACCCAGGGCACGACCGGCATGATGGACAGTCTGGCGTATCGGAACGACGCCGCGCTCATTTTCCGCCGTCTCATCCGGTCGCTGCCCACACGGAAGGGCGTGATGGGCGTCGCGACGTGCGATAAAGGGCTCCCGGCCATGATGATGGCCCTGGCTTCGCTGCGCGACCTCCCGGCCGTACTCGTTCCCGGCGGAGTTACGCTTCCGGCCGCAGAGGGTGAGGACGCGGGCACGGTCCAGACCATCGGCGCGCGATTCGCTCACGGGCTGATCACGCTGGAAGCGGCCGCCGAGATGGGCTGCCGGGCCTGCGCATCGCCGGGCGGTGGCTGTCAGTTCCTGGGTACGGCCGCCACGTCGCAAGTGATCGGCGAAGCCCTCGGGCTCTCGCTGCCCCATTCCGCCCTGTCGCCGTCCGGTCAGCCCATTTGGCTGGACATGGCCCGCCGGTCCGCCCGAGCGCTCAGTGGTCTCCAATCTCGTGGACTCCGCGTCCCCGACATCCTGACCGACGCCGCCTTGCGGAATGCCATGACCGTTCACGCGGCCTTCGGGGGGTCGACCAATCTGCTTCTTCACATTCCCGCAATTGCCCATGCCGCCGGATTGAGACGTCCGACCGTTGAGGACTGGCACGAAATAAATCTTCGCGTGCCTCGCATTGTCGATGTCCTGCCGAACGGTCCGGTCGGCCATCCGACGGTCCGCGTTTTCTTGGCCGGCGGAGTCCCGGAAGTAATGCTGCATCTGCGCGCGATTGGATTGCTCGATGAATCCTGCTTGACCGTTACGGGCCATCCCCTCGGTGAGGTCCTGGATTCCTGGGCTGTCTCCGACCGCAGAAAGCGATTGCGGGATTGTCTTTTCGAGCTGGATGGTGTCGACCCAGATTCGGTGATTATGTCCCCTGATCGCGCCAAAGCCGCCGGACTAACCAGCACCGTCACCTTCCCCCGAGGCAACCTTGCCCCGGAGGGCAGTGTCATCAAGAGCACCGCAATCGACCCGTCTGTCGTCGATGCCGACGGTGTCTACCGCAAGACAGGTCCCGCCCGCGTCTTCACCACAGAACGCGCCGCAATCGCCGCCATTAAAGCAGGAGGGAGGAGGCAGGAGGCAAGAGCCAGTGATCAGTCATCAGTGATCAGTAACCAGTCAACGAACCAACGACCCAACGACCCAATGCCAATCCGCCCAGGCGACATTATCGTCCTCATCTGTCGCGGACCGATGGGATCGGGAATGGAAGAGATCTACCAGATCACGTCCGCGCTCAAGCATCTGCCATGGGGAAAAGAGATCGCGGTCATTACGGATGCGCGGTTCTCAGGAGTTTCGACCGGAGCGTGCATCGGCCACGTCGGACCTGAGGCGCTCGCAGGCGGACCGATCGGTAGAATCCGCGATGGAGACACGATCCGGATCGTTATCGACCGGAACCGGCTGGAGGGTTCCGTCGATTTAGTTGGGGAGGAAGATCGACGCTTCACTCCTGACAAGGGAGCCCGCATTTTGGAGGAGCGCACCCCGCGGACCGACCTTGCCCCCGACCCCAATCTTCCGGAAGACACTCGCCTTTGGGCCGCCCTTCAAGCGGCGAGCGGCGGAACGTGGGCCGGATGCGTCTATGATCCGGACGCGATTATTGCCCGCCTCGCCCTGTGACGTACTTCACACGGGATACCCGAAACCTGCAGGAGTTCAGCGGCGTATTGAGCAATAGAGGTCTTGGCCCAAGGAGGTTCTTACCATGGATATGCGCAGCATTTGGACGTGGATAGCGCTCGTTATCGCGGCGTACCTCGCGATAAAGCTGGTGCTTTATCTGTTAAGCTGGGTTATCGGGATCGTGCAGATTGCCGTAATGATTGCGGTCATCATCGGAGTCGTGTACCTGCTTTACGCCATATTCGGCCGCAAGCGGCAGGCCTACTGATTTAAGATTTGCTCGTCGTCGGCCCGGTCTAATGTCTAGACCGGGCCTCTTGCCGTCTCCCTCTCACCATGCTATACTCCCCCCAGACGCGTCGCCCCATACCAATCGTTCGGCAATTACGCGAAGATCACGAAGAGAGGAAGACTTGCTGAGGAATGCGGAATCGACGCGTTGTGCTGTAGGGGAAAAATCCTTCATTTCTTCGTGAGCTTCGTGTAAGCCTTGAAACTATGATCGTCCTCATGCATGCCGATGCCTCGCCGGAACAGACGGCGGGTGTGATCGAAGCCATCGAAGTCCGCGGACTGCGCGCCCTCAGCATGCCAGGAGGCGAGCACACAGCCATCGGCATACCCAGCGCCATCCCGCCCGAAATGCGCGATGGGCTTGCAAGCCTGCTCTCCACCATGCCGGGTGTGGACCGTGTGGTACACGTCAGCAGGCCGTACAAGCTGGCCTCTCGAGAATTTCACCCGGCCTCTACCATCGTGGATGTATCGGATGTTCGTTTTGGTGGCGAGGCTTGCGTGGTCATTGCCGGTCCGTGCGCAGTCGAGAACCGCGAGCAGATCATCGCGGCGGCGCGTGCGGTCAAGGCCTCGGGCGCCAAACTCTTGCGGGGCGGCGCATATAAGCCTCGCACTTCCCCATATTCGTTCCAGGGATTGCAATCGGAGGGACTGGAGCTCCTGAAGGAAGTTCGAGAGAAGGTCGGGATCGCCACGGTAACGGAAGTTATCGATCCTCACGACGTGGAGACCGTGGCGGCCCACGTCGACATGCTGCAGATCGGTGCGCGGAATATGCAGAATTATCCGCTTCTGATTGCAGCGGGGAAGTCCGGCCATCCCGTTTTATTGAAGCGCGGTCCTAGCGCGACGCTCGACGAACTCCTCTTCGCCGCCGAATACATTCTGCACCAGGGCAACGACCGGGTAGTGCTCTGCGAGCGGGGAATACATCCGTTGGACCGAACCTACACCCGAAACACGCTGGACCTCAATGCGGTACCCGTGCTTAAGGAGATCACCCACCTCCCGGTCATCGTCGACCCAAGCCACGGGGTGGGGCACGCGAGGTACGTTCCCGCCCTTGCGCGGGCTGCAGTCGCCGCAGGGGCCGACGGCCTTATTGTTGAGGTTCACCCTTGTCCGCGTGAGGCTCTTTCCGATGGACAACAGTCCCTCACTCCTGAGCAGTTCCAATCTCTGATGACGTCCCTACATCCGATCGCCCAAGCCGTCGCCCGCTCCCTCGCTTGAGTCTCACTCTCTTCCCCTCTTCCCCTCTTCACCTCCACAGCCCCTCAATCGCCTCCAGATCCTCGACCCGGTCGATGTCTGTTGCGATCTCCGGAAACGGACTTATCAGCGCCCGTGCTTTACCCCCGACCATCCGGGAAACGGTGCGTTCCAGGCCGGCGATGTTGAGCAGGCCCGGCCAGATCGTTTGCGACCCCGCAAACCGAAGCACAGTCCCAATTCCCAGCATTCGAGCGATCTTGAGAGGACTCTTTCGCGCGCCATACACGGCGGCAATATGTGCGCGCTGGCGCAGCAGGAACTCGGGCCGAGCGAGGATCAGGTTCCCGCCCGTAAACCTACCCCCGCGGAGTTTGACCGCAGTTCGCTTTATTCCGGGAAACCGATCGTAGCAAGCCTCCACGGGAACGATCGGATAGACGATTTCCGCGTCGAGCTCGCGGCCTCTCTCCACCAGGTCCTCGACCGCTTCGCTGGTCAAGAATGGGACATCGGCGGTAGAGATAACGACCAAGGGAGCCGTTCCGGAATCATCCAGCCCGGCATATAGATTCTCGACGAAACCTCCATGATCGCCGACTGTGCGATAGCTTTTCGAAGCCGGAAGATCGCCCACTACGAAGATTTGCTCGATTACCGGCGCTTCGAGAAATGCCGAAACCACGCAATCCAGCATGGTCTTACCGCCAACAGGAATGAGCGCTCGGTTGTGTACGCCGGTTTTCGCGACCATATCAGGCCTCGACGTTCCACCGGCAAGAATGACGGCGGGGATTTGCCCTGGCCCACTACTCATTCAGCCACCAGGGTCTTACCCAGCGACTCTTCCCGGGTGATCGAGCGACAGACGTAGACTAGCTCGTATTTGAGCCGCACGATCCTGGCGATCTCTTCCGCTTCTGGACGTGTGAAAGCCAGGCCAAACACTGCGGAGCCGCTGCCGCAGAGGTGCGTATTGCGTGCTCTCGCCATTACTAGGTCGTCGAGCGCCAGCTCGATCGGTTGCAGTCTGCCCGCGATTGCTTGCTCAAAGTCGTTCGTCATCCGGGCAGCCAGCCTCTCCGCGTCTCCGGACCGAACGAGCGCTTCGACGTCCCGCGTCGCTCGCGCCGACCTGCGCTCCGAAATCTCGTCGAGCGTTCGATATGCCCAGGCAGTGGAAACACCCGTGGCCGGTTTCACGATAACGAACCAGAAAGGAGGACCGTCCGGAAGTGGCGTCAAATGCTCGCCCCGCCCGCGGGCGGCTGCCGTTCCCCCAGTAAGGAAGAATGGTACGTCGGAGCCGAGTTCGGTCGCGATGTCTTGGAGTGCTGACTCCGTCAGTCTAAGGGCCAAGAGTGTGTTAACTGCCCGCAAAGTCGCGGCGGCGTTCGAGCTTCCCCCGCCCAGTCCCGCCTCCGATGGTATGCGCTTCGTAAGCCGGATCGTTATTCCTTGATCGCGCCTTGCCGCGAGCAGCGCCGCGGCGGCCGCGCGATAGGCCAGGTTTGATGCATCGGCAGGTATCCGCGGGTCATCACATTCGATCCTGATCCCATTCTCAGCCGACGTCTGCAGCTCGATCGTATCGGCGAGGGAAATCGTCTGCATTACCGTTGAAACGTTATGATATCCATCCGGGCGCAGGCTCAGGACGTCGAGCGTGTAGTTTACTTTGGCGTATGACGGAACGGTAAGTCGAGTTACCATGGGCATGAAAGGTAGGTGACGCGAAGTGAATTGTTCGACAGAACCAGAGTCTCATTTTACACCGCTCTTGGCAGCCTGTACTGACTTGCCTCATGATATACTGTCAGCAGATCAAATCGCATGAGGATCCTGCATGTCAGCCGTTGAACTCTCCCCTCCAAATCAAAACGAAATACTCCAGGTCCGCAATCGTCAGATCAGCGCCGTGCATGAGATCAGCCGCGAGCTGTCTGCAACGCTCGATCTCGACGAGCGGCTCAAGCACATTCTCGCAATCTCGATGGATGCCGTGGATGCCGTCGCAGGGACGATATATCTTTACCGGCATGCAGACGACAAGCTCGTCTTTCGTCACGTCGTTGGCGAGAAGTCCAGAGAGCTGACCGGCCTGGCGATCAGCGCTACGGAAGGTGTGTCGGGATCTGTTTTTCAGTCCGGCGAGGCACTCATCACCAATAAGCCCCAGGAAACGAGCGGGCACCGCGCGGACGTCGGGGAAAGTGTAGGATTCCATACGAGCAGCATTGTGACAATTCCGCTTAAATACCAGGCGGGGCGACCGGTCGGTGTTATGCAGGTGCTGAACAAGCGGAACGGCGAGTTCGACGACAACGACCTGGAGGTGCTGGAGATCATAGCGTCCATAGCTGCAACCGCCATTCAGAATGCGGAGCTGGCCCGGGATGCCCAGCTTTCGGCGGTCGCCCATGCTGTGGGCGACCTGAGCCACGACATCAAGAACAAAGTGACGCCGATCTCGCTCTCCGTTGATACCCTCTGGCCCCTGGCGGATGAGATGTACTCAGACCTGGACAGGATCTCCGCCGAGCTTCCGATCGACAAAGCGGGTCAAGTGACGGATGCGACCGGTTTTCTGCGAGAGTTCTATCCGGAGAGCTTCCAGATCATCAAGGATCAAGTCCAGGAAGTCCAGGATTTCACGAAGCTCATCGCCGACGCTCTCAAGGGCATCATCACGGAACCGGCGCTCGATCCGAACGAACTGGTTCCCCTCATCGAGCGGCAGTTGGATTCGCTTGAACCTATTGCGAGAAAGGCCGATATACAACTCGTTCGTGAGCTTAATCGTGTGCCGACTTTCCGGTTCGATAGGTTCTTGATCGAACGAGCCGTTTACAATCTTGTGAACAATGCCATTCCCGAAACACCGCGCGGCGGCACAATTACGATACGCACGGATGCAGTGTCGGGCGGTCAATGGCCGGAGGGACGCTGCGTCGTCGTCGAAGTGCGAGACACAGGTCGGGGGATGCCGCCGCACGTAATGGAGAGGATCCTGAAGGGTGACGCCAAGAGCACAAAACCGGGCGGCACGGGCCTCGGCACTCGCATCGTCTACAATGCCGTAGCCGCCCACCACGGCATTTTCGACGGCGACAGCCGGGAAGGATCAGGCACGACATTCAGGATCAAACTTCCATTAATGGAGTAATGGAGTGATGGAGTAATGGAGTGATGGAGTGATGGAGCGGTGGAGTGATGTAGTATGGGATCGGAAGAGGTGTGCGGCATTATTCAGTACTCCAACACTCCAATCCTATCGCTGCCGCACGATCTCTCGCAGCTTTTCGTCGTTGTGGATCGTGATTCTGTAACTGCCGTCGACGGAGATCAGCCTACTGTCGCGAAGGGCGACGAATACCTGGTTTACGCGCTCCCTGGAGGCGCCTACGAGACCGGCGATATCGCTCTGGGTCAGCCGGAGGGGTATCACGACTCCGTCGGAGGATGTTTCGCCGTAAAGATCGGCGAACGCGATCAGTTGCCGCGCCACCATCCCGTAAACGTCGAGCGTACACAGGGCCTGGATCTGTTCAGTCGTGAGGCGGAGGCGGCGGGTCAGGATTTGAAGAAGATTGCGAGATACGGCGGGAAGGGTGTCGACCAACTCGTTGAACGTTCCCCTGTCCATCCAGAGCAAATTAGACTCCTCGAGGGTGAGCACGTCCGCAGAGCGGCCCGCGCAGTCGAGCACGCTCATTTCACCGACGATAGACCCCGCGCCAAGTATGGCGATGATCACTTCTTTCCCGTCGGCCTGATCCGCCTTGATCTTGACTGTACCGGATAGCACGATATAGACCGATTCGCCCGGCGTTTCGGCCGTAATGATATAGGTGCCCGAGGCATAGTGATGGCGGCGAACCCGCTGTTGGATGGTCTCGATCTGGCTGTCGTCAAGTCCTTGGAATAGGGGAATCTCTTTGAGATTCGCGGATCCGGTAGCGGCGGACATAGGACTTCTCCTGATTTGGCGGCAATTGTAGGGCGAGTCAGTGGTCTGAAGCACGGACATTATAGGTTTGTACTATGGCAGGTGTCAAGCCGAAGGAAAGCGATTAGGAGCAACCGACCATGCATTCCACCGCAGTATTGACCATTAGCGACGCCTGCTCAAGAGGGGATCGGAAGGACGCGTCCGGTATCGCCCTGGTGTCGGGGCTGTCGGAAGCCGGATTCGAAGTACGGCATCACATTATTGTGCCGGACGAAAGCGTTCAGATCGTAGAAGCTCTCATCCGCTTCTGCGACGACTGTACTTTAATCGTGACGACCGGCGGCACAGGGCTCTCGCCGCGCGATGTAACTCCGGAGGCGACGGCTGAGGTCATCGAACGGCCGGTTCCGGGGCTGTCGGAGCTGCTCAGATCGACCGGCTACCATAAAAATCCGCGGGCTGTACTCTCCCGCGGGCTTTCCGGCATCCGCGGCTCTACATTGATCATCAATCTCCCCGGAAGCCCCAAAGGAGTCCAGGAAGGACTGGATGTTCTGCTGCCAATCCTTCCTCACGCCCTGGACGTACTCTGCAGCCGGCCGCTGGACCATTGAAGAACTATGCGACCGATATGGCCGTTGTCACCGATTGGGGCAATACTTGCACGGTCAGGTCATCCCACGCACTTTTCGTTCGGCGGCACAGAACGAGCCACGCACGGATTGGGTAGACAGAGGTAGACAGTATGTCGGAGAGAATTGCGGTCATCGGTCTCGGATACGTGGGCCTGCCCGTTGCCGTTGCTTTCGGACAGAAAGCGGTGGGAGTCATCGGTTTCGATATCGATGCGAGTAAAGTAGACGCCCTTCGCGAAGGGATCGACCGGACCGGCGAAGTCTCGACTCAGGAGCTTCTCTCTTCGCCTGTCACATACACCAGCGACATCGACCAATTACGGGATGCTACGTTCTTTATCGTCGCGGTGCCGACCCCCATCGATCTGGATAAGCGGCCCGACCTGAAGCCCCTCGAGCGAGCCTCTGAGACCATTGGCAAGGCCATCACTCCCGGGGCCGCTGTGGTGTACGAATCCACCGTCTATCCGGGAGTGACCGAAGAGTTTTGCGGGCCCATTATCGAACGTGTGTCTGGATTGAAGCTGGGCGTCGACTTCAAGCTCGGGTATTCGCCCGAACGGATCAATCCCGGTGACAAGGAACACACCCTGCAGAAGATCGTGAAGGTGGTCGCAGGCCAGGATGCGGAGACGCTGGAGCGCGTAGCGCGGGTGTATGAGCTGGTTGTGGACGCCGGAGTCCATCGTGCACCCTCTATCAAGGTCGCTGAGGCGGCCAAAGTCATCGAAAACACACAGCGGGACCTGAACATCGCCCTGATGAACGAGCTTTCGCTGATCTTCGACCTAATGGGAATTCGGACCCGCGACGTTCTGGACGCTGCCGGCACCAAGTGGAACTTCCTCAAATTCCGCCCAGGTCTCGTAGGCGGCCACTGTATCGGCGTCGATCCGTACTATCTGACGACGAAGGCGCAGGAGCTCGGATACCACCCCCAGGTCATTCTGGCCGGGAGAAGTGTCAATGACGGGATGGGCAAGTACATTGCCAATCGGCTTATTAAGCTGATGGTAAATGCGAACCACCACAACATTAAGGATGCCAGGATTGGAATTCTGGGGTTGACGTTCAAGGAAGATGTGCCCGATCTGCGAAACAGCCGCGTACCGGACATTGTTGCGGAGATGAGAGACTTTGGAATCCAGCCGATCGTGCACGATCCTATGGCAGATGCCGGCGAAGCGAAGCACGAATATGGAATCCACTTGTCGCCTTGGGAAGAGCTGCATTCTCTGGACGGTCTGGTTGTAGCCGTGAATCATCGCCAGTATCGGCAGATGCAGCCCGCCAAGATCACCGCCTGCCTCAAATCGGGAGGCGTGCTGGTCGACGTGAAGTGCATGCTCGACACAGACCAAATGCCCCCGGACGTTAACTACTGGTGTCTGTGATTTCGGGCTAGAGACGGATTGCGAAGTAGGTTGCGAGGATCGTGCCGACGATCGCTATTCCGTGCAGAGCGAACGAGATCAGCGAGCGGTAGGGCTTCAGCCCAACATCGATCAGCGTGAATAATGTTCGGTGGGCCGCGTGAAACAGCGATAAGGAAATTGTGCCCGCGAGGACCAATCGTGTCAGCGGATGGTGGATCAGGGTATAAAGGCCCTCGGCCGTGACATAGCCGGCGGGAACCAGAATTCCCGTGATGACGATCACGATCGGTATCAACATCCCCGCGACCACCCCGCCCGCCGCAAACAGGGACCACCAGATTGTCTCGCTTCGATTGCCCACTGTCTCTAACCCTTTGATACCTTAATCGCTATCCATGCCACGACCACAGATACCGCGATCCAAGCCACATAGTTGGGCGCTACGATCATTACCCCCGGCACCCGTTCTTCCCCCCGCCAGATCCGCATGACCGCACCGGAAAGGTTGAAGAATGTAATGCTGTGGTACATCGCCATGATCAGCACCGCAATGTGAAGTACGATGCTCAAGGGACTCTTTAGTCCCTCGACGAACAGCGCGAATTCGATCGGGCCCTGTGACGCCCGGTAAAGCATGACGAGGAGAAGTAACGCGTAAACCCCGACGAAGACTGCCGTAAGCTCCCGCACCATAAAAAGGGTATACGGCCGTTTCTTCAGCCACCACGTAGCCGTAATCGGGCTTATGTACTCTTTTCCCCTCATCGCGTACCGCCAATCGTAGCCGGACGTTCGAAAATCGAAAATGGAAAATCGAGGATCATTTCTTCCCCCACGGCATCACCATGTCCACCATCGCCTGAAGTTTCGCGTTCTGGATTGCGCCGGCTGGGTCGACGTGCTTCGGGCAGACCTGGGTGCACTCGCCCACGAATGTGCACTCGTATATTCCCTCGCTGCTGTTTACGAGCTCATTCCGCTCCGCTTTCCCGCCGTCGCGTGAGTCGAGGTTGTACCTCTGGGCCAGCGCGATGGCAGCCGGCCCCAGGAACTTCGGCTCCAGGGCGTAAACCGGGCACGCGGCGTAACACAACATGCAGTTGATGCACATCGTAAACTGCTTGTATTGGGCCAGCTGTGCGGGAGTCTGCAGATACTCGCCATCGGAGACCGGCTTCTCCTCTTTTGGGATCAGCCAGGTCTTGAGCTCCTTCATCTTGTGCATGAAGTCATCCAGGTTGATAATGAGGTCGCGGATGACGGGGAAGTTCGCGAGGGGCTCTATCTTGATCGGGTTCGGGTAATAGTCCTTGAGGAAGGCGGCGCAGGTGAGCTTGGGGTACCCATTTACCATCATTCCGCAGCTCCCGCACACCCCCATCCGACAGGACCAGCGGTATGAAAGCGTGCCGTCGAGCTGGTCTTTGACGTAGTTGAGCGCATCCAGAACAACCCAGTCCTTGCGGTAGGGCACTTCGTACCGCTGGAAGGTTGGCTCGTCTTCCTGATCGGGACGATACCGGAAAACCTCGAGGCTAATGGTATCGGGCATGCGACTGGCCTTTCAGATCGATTGTCAATTGCAAATTGTCAATTGACAATTGACAATTGTTACTTCTGTCCATAAACCCGCTCCTTCGGCGGCCAGCGCGTTATGTCCACATCCTTGTACTCTACGCGCGGCGCTCCGTCCGTCCGATATGCCAGCGAGTGCTTCAGGTACTTTTCATCGTCCCTGGCTGGAAAATCTACGCGCTGGTGGGACCCGCGCGATTCCTTTCGGTTGAGCGCGCTGAAGGCGACCGCCTCGGCGGCATCTAACATGAATCCAAGTTCGAGCGCCGTGGTCAGCTCCGTGTTGAATGAGAGACTGTGGTCCGCGATCTCCAGCCGGCTATACCGCTCCTTCAGCTCCTCGATCTTAGCGCACGTCTCGTTCAACGACGATTCGGTCCGGTAGATGCCAGCCCCCGATTCCATGGCATGGTTTAAGTCCGTACGGATTCCGGCGATATTCTCCGTGCCGCTGCCGGGACGGAAGAAGCGGTCGGCGATCCGTTTCTGCTCGGCCGCTGCCTGCGATGTGATCGCATCCGTCGAGATCGCGCTATAGGTGGCCACAAACCGCACCGCGGACCGGGCAGCCCTCGCCCCGAAGACCAGCAGCTCGGTGAGGGAGTTCGACCCCAATCGGTTCGCCCCATTGATGCTCACGCAGGCGCACTCGCCCGCGGCGAAGAGGCCGGGGAGGGGAGTCGCCCCGTCGATGTCCGTATGGATCCCGCCCATCATGTAGTGAACCACGGGCCGAACCGGTATCGGTTCGTACACCGGGTCGAGTCCGACGTAGTTCTTGACCAGTTCCCGGACGAAGGGAATTTTCTTGTCGATCTTCTTCTCGCCCAGGTGACGGACGTCCAGGTGAACCACGTCGCCGAACGGCCCATCGATCGTGCGGCCCTTCTCCCGCTC
>ORMF011060889.1_pt1 | contig 11915 bp, 7 predicted proteins | sample 1779871 | NCBI WGS metagenome assembly ORMF01 (sample SAMEA104232316, study PRJEB22302) | groundwater metagenome | biome: forest; feature: aquifer; material: groundwater | place: USA | collected 2011-08-07 | depth 5.4 m | reverse complement strand
TGGTGTGTCAATAGATCGGATTGAATTTCAAGCCCATGAGCGAAAAGTCACCTCGAATCGATCGACGAAAATTTCTGCAGGCCCTCGCCTTGGGCGCGACCTCGGCGGCAGCGCTTAGCGGGCCCGCAGACGCCGCACCCGCAGCTGCGCTTCAAGCCACTGCCCACCCTCTAGACCCCTTGAACGCACGCGAAATCGAAACCGTCTCCCGCCTGCTGAAGTCCACCGGCAGGATTGACCCGAACTCCTTATTCTCGACGATCACCCTGGCGCCGCAGGGACCGGAGAAGCCTTCCGGCCGCATTGCGCTCGCTGTTGTATACCAGGCGGATAAAGACGCGACCTACGAGCACGTGGTGGATCTCACCGCGAGGACTGTCGTCCAGTCGCGCCCGGTTCAGGGCTCCCGCGCAAGCTGCGTCGAGGGGGAATACAAGCGGGCTATCGAAGTGGCATTTTCCGCCCCAGAATTTGCCCGGGCGATGGCGAGAAGGGGAATCACCAATCTGCGGCAGGTTTTCCTGGAAGCGTGGTCGCCGGGACCGCTCCCCGCGGGGGACGCTCCGCTTGCTTCGACGGGGCGGATTGTGCGACTGGTCCCTTATGTCCAGGACGGCGCCCCCACCTCGTATGGACGGCCGGTTGAAGGACTCATTATCTCCGTGGATTTGCGAAAGAGGAATCCGCAGGGAGGCTGGGGCGCAATCGTTCATATCCTCGACACGGGGGCCGTTCCGAGCAGCCCTCAAGCCCCCAGGCCAGCGGCCGGGGCTCGGCCGGCCCGTCCCGCGGTCCAGGGCACGCTGGTGAGCTGGGGCCCGTGGCGGTTCCGCGCGGCGCTGAGGGAACGCGAAGGACTCGTCCTCTACGACGTGCAGATCCGTGATGGAAACCGATTCCGTCCGCTTCTCCGATCGGCGTCTGTCTCCGAGATGATGGTTTTATACGGCGACCCGTCCCAGGCGTGGCGCTGGCGAAACGCTTTCGACGCGGGAGATTATGGGCTCGGGCGGACGAGCGTTGCGCTTCGACCCGGCGCCGAGGTCCCTGCCGGTGCGGTGCTTATGGATGGCGTGATCTCAGACGAGCTGGGAAATGCCAAGAATCTCCGCGATCGGATCGCCATATACGAACATGACGCCGGAATTCTCTGGACGCACACCGAAGGCGAGGACGGTTCCGTTCTCACTCGGCGATGCAGTGAGATATGGCTCATCTCCATCGCGACAGTCGGCAACTACGACTTCATCTTCCATTGGATATTCGCCGACGATGGCCGGCTTACGTTTCGCGTCGATCTTACTGGGATCATGCTCGCGAAGGGAACCCGTCAGACGCAATGCGCCGCATGCGCGCTGCCGCCCGATCCAAATGGTCGGATCCTCTCTGGAGACGCCGCTTACGGCACACAGGTTGCGAGTAACCTCGTTGCCGTGAATCACCAGCATCTTTTGAACATGCGGCTCGACTTCGATATTGATGGCGTTGGCAACGGAGTTCGTGAATTGGAGCACGTCATGCTTCCGCCCGGCCCGGAGAATCCGCTCGGCAACGCGATCGCCGTGAAGGAGACAGCGCTCATGACGGAGAAGGCGGCTCGCCGCGACGCTGCGGCGGGTCGATTCTGGAAGGTGATCAACAGCGAGCGCGCCGGGCCGCTTGGCCACTTTCCCGGTTATATGATCCACCCGCACGGACTGCCATTTGCGATTCCGCGGCCCACCAATGCCACCGGAGCAATGTCCGGGTTTATGGATCACGCGTTCTGGGCCACCAGGCGGCGGCGCGGAGAGGACCACGCCTGTGGATTCTATCTTGATTCCGAGGGCCGTCAGGGACTGACGGAGTGGACCGATAAGGACGAACGGATCGAAGGGCAGGATCTGGTCGTCTGGTATACGCTCGGAGCAACGCATATTCCTCGCACTGAAGAATGGCCAATCATGCCCGTCTCCCGCATGGGCTTCGATCTAATCCCCTGCAACTTCTTTGAATCAAACCCGGTCGCATAATCTGGGTGGCCAAACTCGCTACCATCCTGGGGAGTATGCTTGAGATTATTGGGTCCATCCGGCTGACTCAAAACGGCCCCATTTCTATCATAATTCTGATATACCCTCACACGACTGAAGGAGCACAACAATGGCATTACGGATTAACGACACAGCGCCCAACTTCACGGCGGAAACCACCCAGGGCACTATCAACTTCCACGAATGGATCGGCGACGGCTGGGCGATACTCTTCTCGCACCCCAAAGATTTCACTCCCGTCTGCACTACAGAGCTCGGTTACATGGCGGGGCTCGAGCCTCAGTTTAAGGCCCGCAATGTGAAGATCATCGGCCTAAGCGTCGACCCTGTGAGCGACCATCAGAGTTGGAAAGCGGACATTCAAGAGACACAGGGGCATGCGGTGGACTATCCCATGATCGGCGACCCGGAGCTAAAGGTAGCCAAGCTCTACGACATGCTGGAGGCCGACGCAGGCGATACTTCGCAGGGCCGAACTGCAGCGGATAACCAGACCGTGCGAACTGTGTTCGTGGTCGGTCCGGATAAAAAGATCAAGCTGCAGCTCAGCTACCCCATGAGCACCGGGCGCAACTTCGACGAGGTCCTGCGCGTTATCGACTCCATGCAGCTCACCGCCAAGCATAAGGTCGCCACGCCGGTAAACTGGAAACCGGGAGACGACGTGATCATCCTCCCGTCAGTCGGAGAAGAAGAGGCCCGGCAGAAGTACCCCGAAGGCTGGAAGTCGCCGAAACCCTATATTCGCGTGGTTCCGCAGCCGAAGTAACGTATTTTGCTACGATATGCCCGCCGTAGGATCTGCGCACGCTCGCGGCCTAAACCTCCGGGAAATTAGGCCGTCGCTGGCCAGCCCGCTTCCCAAGTTGAGAGGCGGGCTTCCTGTCGTTGTAACGCTCTGTTCGATCTCGTTCAGAGCACGCCCGCACTCCGTGGTACAATTAAGCCAATGGACCGACACAGGTGCATGGAAGGAGCCGCTGTCGGCGTACTCTACTGTTTGACTGCCTGCGGGCCGCGCATCACCGCAACTCCGTCCCTGCAGACGAAAGCGCCAGACGCGAACATCGAGGTACCCACGGAGGTCGCGCCGCTCCCCGTATCATCCCTAACTTACGTCACTCAGATGCACGCCCGGCTGGACACGCTTCCCGCAAACGCCGGGCTGGACGCCCGCATGGACGCCGCATCTATCGCCAAGGAGATTGGCGACCTGTGGCGCAGGGAATCGCTGGTCAGATCCGTCCTGAAGCAGAGACCGAACGACCAACGCATTCGATTCCTCCTGGCCGAGACTGTGGAGAGACAGATGCGATTCCGGGAGGCTAAAGCGCTCTACCTGAGTCTGCAAGCGGGGAATCCCACCCGCGTCGAGCCTTATTTGGGGTTGGCGAGTACGGCAATGGAGATCGAAGGCCGGCCGGCGGCGTGGCAGTGGTTGGCCCGAGGCGGCAAGGCGTGTGGAAAGAGTACCCGCAGCCTAATGCAGCTTGCCGCCCGCTACAAAGAGTGGGACGACTACCCGGCAGCGTTACGACTCCTCACAATTGCCCTGAAGAGGGAACCAATGAACGCCAGGCTCATTTTCGAGCAAGCGACCACACTTGTGCAGATGGGCAAGACAGCCGAAGGCCGTGTTCTGCTGGAGGACCTATTATCTCAGGAATCGAACAATGCAAGCGCGCATCGGGCGCTTGCAACGGTTATCTTGTCGGAGGCGGTGACAGCGACGGAGCTTGAAATCGCGCGGCGGCATGCGGAAACCGCCGTCTCTCTCGATGCAAACAACCCCGATGGCCACTGGGTTTCGGCGGCGATCTATCGAAAGCTGGGCCTTCTCCGCATGGCCGCTCGATCCTATGTGCAGGCGTTGGCGATCAATCCGGCAGATCCACAATCGAGATTCGGCCTCGCGCAGGTGTATGACGAGCTGGGCATGCTAACCCTCGCACAAGGCCAGATGGCGGTCTATCGAGAAGCTGCCGCCCGGAACCGCTCCAGCAATCAGGCGATCGCCAGGACTCTCTCCGGGGCCACTCGACCTGACGTGCATCTGGAGCTGGCGCGCGAAGCGGAGAAGTCCGGCAACTACCCGGTGGCCGTGCGCGAGGCCCAAACGGCGGTCGGACTCGCGAATTCACGTCCCGGTGCGCGCGCTTACCTGGCCGCACTTTACGCCCGACTAGGGTGGGGAAACCCTCCCGCCGGTCCGGGTGCATGAAGTCCGTCTCCCGCGTGATATGCTTCTCGCTCCTCGCCGTGATCCCGTACGGATGTTCGGGCAGGCGCAGCGATCGCCATTTCACGGAGCCCGAGCCGAAGCCAGCAGACTTACGATTCCGGTTTGAAGATGTCACGACCCATGCCGGAATCCGATGGAAGCGCTCTAACGGCGCATTCGGCAAGAAGTGGATGCCCGAGACCATGGGCGGCGGCGGCGCGTTCCTCGACTACAACAATGACGGTCTGCTCGACATCTTACTCGTCAACGGTGACTGGTGGCCGGGACATCCGCTCGCCGGAGCGCGTCCGACGCTCGCATTATGTCGTAACGATGGCAATGGACGCGTCATAGACGTAACGGATGCCGTTGGCCTCGGGATCTCGATGCAGGGTATGGGCGTGGCCGTAGGTGACTATGATAACGACGGATTCGATGACATATACGTCACCGCCGTTGGCTGTAACCGGCTTTTCCACAATGAACGTGGGCTGAGATTCAAAGACGTCACAAAGTCGAGCGGTGTGGGCGGCGAAGGATGGAGCACCAGCGCGGCTTGGCTGGACTACAATGGCGACTCCCGTCTCGATCTTTACGTCTGCCACTACGTGCGCTGGTCGCCAGAGACCGATAGATACTGCGGGGGCGCTGTGAAAGCGTATTGTACACCGGTTTACTATGAGGGTGAGCCATCCCGCTTGTATCGAAACGATGGTCAAGGTCGGTTCACGGATGTCACCCGGCAGTCGGGCCTCTTCAACAACAACTCGAAAGCTCTGGGAGTGTGCGGGATCGACCTCAATGGTGACATGAAGACCGACCTCATTGTGGCCAATGACCAGGAACCGAACTTCGTCTATCTCAACGCCGGAGACCGCACCTTCAAGGATGTCTCTCTGGAGAGCGGACTGGCGCTCAGTGAGGAAGGTGTTGCGAGGGCCGGCATGGGAATCGACGCCGCCGATATCAACAACAATGGCTCGCTCGCCGTCTTGATCGGCAACTTTTCGTTCCAGGGCGCATCGTTACATGTTCAGCGAGCGGGCCCGGTTTTTGCGGATCGTTCGAGGCAATCTGGAATATTCACACCCACCCTTCACTGTGTATCTTTCGGCGCGCTCTTCGCCGATCTCAACAACGATGGCTGGCCGGACGCGCTCATCACAAACGGGCACGTTGACGATCTCGTGGAGTCGCGCACGCACGCCGTCCGGTACGCGCAGCCTACCTTACTGTTTGGGAATCGCGGCGACGGCACGTTCGAGGAGTTATCGCGCTTGGCAGGTCCCGGCCTCGCGCCTCTCATCGTGGGGCGCGGGGCTGCCGCGGGCGATTTCGACAATGACGGCCGCCTAGATATCCTTCTCGTGCCGAACATTGGAAGGCCCTATCTCCTTCACAACGAAAGCCCGCGGACCAACCACTGGATCCGCTTCATGCTGAACGGCGTGAAGAGTAATCGGAATGCTATCGGCACGCAAGTTCGGCTTACGGCCGGCGGAAAGACCCAAACACAGCAGGTCAAGGGCGGCGGCAGCTACTGCTCCTACTCGGATCGACGTGTCCACTTCGGTTTGGGAACAGCAGCGAACATCGATTCTGTGGAGGTGAAGTGGCCGAGCGGGCGCACGGACTTGTTCAAAAAGCTGGTGGCTGACCGGGAGTATCTGCTGACCGAAGGGCACAATTCCGTTATGGCCTGCGCCGGTTCACAGAATCCGAAGGAATAAACAGGATAGCAGTGATCTCGTCTTTGACCGGATGAACACGAGCTGCGCGGAAATCTGATCGCTGGTCAATTACTGCTATAGCGCCTGCAAAAAGCTGTCTATCCTCCGCAACAGAGAGTTGTAACGTGAAAAAGCGCCGTCCCCATGAGTGTCTTCGAGCAGTTCGTATAGTCGGTGTTCGTATGGTCGATTAATGTCGGGCCGTTCGGGAATATCAATGCCGAGCCGTATAAGTCGGGGACGTACGATCAATACGAGCAGGGCACATTCGGTGGTCTTCTCATTACGCAGGTCATCCAGCCCCGGAGTGACCAACTCCGCGCCGGGCAGACCGGAAAAATCCTCGTTCGGAACGGAGCCAGGTGGCCTAGTCGTTTGCATTTGTCTTCAGGAAGTCGGACACTCTCCGCTCGAAGTCGTCCGGGTTTAGAGCCGGGTATCTGACTAGCTTAGTTTTGATTTCTCCGTAAAGTCTCCTCAGCTCTGTTGGCGTCACCAGACCTCGTTCCAGTAGCGATCGGACATCTCCTATGTCCTGGCTATGCCCGCGCTCGATCTTTGCGAGCGCCTGTGAATAGAAGTCATAGTGCCGAAATTCGACCTTTCCCGCGGTCATGATGTACTGACTCCGCTCCTTCCAGCCGGGAAGCGGGGGGATGAACTGGTCCGGGGCGGCGAGCTCGACGTTAACCCCGAGCTCGTACTTCAGTTTGGCAATCGCTTCAAACACACCCTCAGGTTCGGGGTCCAGCTTGATGTCGATATCGATCGTTTGGTCTCTCAGGCCCAACAGCAATGCGGTTGAACCGCCTGTGACATAAACCGTACCCGGCGAGGTCGCGCGAACGCCGAGGCGCCTCATGAACTCTTCGAGTTTTGCTCGATCCACGTGTTTACGCATAACTGGTCTGATTTTCGCTCATCCACCGTTTAGGATTGACTTTATGATAGCACCGCAGTTTCTCAGCTCATCTTCCCGGACGCGCGCGCCAACAATTCCTCTAGCGGGCCACGCTTGTGAAAGCGAAACCAGAGCATGGACACAGGCGCCGCGGCGGCAAGATAGAGCAAGGCGCCGGCGACACCGACGAGCAGCGGCCAGTCCTCGCCCGGATAGATGGTTCTCAACGCAACGATGATCAGTAGAATGTGCGCGAGATAGTGCGTGAGGGACGCGCGGCCCACACAGGCCAAGACGGAACCGAACCCAGAGAGCCCGCCCCGGCTTTCCCATAAGAAAATCCCTGAGATCACGGAAGTCGCTAACCCCCCGTGCAGCACCATGAAGGGGACGCTCGTGGGAATCCATGTGGAGTAAAGATACTTCGCTACCTCTCCCATACGATCTGAACTGGACTCCGTCCATACCGTCAGCATCCACGTCGCAATTCCTACGGCAATGCTTGAAACGAACCAGAGACGCATCCGGCGCGCAGATAACCGGCCATTCTCCATCAGGATAATGCCGAGGATCGGAAAGACCAGCCACGGGATTACCGGGTAGTTGCCGTCGAAGAGTAAATATCGAAGAGTCACCCAACCTATCGTTGTGTCTGCAAGATGAGATCCGTTTTCCAGCCAATCGTTTTCGAAGACGCTTCCGAAAATGCTCGCAAAGATCGGTGCGGCCGCAAGCAGCATTACGACAGTCACAATCATTGCCCGTCTACCCAGACGACGAATGACGAGCGACGGGGCCATCATAACCGCGAATGGAGAAAGCACTTCGGTGGACCAGACCAACCGGTGCATTACAACACCAATGACGAGCAGGGCCAGTGAACGACGCGCGGTATACCAAATGAGATGGCGGTTGCTTCTCGCTCGGTCCGCCTGAATGCTCCATGCAATCCCGATGAGGATGAAGAAGAGCGCGGCAGATGTGCCTTCTAGGCCGATCGTTATCGCCTTGGCCGCCGGACCATATCTTGATGTCAGACCGTCCGTAGGAACGAGATGGACGACAATCATACCGGCCACAGCCAAACCGCGGGCCAGATCCATCCACAAAATGCGCGACGGAGCCGATACGCCCGGAATCGCTGCACCGTCGACCGTTTCGATGTTCACTCCGTGATCGCGGTTGCGACCGGCCGCGTCGGCGCCCCCTCGTATTGAACCCCCGGAAGCAGCCGTTCGTGCTTCATTACCACGGAATGCGCCGTTACAATGGTGCTCTCACCAATCTCAGCCCCATAGAGCGGCACCGTCGCGGACGCCACAGTCGCGTATGGACGGATATTGATCTCCCCGATCTTGAGAACGCGGTCCTCGAAGGTGTGCGCTTGGAACATGGCACCGACGGTCGCACCGTCGCCGATCTTGATCATATCGGGGTCCACGACCTGTGAGAAACCGCTCGCGAGGATGACGCCGCGTCCGATCTTCATCCCCATCGCGCGCAGGTACACGTTCAGCAAGAGGGTTCCCTCAAGCGATGCGAGGACCAGTCGCGCCCACTCGCCCCAGACCACGTAGAGGAAATCCCATCGACTGCACCAGCAGGACCAGAGCGGATGGCTTCCTGGCCGGACCTTACCAAGCAGAGCCCATTTGAGCATCAAAACCGCCACGCAAAGCCATCCGGCAGCCGAAAGGCTGACCATCGGTGCTCCGGCTGCCAAAAGCAGGGGTTTATGCATGCGCAATGAGAGCAAACCGATTCCCTGGAACCAGGCCACAAGAGAGCAAGCCGGCCCAGCAGGCACTATGACCCGCAAGCATTCCCAGAGCACTCGGTTGAAATATCGAGCTCGCGTCGGCGTATGAGTTAGGCTGCGATCACATTCCACGACTTCGCGTCGAACAAGCTCGAACGGCGGAAGGCCAAACCAGGACGAACCCGTTCGAATGATCCGCTGATCCGCGACCGTGCAGACTCCGATAAGGATGTCTTCCGGCAGGCTCTCACCATCCGGCACGACCGCGTGATTGCCAATGAAGGAATTTTGCGAGAGGTGGACTCGCGATAGTCTGACGGTTCCCCGATGCACGAGGGGCGGACCCAGGTAGATTCCGTCGGCCAGAAAACAGTCCGAATCGATTTCGACGAGCTCCGGGACGACATCGATAATCGTGCTGATCTCACACCCCGAACCCACTTGCATCCCGGCCAAGCGCAGCCATACGGGCCAGAACAGAGTTCCGCTCAGCCATCGCCCCGCGGACTCGACGAGACCGGATTTCAACCAGACCCGGATGTACTCCCTGCTCCACCGACTTATAACGCCCTCCTGGACCTTGCCCATCAATCGTACAGCCAGGGCTTCCATAAGAAGTGTCGGCGGGAGCGCGATCATAACGATGCTCGCCGATGCCGACATCGCCATGAGAAAATGGCTGCCCTGCAGGATCCGGATTGCCGCGGAACCATCGAGGCGCAGCCATTCGCAGACTATGAACAGAGACGCCGTAAAGGGCAATAGGATCAGCAGAGAGAGCAGACCGCGGTACGCAAGCAAAGCGACCGTATAGGCCACTGGAGTCAGTCTGATGGATCCATCCGGCAGCAGAGGCGGTTCAGGCGATGGCCCGGCCGGTTCCGCGGGGATGCAGTCCCATCGCTCACAGGGCGGCACTAGGGCGGCAGGCGGAAGATAAGACAGCGGCGAGAGATACGATCCTTGACCCATGACGGTGTGGGGACCGACTCCGCCTCTAACGCCGATGGTAACAGAGTCTCCAAGTGTAATCGGACCCACAACGACATTGCCGGCTTCGAGCTCCACTAATCGAACCGCGGCGTCTTGCGCTAGCGTCACGTCGTCGCCTATTTCGAGCAGGTCCCATCCCCCGTGCAGCGGAATCGTTCCGCGGTGGAAGTGGACCCGGCACCCGATCCGGGCGCCGAGGGCACGAAGCGCGACACTTGTTAGCTCCGTTCCTTCGAACAGCCACCACGGGATCAGCCGCACCATCTGCTCAACGATCCAGTTCCTTACGAAGAAGCCGCCCCATACAGGCAGACGGCATGGGACGTATCGTCCGATCAGGGTCCGTTTGGCCGCGATAGCGGCTAAGAGCGACACCGGCAAATAGACCGCCAAGCTCGCAAGCCCCAGAATTGGCCAACCCAGCATAAGAGTTGTCGTGTGGAAATTTGTTAGTAACCATGGGATCAGCCAAATAACGAGTACGCAGCCCAGAGCCGAGCCCAAAGTCAGCTCGATGAGAAGCCAGGCGGACTGGATGGCCGTCGCCGATCCCGACCGTCCGAGGGATCCTTTAATAGTTTCCGAGCGCGGAACGAACTCGACCGGCCCGATACGATCGGCCAGCCGCTCGATCGTACGCGTCTCATACACGTCGCGGACGGTGATGGATGCTGTCGCTGGATCCAGTCTCAGAAGCGAGACGAGCTGTGCGGCCAGCAGAGAGCTGCCCCCGAGATCAGCAAAGAAGTCCGCATTAATGGGTAAGTCGCTTTCTATGCCCAGGGTCCGCCGGAACGCCGCGCCCACTGCCTTCTCGGCGGCGGAATGCGGCACGATGAACTCGCCTTCCGGTTGGTACTCAAGTCCAGGAAGGTCCGGAAGCGCCGCTCGATTCAGTTTCCCTCCGGCGCTCTTCGGCAGCTCGATCGTAAATCCAAAACGAGACGGCACCATAAAGCCGGGCAGCTTCGCCGCCAAATCGGATCTCACGTCGTCAAACGTAGGTGGATCTGCGGAGTTGAGAGGCACGATATGAGCCGCAAGTTCGTCACGTCCCCCGATCGTTTGAAGCCGGCACGCAGCTTCGCGAATTCCGCTCATTTGTGCGAGAGTGGTCTCAATCGCTTCGAGCTCGATCCGGTAGCCACGCAGTTTGATCTGCGAATCGATTCTGCCGTGAAAGTAGATGTTTCCATCCGAGCTTCGGTGAGCAAGATCGCCCGTCCGATAGATGCGTCCAAATTCGCGGTGCTCCACGAACTTGAGGGATGTGAGATCCGGCCGGTTCCGGTAGCCTCGCGCCAGCCCGATTCCACCAATGCACAATTCCCCGGCCTCACCCTCAATCACCTCGTTGAGATCATCGTCCAATATCCATGCGAACATTCCGTCTACAGGCTTGCCGATGGCGATCTCCTCGCCCGGAGTCACATCGGCCCGCAGTGCGGTAACAGTACACTCGGTGGGGCCATAGCCGTTGACAAGTCGGCGGCCACGTCCGCAGCTGTCCGCCACGTCGGACGTAAGCGGCTCGCCCCCCACATAGATAAGACGCAAGTCCGGCAATTCGGTCGAAGGATCACAGCAGCCCGTCGATCGAAGAAGCGTAGGTGGCGGACATAATACCGAGATCCGCTCTCGGCGAAGCCACGGAACGAGGTCCGGCCCGAGGCGAACGGTTTCATCGTCCATCAACACCACCGTCGCCCCGGACGCCAGCGCCAGCCAAATCTCTTCAACGGAAGAATCGTATGCCGGTGACGAACCCTGCGCGACGCGTTCACCCGGTCCTAGACCGAACTCCGCCAGATCGGAGCGCACGAGGTTGACGATGCTCTCGTGCGCGATCATGACGCCTTTGGGAGCGCCGGTCGTACCCGAAGTGTAAATGACGTACGCAAGGTCCTTCGGCGTGTGCCAACCGGGTGCCCTGATCGGCACGTCATCGAGATTTACCTCATCGACGTTAAGCACGCGGCATTTTCCAGGGTCCAAGGTCTTTGCGCGTTCGAATACATGCGTGTCCGCGAGTATGGCGACAGGCTTTGCATCTTCCAATATTCGGCGAACGTGGTCGTCGGGAAACGACGGGTCGATGCACAGATAAGCGCCTCCCGCCATCAGAACGGCGATCTGGGCGGCATAGAGCCGCCCCGAATCTCTCGGTACCAGAATGGCGACGACTCGGTCACGATCGAGGAAACGGCAAATAACCGCTGCAAGCGCATTCACGCTTTGGGTGAGCTCGGCATACGAGATTGTCCTGCGCTCGGGCCGA
>ORMF010010763.1_pt1 | contig 11915 bp, 7 predicted proteins | sample 1779871 | NCBI WGS metagenome assembly ORMF01 (sample SAMEA104232316, study PRJEB22302) | groundwater metagenome | biome: forest; feature: aquifer; material: groundwater | place: USA | collected 2011-08-07 | depth 5.4 m | reverse complement strand
GCGATCGCGCACGTCCTGCGCCGCGTTATCGATATCGCTATTCAGATTGAAAGTCGCCAGTATGATCGAGGTCCCCTGAACAGAGACAGAACGCAGGTTATCAATGCCATCAACTGTATTGACGACTTCTTCGATCGGTTGCGAGACGAGCGTCTCGATCTCTTCCGGAGAAGCACCGGGGAGGTTCGTGCGAACACTGACGGTGGGTAAATCGACGGACGGAAAACGATCGACGCCGAGCTTGAAATAACTCGCTGAGCCGACCACGACCAGCGATAAGACGATCATCGCGGCAAAGACGGGACGGCGAATACAGATTTCGGCTAATTTTTGCACGGAAGCATTTGTAGAATGCGCCGGCAGAGCGAAGCGGCACGCTTTGGTTCGGAGTTCCGCCTTTAAGCGGCTTTATGATCAGAAATAGGACCGCCTAAAGGCGGAACTCCGAACTATCCAAAGCGGTGTCGCGCTATGCTTGCCACCGCACTCTAAGATCAAAATTCAGTTACTGCTTGCCCTGACTGCAAGTTTCCCGGATCGACAATCACGCTTTGGCCAACATTGACGCCCGCCTTGATCTCAATCCAATCAGGACCGCGACGACCAGTAGTTACCGCCCTCTCTGTCGCCTTTCCATTTTCTACTAACATTACTTTCTCGATACCGGCGAAAGTAACGATTGCGGCGCTGGGCACGGTGACCGCCGTGCTGGTCTGATCCGTAACTATCTCCGCCTTAACGAACGCTCCCGGACGCAGGCGGCCGTTGTTGCGCACGTCGGCTTCGACGGCGAGGACGCGGTTCTGTTCGCTAATTGTAGGGCTCAGCCGTTTCACGTAGCCAAGATACGAATCGGGATCGCCTTCGACTGTGACCCGAACGCTTTGGCCGTTACGGATGCTGTGCGACTCGCGCTCAGGAACATCAACACGCAGTCGCAGAGGGTCGATACGCACGATGTCGACGACGGGCGCGCCCGCGGCCAGGTACTCTCCGACGCTCGCTTTCTTCTCTTGCACCACACCTTCCAGAGGCGCGTATACCACCGTATCGGCGAGTTGTTGTTTCGCCAGCGCCAGCTCTGAGCGTCTCTGCGCCAGCAAACCCTGACGGTTTCGAATCTCTTCGAGGGCGTCCTGATAGCGGCTCGCAGCAACCTTGTACTCTGAGTCCACCGTGTCGTATTCCGCGCGCGGAATCACACCCTGCTGCATCAGCTTGGTGGCGCGGTCACGTTTCGATTTCGCGTCTTCCAGGACCGCTTTCGCCTGTCGAACTGTACCTGTCTCTTCAGCCGTCACGCGATCGTCGGCGCCATCGGGCGACAAACCGAGACGCGCGCGCGCCTGAGCCAGGGCGGCCTCCGCTTGTTGCACGCGCAGCTTGTAGTCCTGCTGCTCAACTTGAGCAATCACCTGTCCCTTGTGAACCACACTACCGAGATCGATTGAAATCGTTTGCAGCCGGCCCGGCACTTTAATGCTCAGGGTGGTGTGATCGTACGCCGCCAAAGTTCCATTCACCGTGACGGTTTGGCCAATCGGCATTTCCGCTACTTTGACGGTTTTGACCTGGCGCGGCGGGGTCTTGTTATCGGGGCTGGCGGCCTTTCCCGAAGCAGGGTAATCGCTCTTGCACGCAAGTGAGCCGAAGGGCAACAGCGCGAGCAATGAAATCAAAGCCAGGCCGGAAGGTCGCAAGTTAAGGGCTCTAATCGAAGACAAGGACATGTTGATTGTTCGATGGTTTGTTCGGAAAAAACTAAGGACAGTCTAGCATGAAGACGCCGATGGCCTGAGTCTGGTTACGATCATGCGCCAGGCCACACCTTTTCCCAGGACCAGCGTGGCTCACTTCGTCCATCGTCCCCGGATTCCTTTCGAGATTTTGGATAGTTGGGCACAATTAATTATCAAAGAAACCGCTTGCGTCTGACGCTACGTCAGAGTTTAGCATTGGTTCGTTGCGGAGGTACGCTGATGCGACAGAGTGACGAAAAGCTTTTCCAGGCCCGGGAATTCGCACAGCTTTCCGGCGTAACCGTGCGCGCCCCGCATCATTACGATCGGCTCGGATTGCTGAAGCCTAGTCGACACTCGCGCGCAGGTTACCGGCTGTACAGCGAGAGCGAAGTGGCGCGGCTGGAGCAAATCGTCGCATTGAAATTTATCGGCTTATCCTTGAAACAGATCAAGGAGGTGCTCAGTCGAAAGTCGCTTGACCTCGCCGGTACGCTGCGCCAACAGCGCCAAGCCATCGAGGAAAAGCGTAATCGTTTGGAGTTGGCAATTAAGGCGATTCAGCGAGCGGAATACGTGGCGGCGCCAACAACCAACCCGACTGGCAAACATTCCAGCATGAATAATCGTTAGGCGATCCCAGCGACTTTGAGCGTGCTTCGCCCGCTGGCGGATAGGATGTCCGCGACCCGCTTGCCGTCAATCGAACAAATTTCGCTGGCGGCGCGATCTATTTCCCAAAGCTGCGACGGAAGAGATAGGACATCTTGATGAAGAAGGTCCGGCCGTTGCGACGAAATCCCGGCTCGAGCTTCCCGGTGAATGGACTGAAGCCGTTGCGAGTCAGATCGTCGTTGTAGCCAACGTAAAGAGCCGTACCCGGGTTCGGGGTCCAACCCATTAGAAACTGCCCTCGAACCCGCGATTGGATAGATTCAAAATCGACGCGTGAGCGAAAGAAAATGAACCGCGTAAATTGGTAGGTCGATCGCAGTGAGACGATGTTATCGTCAAACGCAATCCGGCCGGTGTCGTTGCGAACCAGCCGGTCCTTCGAGAGGTTCAAGCTATTACTCCAGGCCTTCGTCGGTTGGAAAGTGAGGTTACCTTCCAAATGTATCTGGCTGCCCGGACCGGGATCCTGAGGAGCGTTCGAATCGATGAGAGCCCGAGGGCTAACGCGCGGATACCTGGGGCCGGCCCCAAAATCGAGATCGAACTGGTTCCAGTTGTAAGTACCCAGTAAGAAGAAATTGTATTTCTTGCTCGGTGTCGAGCCCGTATACACGTAAATATCTTTCTGCTGGGTCGAGCGCTGGCTGTCGTTCCCGGCGAAAGTGCCTGGCTGAGTGGCAGTTCGCTTAGGCCCGAACTCCTCTTCAAACAAACGCTCGTATCCTCTGTCAAATCCCAGGCCCAGAAAACTCTCGTGCTGAAAGCGGAGCTGGAGCTGGCTGTTGTTGTTCCAGTTCTGCATTCTCCCCTGGAAGTCAAAGTTGTAGTTGGTAGAGTTGGAAAGCCGCCAATTGATCAACCTGGCCTTTGGCTTGGGTTCTGACTTATAGCGCAAAAAGTATCCGCCGTTGTTGGTGTTCGTGCGGCGGGTGAACCCCAGGTCGGCGCGATAGTCGCGGGTTCGTCCCCTCGCCTCGTAGTTGCGATCCCAGTGCCTGGTTTCGTTGTTGAATTCAAAGGCATAAGCAAACGCGTTCCCAGTGCGATAGAAATGGCGACTTGAGTTTGGCGCCAGATCTTTGGGGGCCACGTTGATATCTTGAAAGCCGGAAAAGCATGGAGACGACGGTCCCGGCTGATACGCGTTTGCCGCTGGATTAAAAAAACAACGGCGAGACTGTGTGCCGATTGCCTGAAAAGTAATTATGGTTTGGGGATTCACCCGGAAGCGACCGTCGAGGCCGAGCAACTGGTTATGCTTCTCAATAAAACTGTAGCTGGTAAATAACAATCCGATGCTGTTTTCTTTGCCAAGATCTCGTTTCAGACGAACGATTCCGATATACGCCTTCTTACCAATAAATCTTTGGATCTGCGGAAACTGATTCGGATCACGTATCTCATCATCAGTAAAACTGCCCGGTGCTTTGTCCGCCGCCAACAACACTCCGAAAGTATTCCGCGCGCGCTTGCCGGTTAATTTGACGGCGACCTGCGGATTGATAATTGCTCGTGTATGAACGGCCTGAATTGGGGTTTGAAAGTAGTCTTTGCCCTCGAGAAAGAACGGCCGTTTCTCCTCAAAGAAGATGGGAAATCTTTGATTCACGGTAACGACCGTCTGATCGGCTTCGACCTGCGCAAAGTCCGGATTAATCGCGGCATCAAGAGTTATGTTTGGAGTGAAACTGAACTTCAGGTTGAGGCCAAGATCATAGTTCGGTCGAGGATTGACGAAACGTCCGGGATCCAGGAGCGAAGGATTGGCATTGAGCTGTGCCTGAGAAAGAGTCGGAACGCGCTTGCCGGTTTCCGAAACCGTCAAGCTGGGAATTAGCTCGAGAGTGCGCTCCGTTGAAATTCCTTCCAGACCGGTGATGTGGCCCTCCTGATTTAAGAGTCCATTCTGGTTCTGGCTAATCGGCATCCATGAGTCTGTTTCACCGTTGAAGTGCTTAATCAGGCGCACGAAATGAACACCCCACTGCTTTTCTTTGCCGGCTTCGTAGCGTAGGGACTTGAAGGGAATGGCTATCTCAACGGTATAACCGTCTTCAGTGATTACACCTTTCGATTCCATCACGATATCGACGCTGAAATCGTCATTGCCGCCCTCTGTAAGAATTCCGTCCTGCTGCACGCCGAGCGGATTAAAGAGCAACTCGTAAGCGCGACGCTGGTCATTGAAAGTGTCGAGAATGATGCCCACGGCATCGTCGTCGAGAATGGCGTCTCGCTTCGCAACGGTCGCTCGTACCTTGGTTGGATCGTCATAACAGTGGAACGCAAAATAGATGAAGCGAGAATCATAACCGGCGAACGCCTCTGTCTTAGCGGAGGCGGGCTGAGTATCACTTGGCCGCCATTGATAGAAATCTTGAAAGACCGAGGCGTGCTTCCAGACTTCATCATCCAGCTTTCCATCGATGACCGGAGGCTTGTCGAAACGCACCAGGCGTATGGGCGCGGCTTTCTCCGGTGGCACCACCGCGGTGCGGGCGGCGCCCGAGGGTGCTGACGGACTGGGGCTGTCAGTCTGTGCGTGAACTGAAAGTGAGAAGGCCAGGCTGAGAAGGATCAGGCGCCACGGCGAAGCCCTGGCGCTGAAGGCGTTTAAAACTCGAACACGCTGGAGAGCTGTAAGAGACAACGTTATCACGGTGATTTCAGACGGGACCGAATGAATAGACGGCTCAGACGGCTGCACCGTTAACCTGACGCTGGGCCTTCCCAGCCGTGTGTGTTCACGTCATCAATTGAACGATATGAATTGCGCCGTTTCGATGCTCGGCAGCCAGGACTCTTTGCCCGTGCTGCCGGAGAGTTTTACGAGTCAATTGGCGATTTTGTTCTTAATAGATAAGGCGCAACCTGATCATCCGAAGCTCTTGCGGAAGAGGTAGGACATCTTAATAAAGAAGGTGCGACCATTGCGCCGGAAGCCGGGCTCTAACTGTCGCGTAAAAGGACTGAAGCCGTGGCGGTTGATGTCGTCGTTGTAGCCTATATAAAGGGCGGTGCCGGGATTCGGCGTCCAGCCAAAAAGAAACTGGCCCTTGATATTCGAGGCGATCGAGTCAAAGTCGATTCGGCCGCGCGCAAAGATAAATCGAGTGAATTGATAAGTCCCTTTGAGCGAAACGATATTCTCATCAAACGCCAACAGATGCGTGTCATCTCTGCGCAATCGTTGCTTGGTGAAGCTGAGGGTGAGGTTCAGCGGCGTCGATGGCTGATAGGTTACACCGACGTTCATGTTGAAGAATTTTCCCGGGCCAGGATCCAATGGCGCTAGACAGATGGCGGGTTTATTCGATCCGTTGCAGAGCCCGGCAGCTTGGGCATTGCGCGCGGTAATCGCCGGAATGCTTACTCGCGGGTAGCGCAGCCCAGCGCCGAAATCATAATCAAGACTACCGTACGACTGAATGGCGAAAGAATTGAAGTTGAACTTCTTGTTTATGGTTGAGTTGGCGAAAACATAAAAGCCGTAGTTTGGAGCTGAGCGCTGGCTGTCGTTGCCCGAGAAAGTGCAGGCATTGGTCACGGCACAATTCAGTCCTATCGGACGCTTCATTCCGAATTCTTCCTCGAAGACGCGCTCGTAACCCTGATCTGAGCCAATCCCAATCGAGGTCTGCCGATGAAGGTTGAATTGAAGCTGCGCTTCGTTATTCCAGATCTGCGACCGCCCCTGCCAATCAAAGTTCGTCCCTACGTCATCGTAAACGCGCCATGAAACCAGCTTCGCTTTGGGGTGCGGTTCAGAGTTGTAGCGCATAAACAAATTGTGATTATTCGTGTTCGTCCGCCGGTTGAACCCCACGTCCGCCCGATAGAAGCGCGTGCGACCCACGGTCGAATACTCATAGCCGAAATGCCGCCCGCTCATGTTGTAATCCGTTGCGTAGATAAAACCGTTCTGTGCTCGATCTAATGTCTGACCAAGGTCGGGATAGAAGAAGTTGCGCCGGGAGTGCGTACCCAACACCTGCGCGCTGAACGTCGTCTGTTTGTTGATCCGGAAACGCGAATCGAATCCTGCGAGCTCGTTATATTGATCGACAAACTTCCGGTACGTCGCCAGAAACCCAATGAAAGAATCCTTCTTGCCGATGTCGCGCTTTAATCGCAGAATCCCAAAGGTTGCGTTCCGGTCGAGAATGCGCGCGAGCTTATTCTGCGATTGGCGCACGCTGTCGATCTGGCCCTGGGTGGGATTGGGAATTCCCAGAATGAAACCCGGATCTTCCTTTATGAATGCTCGATCATCTTCCGACAGATTTCCCGGAGCATTGTCGCTTGCAACCAACAGTCCGAAAGTGTTGCGACCGGTCTTTCCAGTCAATTTCACGGCGACAACCGGGTCTATGATGCTACGGGTGTGAACGGCCGCGATCTGAGTGTTGAAGATGTCGATGCCCTCAAGAAAGAACGGTCGCTTTTCCGGAAAGAAAATCGGAAAGCGTTGGTTGGCGGTCACCACCAGTTGATCTGCTTCGACCTGGGCAAAGTCGGGTTTGATTGCAAAATCAAGAGTGACGTTCGGCGTGATGGTGAACTTTCCGGTCAACCCCGGCTCGAACTTAATCGGCTCGTTGACGAAGCGGCCGGGATCAAGAAGGCCGGCGTTTAGCTGAGCCGGCGTCAGCGTTCCTTTTCGTTTTCCGGTTTCGGACAAAGTGAGGCTGGGTATTAACTCGAGCGTTCGTTCGGTCGAAATCCCATCCAGACCCGTGAGATGCCCCTCCTGCACCAACCAACTCGAGATGTCGCGGTTAAGTGGCATCCACATGCTGAGCTCGTTATTGAATCGTTTGATCCGCCGCCAGAAATGTGCGCCCCACAACTTGTCCTTGCCCGCCACATAGCGCAGCGACTTGAAGGGAATCGCCACTTCAACGGTCCAACCGTCAGTAGTCACAATGCCCTTCGATTCCATCACGATATCGGGGTTAAAATCTTCGCCCTGACCGTCGGTCCAGATGCCGTCGGCCTGAACCCCGAGCGGATTGAAATCAAACTCGTAAGCCTTGCGTTTGTCGTTGAAGGTGTCGAACAGGATCCCGACATAGTCGTCATTGAAAATGTTATCTCGCTTGGGAATAGTCGCCCGGACTTTGTCGGGCTCGTCGTAGCAATGGAAGGCGACGTAAAGAAACTTCGAGTCGTAACCGAGCAATACTTCGGTCGGCTTCGAGGGGGCAATGTTGTCGCCAGGCTGGACCTGATAGAAATCCTTCAGCACCTTTGCCTGCTTCCAGATCTCATCGTCGAGTTTGCCGTCAATCAGCGGAGGCTTATCAAACTTTGGTAGGCGCACCGGCTCGGCTTTCTCTGGCGGCAGCACCAGCCCCGGTTTCGCGGCAACTCCGGGTTTCGCGACGGAGGCCTCCTCTTTTGGACTACTAGATGGCGTCGCACTCGTGGCAGCCGCCGGCTGCGCTAAAGCCACAATCGAAGTCAGCGCCAATATGATTAGAAAGAGAAGTGCGTTTTTCATAAAGGCAGTCCTTGTAAGGCGGCGACGGGCTTCTCTTGCGGCCAGGAAAATCTGTTGGTTTCACTTCTTCGTGTTGACGGATCTGCAGCGATCGGTTCCGCAATTAAGATGTTTCGAAGGACAGTGTTAGTTGACTGGCCCCTGGTCATGTTGAAAGCAGGCATCTCCGCTGGCCCGTTCCAGGGTTCAGGGTTTTCACGAGCACTAACACATTTGACTGCCAAACCGCAGAAAAACTTCCAGGATTTTGTGTCCGGCTAAACTTGAGATCCAAAACCTCGAACGAACAGCCCGTCAAGCCCGAATTTCACGCGGCTATTTCATGATCGCCGGCGTTCTTGTCGGTGTCGATCGCAAATCCACCACAACGAATCCGATAGCGTTTGATCTTTGCATTCAAAGTCGTATGTTTGACACCCAGGAGACGAGCTGCGCGGGCCTGATTGCCTCCGGTCCGCTCCAAAGCGGTGCGAATAAGATCAGTCTCGAACCGCTGCACTTCGTCCTGAAGCCTCACGCTCTGCTCACGCGAGGGCTGAGCGGTACGCAGAGAATCCACGGCCTCCAGGAGTGTCAGGGCCACATTTTTCAGCGCCTCCAGTCGACTATCAATCGTCGCCTCACGCAGAAGATTTCCACTTTGTCCAGCTTTCGCTGATGAAAGAGCCGACGCCAGCACTTCCTCTCTCCAAGTCGCCGCACTACTCATTGGTCACCTCCCAGTTTCGTTAGCTGCAAAAATTTCGACTGCCGTCAGTTGATTTGGGAACCCAGACTGAAGTCTGGGCCACTTGATTCACTTGTTGAGCAGTTCTCGAAAGAAAGCCACCGCCAGGTCATCGCCAGTCCGGCCCAACATTTGAATCGCGATCTTGCGCACCTGCATTTTCGGATGACTGCGCGCAGTGCGGATCAAGATCGGAATGCCTTCGTCCTTTGGCCGACGAGCAATCGCGATCACCGCCTGCTTCTGGATTTCGGTTTCCGGATCAGAGTCGATTGTGCTGGTCAAAGCACCGAGACTTTTCTCGCCGGCGATCCGGCCCAAACTCGCGATCGCGCTCTTGCGCAGCTCGAGTTCTTTTTCAGTCTCGGCCAGATGGATCAAATAAGTGACTGCTCCGTCTTGATTGTCATTTCGAGCGATTCCACTGAGCGCGCGCCGCTTCAGTTCGCGCGCGGTCATCGTTTCGAAAAGATTCTCGAGCAGGGGCAAGGTCGCGGCCGCGCGGCTTATCCCGAGGGCCGACATAGCCTGCTGACGCGCATCACCAGACTCCTGATTGTTCCGCACTATTTCAGCCAGTAAATTATTCTTCGATTGACTCTCAGGCGTGTAGCCGAGCCAGTAGATGGCTCGCGAGCGAATCGGCTCAGAGATCGGCCGCCGGATCAACTCGGTGAGAATCGATTCGACCCGCGCATCATCATGCAGGGCAATTGCGAAGGTCGCGCGGTCGGCGAGCCGATTAGTTTCGGATCCGCCTGAATCGACCAACGACTTCAAATAATTCAAACTCTCTTCATTGCCGGCCCGGCCCGCCCAATAGACTGGGTAGCCGCTGAACTCATGCATGCGGCGCAGGTTGTAAACCTCCGCGCGGGTAAACAGATCGCGTTGCGTATCAAAGAGCAGAAACAATCCCAACTCTCGAGTCTCGTACCGGGAATCGAAAGTCATCGTCCCATCCATGGAAAAGTAGACGCCGCCATTGCTATCGACCACTTCAAAGTCAATGGCCACTCCCGGTCGCGCCTCAAACTGGTAGCCAATCCAGAAACGGCCCCCCTGCGAGCCCGCACGGCCCTGGGTCACCGCGTTGTCGATCTTTGCCTTGAGACTGGCGCCGTCAACCGGAACAAAGCTTTTCGTTTGTCCCGAGATGCCGCCGGCGATAGCTACAGCTATAGCGAAAGCAAAGAAGATCTTTACTGGTTTATTCACGACCACACCTTTCTTAAGGACAGTTACTTCAGCAGGTCTTCAAGGAACTTGAGCACCTCAGGATCCTTGCTGCGGCTGAGCCAGCCGATGGCGCGTTTACGTCGTTCGATAGGTGTCTGGGGATTTTTGGCGATCTCGATTAGTTTTCGGGTGACCCTTTGATCGTTCAACCCACCAAATGAGTTAACGATCTGATCCCTTACTTCTTCGTTCTTCTCGGAATCGTAGAAACCGAGAAGAATATCCCGAGATTGTTCGCCACTGCGGCGCGCAATGCCACTGATCGCCGCTTTGCGAAGTTCGACGCTATCTGATCTTTGGGCAATCTCGAGCAACTTGGCGCCAGCGCGCTCGCTCCTGCGACGCGAGAAACCGTTGATGACCGACTTGCGAATCTCAATGTTTTGATCGGTATCGTAGATTTTCAGTAGCACATCAACCGCGGGTTCACCGGGTCGACTTGAAATATTCGAGATGGCCATTCTGCGTAACGGCACGGGTCGATTGCTTGTGGCGATCTCGCCGAGCACCGCGATCGCCCGATCGCTGTTGTGCTGGCTGAGCGCGTAGAGTGCCGCCTCGACAATCTCGTTGTCCGTCGAGGTGAGGGCAAAGTCACGCAAGGTGTCGATGACGCTGTCATCGTTGGTCGAGCCTAAAACGGAGATCGCTTTAGTGCGGAGCTTGATATCGGGTTCGTTGCGCGCAAAGCCCAGAATGACCGGAGTAACTGCCTTTCCGCCGTGGCGAGCCAAAAGCGTGAGGGCCGCACCTTTGCATCGGACAGTCTGCGTCGAGCCAGGCTTGAGCCAATCGGTGGCCACCGCTATGCCGCGCTGAAGGTCGGCTCGGATTAGCGCCTGGAGTACCTCGATTTTGAATTCGCACGGATCGTCATCTGCCTGGGAGCCAGCGCCATAACCCATGCCGGCGCCTTTGCCTTTCTGAGTGAACTTTCCCAACTTGTCGAGGGACGAAAGCTTTCCCAACTTGTCGAAGGACGAAAAGTCCATCTTGTCGAGAAACGAAAAATCCATCTTGTCGAAGGACGAGAAGTCCATGTTATCGAGGGACGAAAAGTCCATCTGGTCCAGGAGCGAAAGCTCTTCGTCCAACTTGTCGATGGACGAAAGGTCCACCTTGACGCGGGGCGCAGGCTCAATCTTGACGCGGGGCGCAGGCTCCGGCTTGGCGAGGGGCGCAGGCTCCTGAGCCGCACTTTGACGGAACAGGCCGCCGGCGAGGATGGTCAAGGTGACCAGAATCGCCAGCGAGAGCATTCTGCGGAGGAATGCGTTGTAGTTGTTTGCTTCGCTTTTCATAACATGAATCTCAAACATAGTTTGCCTCGTGTATCGAACCAGTAATTGTTCGGTTTCTAGTAGCTCATCAGTGCGGCCACGATTTCGGTCTTCTGCACGCGATCCTTAATCTCGCGCAATTGATTTGCCGTGGTCTTGTCCGGCAGGTTAGCGATGTCGGTCAGGAACGGTTTCAGATCTGTAAGCAATTCCCTGGTGGGAAATTTCCCGGCCGCCTCTGCATCCTGAAGCAGCACTGCGTTCTCGCTTAGCAACCGTTGAGACATCGCCTTCTCGTACGAAACATCGATCTCCTTGTCCGCACTATCATCGTCAGATGCCTGCAAGTTTCGTATCGAACGCAGCAGATTCTCAGCTTGCCGGATGTGTTCGGCAGTGTCTCGCTCTTCAAGATCGGAATAAGCAACATCCGCGAATAACACACCGGGATCATCTGTCTTCGTCGTGCCACTGCGCTTCAGCGTCTTCTTCGCAATCGCTGATCCGGTATTGTTGCTGCCATTAACCGGCGGCGCCGGAGACCTAACATAAATGGGTGGCGGCGGAACCGATCCAGGGTTAACCGTGCTGGCCACTTCAGGCGCCGGGAGCTGCGGATGTGCCTTCAGATACATGACGCCAATAACAACCGCCGCAATCAAAACCGCCATCGCTCCAGAGAAAGCAAATCCAATCCGTGGCGTTGCGAATAGCCCCGCCAACCAAGCCAGCGGTTTGAGTTTCGCCCTCGC
>ORMF011730069.1_pt1 | contig 11919 bp, 12 predicted proteins | sample 1779871 | NCBI WGS metagenome assembly ORMF01 (sample SAMEA104232316, study PRJEB22302) | groundwater metagenome | biome: forest; feature: aquifer; material: groundwater | place: USA | collected 2011-08-07 | depth 5.4 m | reverse complement strand
TTCTATTTCAAAGCCATAAAGATTGAGTATACTATCTGCCTGGGGCATAGGACTTTCTCCTTTCACGAGGTTAATTTGCCAAAACTAACCCTCATTATACGGATTTAGTCTTACTGCCCCTTTCTTTGAGGAAGAGCCTTCAGTATCAGCAAGTCAGTTAGTGTGCAGCCTCTTGCTAGAGGGTTAGCATTTTGGCATCCCATTTTTTGATATTAGCGTTATAATGCCCATCACACTAACGAACTCCTTATGAAGAAAATCAGTCTATTTCTATTTGCCTTCCTTCTTATTTCTGTAGTCTTAATTGTGCACGTCACTTCCCGCAATAAAAATATGTTCCACAACTGCCCCCCCGAAGGGTTTTTAATACCCATAGAAGATCCTGAACAAAACAAACTGAAGAATCGAATCCAGATACCCAAAAATTTTGAAGGTATGGCCTTTGACACTTTATTAAGATTACCTGTTCCATCAGGTGTTTCCAAAAGGCGTCGTTCCAAGTGGTCTTCTACAGGTTTAGCCCAAGTTCAAGCCCAGGAAAAACGGGCGGTCCGTGTCGAAGGGTATATCGTCGCAACAAACCGAGCACACATTGAAAGCTGTAACTGTTATATTCCAAGTGACCGCGATTCTCACATCTGGTTAGCAGGCTCGCCAAATGATTCTAAAGCACAAGCAGTAATAACTGAAACAACTCCCAGGGTAAGAATAAATCATCCAGGTTGGACGCTAGAAATTCAAAATAAACTTATAGAAAACCATACCAAAGTAAGAATCAGCGGCTGGATTATGCTTGATCCTGACTGTCCTGAGTGCGTAGGGAAAAAAAGAGGTACCTTATGGGAGATTCATCCCGTTTTAAAGATTGAGGTTCAAGGTGCAGATGGGTGGAGGGAATTATAAGATGCAAATATTGGCTAAAAGAAATGAAATTCTATAGGAAACAATTGGTCTCCGCTTGGTTCTTCATTTTTATTTTTTTGACGGTAGTTTCCGGATGTAGCAGAATTCAGATGAAAGAGTGGCAACAACCAGTTCAAGAGCAAACGGTCAAAATACAAAACGCTAATTTTAAAATCCGGGAAGGGGAGAAACTTAAATTCAGCGTTCGTTGGTTCGGCATGGAAGTGGGAACGGCGGATGTGGTGGTAAAGGGAATTGAGGAAATTCACGGGCGAAAAGCCTATCACATTGCAGTGTCGGGCCGTTCCAATTCCGTGGTTGATCTGATTTACCCTGTTCGCGACGAACACCACACTTATATTGACGTGGAACATTTTCACTCTCTTCGTTATGAGAAGGTTTTGAAAGAAGGACGGTACCGGGCAGACGCAGTAATGGATTTCGATCAGGAAGCTCATGAAGCGGTTTATCTTTCAAGACGAAGGGGGTCTAAAAAACAAATATTGATTCCAAAAAACGTGCAGGACGAATTATCAACCGCATTTTGGCTTCGGGTTCAGCCTATGAAACTAGGGGAAACGATTACGATTCCGGTGAATGTCGATGGGACCAATTGGCAGTTGGCCATCAAAGTTTCAAAACGAGAGCAAGTTCGTATCGGTAAATTAGGAATTTTTGATGCTATCCATCTGGACCCAGAGGTCAAATTTCAAGGGGTTTTTATTCATCGTGGCAAGATCACCGGTTGGATGAGTGTGGATGACAAGCGCCTTCCACTTTTAATGAAAACGAGAATTCCAGTCTTAGGTTCGATCGATGTAATTTTGGTGAGCTATGAAGGTTGGTAAAAATTCATTTTGCTGACAGGTTGCGGGTTTCCCTAAAGGGATTGCTTCGCTAACAATTCCCATCTCTTACCCTAATTATTTTAAACGGGTACTTTTGAAATGTCATTTTTGTTATATCAATCAACACACTTCTATTTGGTAAAGATATGAAAGATAAATTCAATCCTTTAAATCTGAGTGAGTTTCACTCTGTTATGATTGCCGGAACACATTCAGGAGTGGGAAAAACAACGTGGTCTCTTGCGCTGATGGCACTTGGAATCCAGAAAGGTTTAGTTGTTCAACCTTTTAAAGCAGGACCGGATTACATTGACACTGGTTTTCATCATCAAATTTGTCAGCCTCGAAAATCTCGCAACCTCGATCTCTTTTTACTTTCTAAAGATGAAATTGTAAAAACGTTTTACCGTAATAATGCCGGAAGCCAATTAGCGATTGTTGAAGGTATGATGGGACTTTTTGATGGCAGGAGTCCTTCTGATTTATCTCAAGCCTGTGCAGGAATTGCAAAAGTTCTGAAGCTGCCTGTTATCTTAGTTATTGACGGCTCCAACCTTGCAACGGGCGCTGCCGCAATGGTATTGGGTTTTCAAAAATTTGATCAGAAAATCAATCTGGCTGGCGTAGTGATTAACCGAGTCAATCATGAAAAACATTTCCAGTGGTTGAAAGAGTGCATTGAAGCATACACCGGCGTTCCTTGTCTAGGCTATTTGCCAGATCAAAAAACATTAACGATTCCAGAACGGCATCTCGGACTTGTTACGGCCAATGAAGGCAAAGAATATATTCAGAACTTTTTCAAAATAACGGATTGGCTCAACAAACACTTTGATTGGGAAACGTTTCTCAAGATATCTGAATATCAAATCTCTTCTTCCTCTGATTCATTTGAAGCAACCAACGTTTCAAAAACTACGCGCTGCCGCATTGCAATTGCTTATGATGCCGCTTTCTCATTTTATTATGAAGACAATTTTGATCTTCTCAGACAGAATGGCGCCGAGCTTACTTTTTTTTCTCCTTTAATGGACAAAACGCTTCCTGAAAATACAGACCTTCTTTATCTTGGAGGAGGCTTTCCCGAACTTTATGCAGGTGAGTTGTCGAAGAATTTTGAGATGATCCAAGCAATCGATGATTTTTATGAGCACGGTGGACTTATCTATGGTGAATGTGGCGGCCTTATTTACCTGACGGAGATTTTTTGCGATTCTCAAGGCAAAGAATATCCTTTCGTCGGGTTAATTCCTGGCAAGGTAACGATGACAAATAAACTCCAACACTTTGGCTATCATGAAGTCTTAACACTTGCTGATAGTTTTTTATTTCCTGCAGGCATGACGCTTCGTTCTCACGAGTTTCATTATTCGACTTGGTCTCATCCCCAAGTCGTTCCACACATATATAAGGTAGCCGAACATATGGATGGTTTTTTCAATAATTGCCTTTTGGCAAGTTATCAGCATTTGCATTTTGGTTCCGATCCCATCCTTGTGCGATATCTGATTGAAAACTGTGAGAAAGTGAAGCATCGGCGGCAAGTAGTTGCCATTTAAAAATTCCTTTTATTTTTAGGTAAAGCTGATATAATTTAAAACTCAAAAAGGAAAGTTATGCACTATTTTCTATTACCTCTCATTCCGCTTACCATAACGGGGGCCTTATTTTTTAAAAAAGATTTCATGGCATACGGATTGGCTATCGCTTTGACGGCAATAAAAATGTGGACGACTTGGATTTCTCCAGTTTATTTTTTTATCGCAATCAGCTTGATATTACTCGTTTGCTTGATTCGGAGGTTGCATAAAACTTCCAAGGTTTCCTTAGTTAGAGCGATTGTTTACACCATGATCGGAGTAGCCTTATTTGAATTAATCACCAATTTCGGCGTTTGGTTGATCGGTGGAAGGTGTTTGTCCATGGAAAGCCGGCTCTATACTTTTACATTTTCAGGATTGACTCAAACTTATCAAGCTGCTCTGCCTTATGCACTACGCCATTTAGCTAAAGCGATCCCCATGACCCTCTTTTTTGTTTGGGGTATGGAACGGTTAAAATATCAAAGTTTCATTTCCAGTTCTCATTCCTTTTCGATTCATTCAAAGACAGTTTAATTACTACCATCTATTTTACCACCCTACGCATAAGTCTAATTGTGGAGTGGTCTAAAAGAGCTGTGTTAAACTGTTAGCACAAAATGTGAGCACTTTTACCCTAAATTAGTAAGAATGGTGTCTAGTGTGTGTCCCCCCTCGCGTAGACTCTCCTAATTTTTAAAGCTATAATGCCCGCCGTATCAATTTCCTACTTGAAGGCTTATGCAACTTAGTGAAAATGAAAAATAAAGACAACTTAGTCTGGATGGATCTCGAAATGACGGGCCTTGATCCTGAGTCGTGCACGATTCTCGAAGCCTGCGTTGTCATCACCGATCGTCATTTGAATTTGATTGAGATCGGACCCTCAATTGCAATTCATCACAGCGATAAAATTCTTGCCTCGATGGAGCCGTGGAGTAAGGCGCATCATAAAAAATCGGGCCTGACTGAAGAATGCCGCGCGTCTAAAATTAATTTAAAAAAAGCAGAAACAATTATTCAGAAATTCGTCAAAACGTATTGTGCCAAGAAATCATCTCCTTTGTGCGGGAATTCAATCTGGCAGGACCGCAGATTTTTAGCGAAATATATGCCCAAGCTGGAACAGTATCTTCATTACCGTGTTATCGATGTGAGTTCGGTCAAGGAGCTTGTTAGCCGCTGGTATCCTGAGAACTATAAAATGCCGGATACCAAAACGGGGAACCACCGCGCGATGGGAGACGTCCTTGATTCTATTGAGGAGCTTAAATATTATCGCTCTAAGGTTTTTGTGAAAACAAAAAAATTATTTTCCAAAAAAACCACGAAACGGATAACTCAACTTAGACGAAAGAGTTGTTATTGAATAGATCGCTGCTTCAATTTTTAATTCAAAACTACATCAAAAGTACCACTGAAGGTGAAAAGCCTTTTGTTTCTTCCCATTGGTCCGAATGTTTCCATTTTTTGGATATCCGAACAGATCTGGATGGAAATATTGTCTCTCTATCAACTAAAAATGCCGGGCTCGACACTTTGGATCGTCATAGTTTTCTTGATTTTTTTCTTGATTGGGCGTCCATTTTTCTACATTGGCTGTGCCTGCCTAATAAAATTAAAATTTTGAAATTAAGCATCAAAACGTTTCCGGTATGCAAAGCCATGAAAAGACCGTTTAACTTTGATGTTTTTCGCCAACTTTATTGCATGGAAATTATTCAGAGAAAAATAGATGTTTATTCCAAGGGCCAAAGGCTATCGGTGCTTATGATCGGAGATGGTTACGGTGTTTTATCAGGCTTGTTTAAAATTGTATATCCGGAGAGCAGCCTGGTCTTAGTAGATCTTGGGAAGATACTGTTGCTCCAGGCCTACGGTTGTCAGCTGGCTCATCCCCAAATGGTCCATCAGCTTTTTAACGAGGTTGAGCGCATTGAGGATACGGATTTTATTTATTGTCCGGCCGAGTTTTTGGAAAGTTTATCGGAGTTTCGTTTTGATATCGCTGTCAACGTCCTTTCTATGCATGAAATGAATCTTTATAGTATAAAGCGATACTTTGATTTCCTCCGCCAGTCGATGAATGAAAATAATTTATTTTACTGCTGTAATCGTGAATTTAAAAATTTAAAAGGTGGCGAGAAAACGCGCCTTTCTATCTACCCATGGGAAAACTCGGATCAAATACTACTTGATGAGTTGTGCCCATGGTACCAGTTTTTTCTCTCTCATCATGGCTGGGGCAGCGCCGCTCATTTTGTTGGTATAAAAATCCCTTGTGTAAATCATTTTTTTAACGAAAATATTGGATTTGGAAAGGTTTATCATCGGATGGTTAGGATGACCGTCAGGAAAGGATAAATAACAGCTTATGGCCCCCAAAGTCTGTTTTCTAGTGGAGGCCCTGTACGGCACAAAGTATACTAACGATATTTATATTTTGGAAAATTTTTAAGCAAAGTATAAAAGAACCGATGACCGATATTGTTATTGTCACGTACAACGCCAAAGATAAGCTTGCGATGTGCCTGCGTTCGATCGCCAAACACACTAAAGAAACTCCCTACCGGCTCATCCTCGTCGATAACAACAGCCAGGACGGTACGGCTGAGTTTCTAAAAAAAAATTATCAGGGCAAAGCAGTTCTTATTTTCAATAAAAAAAATCTTGGTTTTTGCGGCGCGGCGAATAAGGCGCTGAGAATGTCCACGAGCCGCTGGATCGCTCTTTTGGACGATGATGTGACGGTCACCCAAGACTGGCTGTCCCGTTTACTTCGTCACTTAAAATCATCGAAGAAAGTCGGAATAGTTGGCTGTAAGATTGTTTTTCCCAATGGAAGAATAGGGTCCTCAGGATTTAAATTAAATCCTTATGGAATGATTGCCAACAACGAGATTGACCGCGGTCAGAGGGATTATGTGAGGGAGACAGATGCGCTTATCGGGCCCTGTTGGGTCATCCGGAGGGAATTGCTTCAAAAAGCGGGCTATTTTGACGAGCAATTTTTCCCCAGCCAATTTGAAGATATCGATTACTGTATTCGGATACGGTTGGCCGGGTACAAGATTATTTACGATGGAATAGTGACGGTGATTCATCATCATCTTTATCGCAGCGGCACCGCCAATGACCTTTCGGAAAATCGAAAAAGATTTATCAGAAAATGGCAAAGAACGCTAAAAAACTTTAAATCGGCGCATCATTCTCCCGGCGACAAACTTATCGCGGAGGGAACGGCACTTGTGGGCAAAGAAAAATTCTGGATTCGAAGAGGGTTATGGAAAAAAATAACCATGGCACACAATCAAGTCCCGGAATGTACTTACAAGGCAGTTGCTCTTCTGGCCCGGAAACGAAAAAAAGAGGCATTGGAGGAATTCAAAAAAGTCTCAGTCTATATTGCGGAAAATACAAAAGATGTGAATCTTGAAATCATCAATTTATGCCGTTTTCTTTGCGTTTATTACCGACGGATGGGTTTAAATAAGGAGGCTGCCAGGGAAGAAAAAAGGATTATCCGGGGATTGGGGACTGTCCGGCAGCTTTTAATTGAAGCGTCTCGCCCAAAATAAAATCATGCCTTATCGCCGAAATCTGTCCGCTTCATTCGTTCTTCACGATTGGTTGATTAAAATCAGCACGGATGACCCAAATCTTATTCCGGCGATTCGTTTATGCTTACCACATTATTTTCGGGCTCGCAAGAAAAGCGGTTCATTGAAACGGAAAACAATTCAAATTTCATTGTACCGGCAACCCAAGAAGATTCAGCAGCCTCCAGTCGATCCCGAAGGGAAAAAGCAATTTTACTACCCGGCCGACAATGTTTTAAGAATGATTGATTTTGAAAAGGACGAGGTGAGTTTTTTTGTCGGCCGGAACCTTAAACTTTCAACCAATTGGCTCTTTCATGCGGTTCTTTTGTACCCTTTATCGCGTCTGATACGAAAATATCAGGCTTTTATGGTTCACGCGGCTCTGCTTGAAAAAAATGGATCAGGAATATTGATTATGGGGAATAGCGGCACCGGTAAAAGCACATTTTCAGCCATAGGCGTTCAAAATGGGTTCCGTTATTATTCGGATGAGCATCCGCTGGTGGCGTTAAAAGATAACAAGGTCGTCGGTAAGAGCTTTTATAACCTTATCGGCCTGAAGCCGGTCTCAAGAAAAAATTTTTTGGACCTAGCCCCCAAAATGACATGGTCCCGCGAAAGAAATAAATATTATCTGGATCCGGAATCGATCCATGGCGGTTGTTTGGGCGATGTCTGCGAAATCAAAAAAGTGATCTTTCCGGCTTTTACCCCGCACGGAGGAAAGATCAGAGTAAAGGAACTTAAAAAGAAAGAGTTTCTTAAGGCTCTTTTTAGGGACGAATATTTCAATTTTAATATCGGGAATGAAATGAGCGAAAAATTGAGTTTATCCAGCTTTTATTTTTCCGCCCGCATGGCAGGTTCAGCCAAAGGGTTTACACTGGATTATGGCACGGCATGTATTCGCCAACTTCCATCCGTGTTGGAGAAATTATAGCTTCATGAAATCAGAGTGCCGGATGAAGTCTCAAAGCTCCCGATTTTGACTGGCCTCCATCGCCGCGCATGCGCAGGAAGTGATTGTGCGCGATCTGTTGATGCCGGGATGTAATCTTTTGCGGGTGAGGAAATGGGCCCAAAAATTGGCCTGGCTTAATCCGGCTTGCCGCGATTATTGGGTGATACGGGGCATTGTGGAAATGGCTCTGGGTGATTTTGGACCGGCAAAGCGATTGATCCTGAAGGCAATGGAATTTGGGAAAACCTCTGGAAACTTGCGTCTTTTGGGATGGATATATCTCAAGAGAATTTTATCAAAAAACTTTGCGGTTATCCAAGCAGGATGATTTTAAATTAGATTGAGTATAATTAGTAGCAGCTGGTGATTAAACGCAAATTGCCCTCTTTCGTAATACGGGGGGTTTCATAGGCGTTTTTTGAGGAGCGGTTTTCGAGTTTGTTTTTTACTTTCTTAGTCAACTCTGCTTTTGGTTTCACAGCTAACCTCGCTCATTATCTTGTTACGTAAAGCGTACCATTTTAGTAATTAGTTATCAAGAATTAATGAAATTAATTAAAAAGTATAATTAATTGTTCATAGGACAAATTATAAGTATCATTAGAAAAAAAGTATACTGAGCTAACTTTTTTATTTTTAACAAGTTAGCTATATACAGATTTGGAGTATTGAGTAAGGCCGGGCTGTTCGAGTTTTTTTAGGATGAGATCCGAAAAAAACTTAACTAGTTTTATTTCAATGCCAAAATTTTTGCAGGATGGTCCAGTGGAGGGAGGAGATTCGTACGGAAAGTTTGGTTTTAAGGCTTTCTTTCAGGCATTCGATGACGGCCAGACTCGGATTGGATCTAGCGGGAAAGTTCAAGCAGCTGTTCTTTGACCAGTTTTTGGACGTAGGAAGTGACGTCTTTTTCTACTTTTTTTTCGGCAAGATTGTATTCGGAAGCGATGTGCCGGATCATTTCCTCAAGGCTTCTTTTTTGCGAGCAATAATGCCAGATTTTTGAACCGACGGGATTCAGGCTGAAGTAATCGCCGGATTCCAGATGGAGGATGACTTCTTCGCCACCCATGGACTTGGAAGTCGCTTGGCTTGATTTTTTGAAACGTTTATTATTTGAAAGCACGCGCACGTTCCACCATCTCAATTATCAGCATTGTTGACAGATAATGGTATCATATTCCAAGTATTTTTTTCTAGTAAATAGTGGATTTATTTCCAAAATTAATAGGCCAAAATGATAATCAAAGAAAATCAGTTTATTCTTGAATCCTTAAGAAATTTTCTTTTGCACAGAGAAAACCTGGGCGGTTTCGGTGAAAAATATATCACCTCATTGGATTGGCCGAAAATTATTTCCACTTTCAGAGCCAATCCAATGAGGCCGCTCAAAAACGTTTACAAGAATAACGGTTTTTCTTCTGAAATTCCAGAGGCACATTTAAAGGGGAATAAATCGACATGATTTCAGCAAGTAAAGTGTCACTTCAGTACGGAAAGCGGACGCTCTTCGAGAACGTGAGTATTATGTTCACGCCCGGGAATTGTTACGGCTTAATCGGAGCGAACGGATCTGGAAAGTCAACCTTTCTGAAAATTCTCGCCGGCGATATTGACTCAAGCGCAGGCGAAGTCGCTGTGACAAAAGGTGAACGAGTTTCTATGTTGAGACAGGACCAATTCGCTTTTGACGAATTCTCCGTGCTGGAGACTGTGATTATGGGACATGAGCGGCTTTACAAAATTATCAAACAAAAAGCAGAAATTTACGCAAGGCCCAATTTTTCAGAAGCCGACGGTCTTGAAGTGTCACATCTCGAACATGATTTTGAAGAGATGAACGGATGGGACGCTGAAACAGAAGCTGCGAAACTTCTGATGGAGCTCGGAGTCGACGAAAAATTACATGAAGTCAAAATGAAACAGCTTGAATCAAATCTAAAAGTAAGAGTTCTACTGGCCCAGGCGTTGTTTGGAAATCCAGACGTGCTCCTGCTTGACGAGCCAACGAATCATTTGGATATTGATACCTGTTTGTGGCTCGAAGATTTTCTGTACGATTTTAAAAATACGGCGATCGTCGTGTCTCATGACCGGCATTTTCTGGACCGGGTCTGCACGCACATTGCAGATATTGATTTCGGAAAAATTCAGCTTTACTCCGGAAATTATACATTCTGGCATGAGTCGAGTCAGCTCGCGCTCCGTCAAAGGGCCGAAGTGAACAAAAACATGGAAGAAAAAAGAAAGGAATTACAAACCTTCATCTTGCGTTTCAGCGCAAACGCATCAAAATCACGTCAAGCGACGTCCAGAAAAAAACTTCTCGAAAAATTGACTTTGGATGATATTAAACCCTCTTCCAGAAAATATCCTCATGTTGTATTCCGGCAAGACCGGGAACTCGGAAATGATGTCCTTGAGACGCAGGGACTCGCGAAATCAGTTGAAGGCGAGGTCATGTTTCGCGATCTGAATCTGTGTGTTAACAAGGGAGATAAGATTGCGTTTGTGGGGCCGCTCGACCGTGTGAAGACAACGCTTTTTCAAATTCTCATGGGTGAAGCGGAAGCCAAGCAAGGCAGTTTCAAATGGGGGGTTTCAACCCTTCGGTCCTATTTCCCAAAAGAGAACGCTAAATATTTCGACTCTGATCTGAATTTAATCGATTGGCTTAGACAATTCTCAAAAGAGACGGATGAAAATTTTGTGCGCGGATTTTTAGGGCGAATGCTTTTTTCAGGAGACGAAACGCTTAAGAAGGCGCGCGTATTATCGGGGGGCGAGCGCGTCCGGTGCATGCTTTCCCGTATGATGCTTTCAGGCGCCAACGTTCTAATTATGGATGAGCCGACCAATCATTTGGATTTAGAATCGATCACGGCACTGAATCAAGGGCTTGAAAAATTTTCGGGCGCTGTTCTTTTTTCATCACATGATCATCAATTTATTCAGACCGTCGCAAACCGAATTATTGAAATCACTCCGAATGGTTTGATCGACAGCAGGGAAACGACGTTTGACGATTACTTAGCGGACCCCGCTTTAAAAGCCCGGCGATCTGCGCTTCATTCTCATTAAAGTGTTATCTTTCCCAGTTTCTTCTAAAAAAAATGATAGCCTCGAGCGATTGATGGCGGAGCTTGGTATCAGAGAAACGGATTTGAAAGAAACTTTTGTCCGTTCCGGCGGAGCGGGTGGTCAGAATGTGAACAAGGTGTCCAGTTGTGTTGTTTTAAAACATGTGCCGAGCGGTATTATGATCAAGTGTCAGAAAGACCGTTCTCAGGCTATGAACCGTTATTATGCAAGGCGTATTTTGGTCGAACGGCTGGAATCTCGAACTCGCGGCCGTGAAAGCGAAGAAGCAAAACGCATTTCAAAAATCAAACGGCAAAAGCGAAAACGTTCGAAACGCGCCAAAGGCAAAATGTTTGACGCCAAGTGTCAGCATGGTGAAAAGAAACAAGCTCGCCAACGTCCTACTGAATAATCCAGATTGTTGATGATTAACCTAATTTTGGGTAGGTGCGGCTAAGATCACTGAAGAAGCATTTTTTTTATTATTCAAGCGTTTGTTTCTCTTCTCTTCCTGTTTCTTCCGGCGGGCTTCTTCTCTTTTTTTTCTGTTGCCGCTATAATTGGGTGGTTTCAGAATGGCTCCTTTAGGTTTCTACAGAGACAGCATACGTGTTTTCTCTCGTTCTGCCTAACGAAATAACTAGGGATAAAAGATGTGATACTCTCCAATTAAATCAAATCCTTCCAAAATCATTCTAACTCCAATTTTCTGGATAACTTTGGTCAATCCACTTAGCGTAATTGTGGATCTCGGCGTATGCAGCACCTTCGGTGTGGGGTTGGGGTTTCCCTAATAAGGGCCAATTATGTGCCAATATAACACAATAAAGTCTATATAAATCCTTTTATCAAACCTTGACTCTAATATAGGTGACAGGTATACTTTAGCAGAATTTTGACTCTTTAAAAAAGTCGCTCAGGAGCAAACACAATAGAATGATCTC
>ORMF012430581.1_pt1 | contig 11920 bp, 13 predicted proteins | sample 1779871 | NCBI WGS metagenome assembly ORMF01 (sample SAMEA104232316, study PRJEB22302) | groundwater metagenome | biome: forest; feature: aquifer; material: groundwater | place: USA | collected 2011-08-07 | depth 5.4 m | reverse complement strand
GGCGCGCATAATAGCGCCGGAGCCGTCGGTCACATTGATGGCATCCACCCAACTACCGGTAAGCTTCACGGCGCTTAAGATTTCAGACAAGTCCGTCCCTTTGGGCGGATTGACTTCCATCGTAACCAGGAATTTTTTGCCGAGCTTCGCAGCAAAACGCTTGCTGTCGGATAAACTCATTGCCCTGCCTTTGCATGCCCGAGCTTCCAGGCTTCAATCGTATTCTTCATTACCATCATCACAGTCACAGGACCCACACCTCCGGGCACCGGCGTGATATAACGGGCGCGTTCTTTGGCGGTTTCAAACTCCACATCGCCGACTACATGGCCGCCGACTACGTTGATACCCACATCAATAACCGTGGCACCTTTCTTGATCCATTCGCCTTTGACAAAGTGGGGCTTGCCCACCGCCACAACCAGGATGTCTGCACGGCGCACATGCTCTTCCAGTTTTTGCGCCTGGTGCGTACCCACATGGCAGATCGTTGTCGTGGCCAGCGCATCCAAAAGCAGCATGCCTACCGGACGGCCGACGATTTCACTATGTCCCACAACAACCGCTTCTTTTCCGGCGATGGCTTCATGGGTGGATTCGATAAGCGCCATCACCGCAAGCGCGGTGCAAGAGCCGATGCGTGCTTTGGCAAAAAATCGCCGCGCCGAGTTTTGGGGATGGATGCCTTCAATGTCTTTTGCTGGAAGGATGAGGGATGAGACGCGCTGGGCGTTGATCTGCTCAGGCATGGGCTGATGCACAAAAATGCCGTCAATTTTAGCCTCGGCGTTCCACGATTGGATGATCGCCTCGATGCGCTCCGGTGTTACATCCATGGGTGCCTGCTCAACAACGGTCTGGATGCCCAGCGCCTTTGCCTGCGCACATTGCGCTTTGCAGTAAACAGACGAGGCTGGGGAGTTGAAGGACAAAATAGCCAGCGTCGGGCGCTGCGGCAGATGGCTGATCTCGTTAAGCAGCTGCTGCTTAATGCCCTCGGCGATTTGTCTTCCGTCTAGAATGCTCGACATGGTTGGGCTCTTGGCCAGGTTAACGGGCATGATGCTTGGCGCGGCGAATGCGCTTGTGCATGTCGTTGGTATACGGCTGCACTTTAAGCCACGCCAAGTTGGTCTCGATAAAAGCTTGCGCAGCATCAGCTGCTGCCTGGGCCAGGCTTAAGGCACAGCGCACGTCAGACTGAAACTGGGGCTTGATCGTTTTCTGGTAAGCCTTGGCCATTGCTTTGACTCTGTAAGCATTAACCAGCACCCGGTACGGCACTTCCGTGGCTGCTTTAAGCCGGCTGACAAAAACCGCCCGCTGGCCTAGCCGCATGGAACCAATGGCCTGGGCAAAACTGGTAGCGTCTTTTTCAATGAGGTCAAAACAGTCTTCGCGCAGGCGGCGCAGTTTTTTAGCTGCCGATTTCTGGGTGACGAGCTTCTCCAAGAGGGCGCTTGCGCAAGCGGCAGAAAGCGCAGCAACGCTGCCTCCCCCATACCAGGAGCCCCGGCGGGCAACTTGCTCTAGAAAATCTTCAACAGAACCGTGCAAGAGACGACCCCTTTACGGGTGGCTTTCAGACGATGAAGGAAGTCTTTATTATATGTGAAAACTTTCACACATTCAATCGGCTGGGGATGTGACAGCCTGCACTTCGCCCGGCCGCTTGGCCCGGCCCACCGAGCCGGGCCTGCGCTGCACACGTCCGGCTCGCTCGTCGCTAATCTCGTTAACTATGGCGACACCTTGGCCGCTCGCTCGGACGTGAGCTCCGGCTCCGTTGGCAGGCTGTGCCATCTCATATTGCGGGTGACTATCAGAACGGGTGGCCGAGGCAAAACCCGCAGCTGATTAATAATTGGTCCCGAACGCATCGCGGATAAGTTCGATTTGGGGGTGGGTAGGATCGGTCCAGAGAATGCCGATCACATCGAAGCGGGTAAAAAGGGGCTGCTTATCTAACTGCGCCAAATAAGTGGAAGCAGCACGGATAATGCGGTGCTTCTTCTTCTCGGTGATGGTTGCTAAAGGCCCGCCCCAGGCATCAGAGCCGGTTGAGCGGACCTCAACAAAACAAAGGGTGCCTGCTTCCCTGGCGATGATATCCAACTCGCCAAGCTTATAGCGCACATTGGTTTGAATGATAAAATAGCCTTGCGACCGAAGATAGTCTGCCGCCAGGCGTTCACTGCCTTGCCCCCGCTGTTGCTTCAAGGTTTTCTTCGATTTCAACAGCTTTTTGAACATCGGCTCCTGGGGAATCTAAAAGCGCCCTGACCGGGGAGAAACTTTGCCGGTGAAATAAGGAAGGCCCGTGCTCTTTAAGGCGCTGATGGTGCAGCGGCGTTCCATAACCCTTATGAATGTTAAAAGCATAACGCGGCTCCAGTTCATGATAGAGCGTCATCAACCGGTCACGCACCACTTTCGCCATGATCGAAGCAGCGGCAATAGCCAGGCTTCGCTGATCGCCCCGGATTACCGGAATACAAAAAACGCTTAATTTCGGCGCAGCATTGCCGTCAACTAAAACAACCGAAGGAGTGCCGCCCAAATCTTCAAAAGCCAACTGCATCGCCAAAAAGGTTGCCTGAAGAATGTTGCGCTCATCGATAATCTGCGGATTAACAACGCCAAAACCCACAGACGCTTTTTCGAGGATCACGGCAAAAGCCGCATCGCGACGCGAGGGACTTAACCGTTTGGAATCATCAATGCGGACTGGTAGCGGGGTGCTAGGAAGGATGACCGCGGCGGCAACCACGGGACCGGCCCAGGGGCCGCGGCCTGCTTCGTCGATGCCAACTACACAGCTAGCATCGATAGAAACACTAAAAGCCGGATGGGTTAAACCCTCCGGCCAAACCGGAAGCGGCTTAATCGCCTGTCTTGGCGTCTGCTGATTTGCCGACAGCAGCAGCTACCTCTTCAGCTACCTGCGATGCTTGCGAGGCAGCAGCATTGGCTGCCTGGGCTTTGGCTTCGGTTTGCTGGCTTGCCGAAGCAATCCGCGTCTTGCCGATGATGGAGCGCAGGAAATAGAGCCGTCCGCGCTTGACCTGGCCGCGGCGGATGACTTCCACCTTGGAAACGATTTTCGGGTTAAGCGGGAAGCTGCGCTCAACACCCTCGCCGTAGGTGACCCGGCGCACGGTAAATGTTTTTGAGCCTTGCGCGCCGCGGCTTCTGATGACAATGCCCTCAAATTGGGCGGTGCGCTCTTTGTCCTGCTCATAAAGCTTAAACCACACGCGCACTTCATCCCCGGGGCGGAAATTATCCGTAGGCACTTGGGCGGTTTCGCGGTGAATAATGTTCAGCCAGTCCATTGCTTTTCTCCTGCTTGTTTTTCGTTACAAAATTTTTTTCAACAAATCCGGCCGCACAGCGCCGGTAACCGATACCGACTGCTGCTTACGCCAGTGCGCGACTTCTTCATGGTTTCCGGAAAGCAGCACCGACGGAACCTGCATGCCCCGGAAAGACTCCGGCCGCGTATAGTGCGGATATTCCAGATGCCCGTTCGCGAAAGATTCTTCGGTAGTTGCTTCTTCGTGGCCGATGACCCCCGGAACAAACCGGGCAAGTGCATCAATCATGACCATGGCTGGCAGTTCGCCGCCGGTAAGCACATAGTCGCCGATTGAAACGGACCGGTCCACCAAAGACATGACACGCTCATCAATGCCTTCGTAATGGCCGCAAATAACAATCAAATGGCCGATAGCAGAGAGTTCTTTGGCAATTGCAGGCGATAATGTTTTGCCGCGTGGGCTCATCAAAACCGTTTGACACCGGCTAGTATGGTTGCGGCAAGACGCTTTAATCACTTCCACCGCTTCATAAATAGGCTCAGGCTTCATGACCATGCCCGGGCCTCCGCCATAGGGCCTATCATCCACAGAGCGGTGCTTATCATGCGTATAATCGCGCAGGTCATGCAGGGCAATCTGTAACAGGCCCTGGTCCTGGGCGCGTTTGATTATTGACTCGCCCAAAACAGCGTTAAACATGCCTGGAAACAAAGTCAGGATATCGATGAGCATCGCTTAGGCTTGTTTTAAAGCTTAAACCTTCCCCACCAATACCGGCGGTTTCTTGAATTTCTTCGACAGCCGTACCACCGCTTCAGAAACTTGCGCCCCGCTTGACTTCCAGAACGTCAAGCGCGACTCATTCAAAGAAAATTTCGGCGGATTGTAGGACGGATCGTAATAACCGACGATTTCGAGCACGCGCCCGCCTTGGGACTTCTGTTTGTCTGTAACCACAATGCGGTGATGCGGGGTTTTCTTTGTTCCGCGCCGCTGCAATCGGACAACTACCATGGACACACTCCTCTGCTTTAAACCGCTACTTGTTTTGCTCTTTGAGCCTTCGCACATGCGCGCCAAGAGCGCGCAATTGTTCTTCCAGTTTTTGATAGCCCCGGTCCAAATGCTCAAGGCCGCTGATTTCAGTCTGGTTTTCCGCGGCAAGCCCTGCCAAAACCAGCGCTGCGGATGCGCGCAAATCAGGCCCCACCACCGGGGCCCCCGAAAGCCGGCTGACCCCCTTAACAATGGCGCTGGCCCCTTCCCGCGTAATCGAGGCACCCATCCGGTTAAGCTCAGCCACATGCATGAACCTGTCCGGATAAATCTTTTCAGTCAGCACGCTGACTCCGTGTGAAACAGCCAACAAGGCCATCATCTGGGCTTGTAAATCAGTTGGAAAGCCTGGAAACGGAAGCGTTGTCACATCCACGGCCTGAAGGCGGCCGGATGATTTAACACGCAGCGAGCCGTTTAGCCTTTCAATGTCCACGCCGGCTTCAGAAAGTTTGTCGATCAAGGCGCTTAAATGTTCGGCGCGCGCCCCTTCAATCGTCACTTCACCGCCTGCAATCGCAGCAGCGATCATTAACGTACCTGCTTCAATACGGTCGGGAATAATGCGGTGGTGCGCACCGTGAAGGCGGCCAACCCCTTCAACGCGTATTACGGCGCTGCCTTGCCCTTCAATGCGCGCACCCATCGCCACTAAGAAATTGGCCAGATCGGTGACTTCCGGCTCGCACGCAGCGTGCTCGATAGTAGTGCTTCCCTGCGCCAATGTTGCCGCCATCATGATGTTCGCCGTAGCCAGCACCGATGAGCCGAAAGTGCCGCTTAAGTACACCCGGGCGCCATGGAGAGGGCCTTGCGCAATCACATCGCCGCGTTCAACGTTAATAACAGCACCGAGCATCTGCAGCCCCTTAAGGTGCAAATCAATCGGGCGCGACCCGATCACGCATCCGCCCGGCATCGATACGCGCGCTTTGCCATGCCGGGCAAGCAAAGGGCCCAGTACGCAAATGGAAGCGCGCATGCGGCTGACTAATTCGTAGGGAGCTTCGGTGCCTTGATAATTGCCCGGCGTGATCTTAAGCCGGTCACCCATAAGCTCCACATCGACGCCCAAATGGCGCAGGATCTCAGCCATCAGGCTGACATCACTTACATTAGGCACATTCTCAATGACCGATGTTTCTTGCGTCAACAGGCAAGCCGCCATAACCGGCAAGACAGCGTTCTTGGCACCGCTAACACTCACGATCCCCTGTAAGGGGCCGCTGTGTTGGACCAAAAGCTTATCCACGGATAATCACGCATCCGCGCAGGCGCCCGGCAAGATCATGAATTTGATCTATCCGCGCAACCCACGGCCATGTGGAAGCTTCGGTCTGCATAAGCTCCACTTGATCTTCCCCACACTCAAAAATGATTATGCCGCCTGTCCGTAGAACACGCGGGGCATCCCGCAATATCCGGCGTACATCCCGCAATCCATCCGCGCCGCCGTCAAGGCTCATGCGCGGCTCTTGCCGCACATTCAGCGGAAGGCTCTCTATCTGGTGGCTGGGCACATAAGGCGGATTAGCCACAATGCCATCGATAAGGCTGCCCGCGCGCAAAGGCTCAAGCCACTTGCCGCGAACAAGCTGCACCCGGGCTGATAACTGGTGCTGCCGGATGTTTTTCAGGGCGATAAAAATTGCGTTCCATGATACCTCAATTGCCGTCACTGTACAAGTTGGAAGCGCGCGCGCCAAGGCCACGGCGATGCAGCTGCTTCCCGTGCACACATCCACCAACTTAAGCGGACGGTTAAGCTGCTGCTCCATGGCCTGGAAATGGCGGATGGCTTGCGCCACAACCGCTTCTGTCTCTGGCCTGGGGATAAAAACACTTGGGCTCACGATAAAAGAGGCACCGCAAAAGTCGGCGGTTCCCAGCAAATACTGCAGCGGCCTGCCCTGCGCCCGTTCAGTGACCTGGCGATTAAAAACGTCAACCATTTCCCCGCTGATTGGGCCCTCATGCAGATAAAGCTCTGTTGGTTTTTTGCCCAGCAAGTGCGCCATCAGCCACTGCGCATCTGATTGCGACGACTCCAGCCCCGCTTCTTGGAGTTTCTTAGCCGCCTCTCTGATAAGATCCGGAATTGACTGCTCGCCGGCTTTCATTAATACGCTCATCCTAAGCCCGCTTCGAGCTTCTTGGCTTGGCCGGCAGCTATCAGCGCATCAGTTAATTCATCCAGCTCGCCGTTTACAATTTGGTCTAGCTTATAAAGCGTCAGCCCGATGCGGTGGTCGGTCAGCCGGCGGTCAGGGAAATTATAAGTGCGGATTTTTTCGCTGCGGTCACCGCTGCCTACCTGGCTCCTGCGGCTTGAGGCGATTTTCTCGTGCTGCTGTGTTTGCATCAAATCCAAAAGCCGGGCGCGCAAAACACGCATTGCTTTTTCTTTGTTGCGCAGCTGGCTGCGTTCATCCTGGCAGGTCACCATCAATCCGCTCGGTAAGTGGCGGATGCGCACCGCCGAGTCGGTGGTGTTGACGCTCTGGCCCCCGGCGCCGGTTGAGCGGTAAACATCAATTTGCAGGTCCTTGGCGGGAATTTCAGGCAGTTCCACTTCTTCAGGCTCAGGCAGCACAGCGACGGTCACCGTCGATGTGTGGATGCGGCCCTGGGCCTCTGTTTCAGGCACCCGCTGGACGCGGTGCACGCCGCTTTCATACTGAAGCCGTTTCCAAGCTTCTTTTCCTTTGACTGAAAAAGAGATGTCTTTAAACCCGCCTGCTTCGGAACGGGACGATTCCATCAGGTCCACCGACCATCCGAGTTTGGCGGCGTACTTGGTGTACATGCGGTAAAGGTCAGACACAAAAAGGCTCGCCTCCAAACCGCCGGTGCCGGCGCGGATTTCCATAATGAACGGCCGCTCAGGCTCGGCGTGGCGTTCCAGCCATATTTTTTCAAGGCGGACAACTATCTCTGACTGCTGTTTGAGCAAAACTTGCGCCTCTTCCCGGGCAAGCTTGCGCATGTCACCATCCGCATGGGTGGAATGCATCCCCTGAGCCTCTTTGGTTTCTTGCTCAATCCGCTGGTAGTTGCGGTAAAGGGCAACGGGCTCGCGCAGGTCAGATAATTCCTTAGAAAGGCTTTGCAGCGCTTTAGGGTCTGCGTTGCGTTGGGAGGCTAGGTGGGAGAGCTCCTGCTCAAGCTGCTCGTATCTTGCTTTGAGCGCCTCAAACTGCTCGAGGAGCTGTTCTTTTGAGAGGATCGCTTCAACCTTTGGTGTACTTCTTCTTGAATTTTTCCACGCGGCCAGCTGTATCGACCAGCCTCTGGGTGCCTGTAAAAAACGGGTGGCACGAAGCGCAGATCTCTACGTGGATATTTTTCTTGGTTGAGCGCGTGTGATAAACCGCACCGCACGTGCAGCTGATGGCTGACTCAACATAGTCCGGGTGGATTCCGCTCTTCATCAAAACTACCTCCTATTTTATTTACTGTAGGCTCGGGGCTCCGGGCTGTAGGCACTTGCCTAGAGCCTGAACCTGGAGTAATTTTACGATTGCTTGGCCATGGTTGCCAGGAAATCTTTGTTCGACTTGGCTTTTGACAAGCGGTCGATCAAAAGCTCCATCGCCTGCACCGGGTCCATTTCGTGCAATACTTTACGCAAGACCCAGATTTTCTGCAACTCTTCTGCGGCAACCAACAGCTCTTCACGGCGGGTATTCGACCGGCGGATATCGATGGCCGGGTAAATACGGCGCTGAAAGAGGTTCCTGTCCATGGTCAGTTCCATGTTGCCGGTGCCTTTGAACTCTTCAAAGATGACTTCATCCATGCGCGAGCCGGTGTCTATCAGGCAGGTGCCGATGATCGTCAGGCTTCCACCTTCTTCAATGCCGCGCGCAGAGCCGAAGAAGCGCTTCGGTTTATGCAGGGCATTGGCGTCCAAACCGCCGGTCAACACGCGGCCGCTGTGCGGCTCAACCGTATTATAAGCGCGGGCCAAACGCGTGATGCTATCCAGCAAAACGACGACGTCCCGGTGGTGCTCGACTTGCCGTTTGGCTTTTTCAAGCACGATCTCAGCCACCTGGATGTGCCGGTCAGCAGGCTCATCAAAGGTCGACGAAATCACTTCCCCTTTGACCGTGCGCTGCATTTCGGTGACCTCTTCCGGCCGCTCATCGATCAGAAGGACGATCAGCACGATTTCCGGATTGTTGGTGGTGATCGCGTTGGCGATTTTCTGCAGCAGGACTGTTTTGCCGCTGTAAGGCGGGGCCACGATCAAGCCGCGCTGGCCTTTGCCGATGGGTGTCAGCAAATCCATAACCCGCGTCGACATTTCTTTCGTGTTGGTTTCCAGCACCAGCCGCTGGTTAGGGTAAATCGGCGTTAAGTTGTCGAAGTTCGTCTTGACCTTCGAGTCGTCGGGGTTTTCGCTGTTGACCGCCTCCACCTTCAAAAGTGCAAAGTAGCGCTCGCCTTCTTTCGGCGGGCGCACCTGTCCGTTGACTACGTCGCCGGTGCGCAAGTCAAAGCGCCTGATCTGCGAAGGCGAAACATAGATATCGTCCGGGCACGGCAGGTAGTTATAGTTCGGCGAGCGCAAAAACCCGAACCCATCGGGCAGGATTTCCAAAACTCCCGAGGAGAAAATAAGCCCTTCCCGCTCGGTTTGGGCGGAGAGGATCTTGAAGATCAAATCCTGCTTTTTAAGGCCGGAAATGCCGTTGACGTTGAAGTCCCGCGCCAACCGGTTAAGGTCGGTGATCTTCAGCGCTTTAAGCGCCGCGATATCTAGCTTGCGCTGTGGCTGCTGTTGCTGCTGCGGAGGCTGAGTTGTTTCCATAGCTGTTTCACCTGTTTTCGCGTGGCATCCACGCTTCCTGAGTTGTCGACCACATAGTCAGCCAACGCCACCTTGGCCGGCAAATCCCACTGCGCTGCAATCCGTGCATTAACTTCCTCCTTTTCCCATCCAAATTTTTTTTGAAGCCGCTGTTGCTGAACCGCTTTCGGTGCCGTGACCACAACCACCGCATCAACCAATTTCTGCCCTCCCACTTCAATCAACAGAGGCACATCCAACACAACCGCTTTAACGCGCTTTGACCGCCGCAAATCCCTTAAGCGATAATCGATCTGCCGCATGACCTTCGGATGCAAAATCGCTTCCAAGGCCTTTCTCTGGCTTGCATCGTTAAAAACAATTTCAGCAAGCTTGCGGCGGTTGATCGATTCATCCTCATTGAGGATTTCCTTGCCGAATCTTTTGACGATCTGCCGCCAGGCCAACAGCTTCGGCTCCATCAGCTGATGGGCAATCACATCCGCATCGAGAAGCACGGCCCCCAGCCGCTTGAACATCAAGGCGACGGTGCTCTTGCCTGTGCCGACGCTACCAGTTACTCCGATAACTAACATGGGGACTTAAGACATAAGACATAAGACTTGGGTCTTACGTCTTGGGTCCAATCCATCATTCGACTGGCGACAAATCCAGCCAGTTTAAGCCCGCTTTTACAGTCACAACAAGCGGCACCGACAACTCAATAGCCCCTTCCATGACGCGCTTAACCAATACAGATAAAGCGGAAAGCTCTGACTTGGGCGACTCAAAAACCAGCTCATCGTGCACCTGAAGCACCATACAGCTTTGCAGTTTCTCCTGCTTAAGTGCAGCCGCCATATCCACCATCGCGCGCTTGATCAAATCAGCTGCCGTGCCCTGCACAGGCGCATTGATCGCCATGCGTTCGCCGAGCTGGCGCATCATCATGTCAGGGCTGTTAACTTCCGGAATATAGCGGCGCCTGCCCAGGAGCGTTTGCACAAATCCTTCCCGCTTGGCCTTGGCGATCTGCCCGTCCAAATAAGCGCGCACTTTCGGGTAGCGTCCGAAATAAGCATCGATAAATGTTTGGGCTTCCTCAAACGACATGCCGAGCTCTTTCGAGAGCCCGTGCGCAGTCATCCCGTATAAAATGCCGAAGTTGACCGCTTTCATGGCGCTACGCTGTTCAGGCTGGACTGCTGCTTCCGGCAAATCATAAATCAAAGAAGCGGTGAAGCGGTGAATGTCACGGCCTTGCTTGAACGCTTCGGTCAACTGCTCATCGCCGGATAAATGCGCAAGGATCCTCAGCTCAATCTGCGAATAATCAGCCGCAACAAGTAAGCTGCCGGTACCACCAGGCACAAACGCTTTGCGGATCGAGCGGCCTAAGTCTGTCCGGATCGGGATGTTCTGCAAATTAGGTTCGCTCGATGACAAGCGGCCGGTTGCGGTTGCTGTCTGATTAAATGAGGTGTGTATGCGCCCTTGCGTATCTGCCAACAGCGGCAAGGCCTCAACATAGGTGGATACTAATTTTGAAAGCTCACGATATTCTAAAAGCTGCTTCGGCAGCGGGTGTTGGTGTGATAGCTGGCGCAACACGTCCGCATCTGTCGAAGGGCCGGTTTTGGTGCGCTTAATAACCGGAAGCTTAAGCCGCGTAAATAACACCTCGGCTAATTGTTTGGGTGAATTCAAATTAAACGTGTTGCCTGCCAGGTTATACACTTCCTGGGTAATGGCAAGCAGGCGGCTGTCCATCTTGGACTTAAGCTCGGCAAGATAACCGCGGTCAATGGCGATGCCTGTCAATTCCATCTCAGCCAAGACACTAATCAGCGGAAGCTCAAGGTTGATGTAAAGCGTTTCCAGAGCCCGCTCTTTAAGGACCCTGTGCAGCTTTTCATGCAACTCTCCCAGGATAGCTACAGCTTGGGCAAAGCCGGCACAGGACTGCGGCTGATTAGCCATCAAGGCATCGACCGAATCAGGCAGCGGGGATAACCGCTCATCGAGATACTCATCAACCAAATCTTTTAATGACTGATTGGTGCGGGCAGGATTCGCAAGATAAGCTGCCACCATGACATCGCCGGCAATGCCGTTGACAGGACACTTAAACTGCCTGATAAGCCGGATGGCAGATTTGCAATCATAACCTATTTTTTTTGACTTAGGATTTTCCAGCCAGTGTGATAGGCGCTTGCCCTGATCAGTCTTGAAGAAAGCTACATCGATGGCTGTTATCCACACTGGTTGATCTTTGACAGTAACCGCCATCAGGGCGCGCGTTGTGGCTGCGGCACTTGCCGGTTCTTCCTCGGTGCGCACCGGCCAGCAGCCGATGGCTGCATCAGATCCGCGGTCAAGTTCCTTCAAAACCGCTTCAATACTTGTTGCGTCATCCGCTATCATGACTTTTACTTTTGGCGCTGTTTGTGTTTCTTTATCATCGAGATCAGTCAGCAGGCGCTTAAAATCCAATTCGCGAAACAGCGCTCGGAGCGCCTTCCAATCTGGCTCCTGCACCTTAAGGTCTGCGAGAGAAACCTCGATGGGAACTGAGGCATCGATTTGTGCAAGCGTGCGCGCCAGTTGAACCTGCTCCCTGGACTCTTCCAGCGCTTTGCGGCGGGCTGTTTGGGAAACTTGGTCCAAATGGCAGTAGAGCGCATCCAAACTGCCGAACTGCTTCAATAGCTCAACGGCTGTTTTTTCCCCCACCCCCGGGGGCCGCGGG
>ORMF011764939.1_pt1 | contig 11921 bp, 7 predicted proteins | sample 1779871 | NCBI WGS metagenome assembly ORMF01 (sample SAMEA104232316, study PRJEB22302) | groundwater metagenome | biome: forest; feature: aquifer; material: groundwater | place: USA | collected 2011-08-07 | depth 5.4 m | reverse complement strand
GGTCCGGCCCCGTGCCGAGCTGGCCGAAGAACGAGTGGGCCCGGACGAAGTCCTCAGGATCGACGGGCTGGCCGCCTTCGCCGATGCCCCACACGAGCTCGGCCGTATCGAGATAGGCATACCCGCTGAAGGTCAGCGAAGCTGCAACACCGTTTTCGAATTCGAGGAAGCAGGCGTAGTGGCCCTCGGCCGGTCGCTCTGGTGGCTCGCCACGGGTAGGATCACCCGCGCCTGCGACGGCGCGGACGCTTCGGACCATGCCGCCGCCGAGGAGGCGCACGATGTCCACCTGGTGCGGCCCCTGGTTGAGCACGATCCCGCGGCTCATCGCCTCGTCGTGGTCGGAGAACGGCCGATAGATGAAGTTCTTGTAGTAGGACGCGTTGATCATCAGCGGCCGTCCGAGCTCCCCGCTGCGAATAACCTCAGCCATTTTGCGGACCGGTGGATCGAAGCTGTGAGTGTGGCCGCACAATAGCCAGACGCCGTTCTCGTCGGCCGCCTTGTTCATCGCCTCGCAGTCTTCGAGCGTCAACGCCATCGGCTTCTCGACGATCACGTGCTTCTTGTTCTTCAGGGCGATGATGGCGTGCTGCGCGTGGTACTCGTGGGGCGTGGCCACATAGACCGCGTCGACGTTCGGGTTGTGGCACATCTCTTCGATGCTGGTGTACGTCGCCGCGCCGAACTCCTTGCCGAACTGGTCGAGCGCATGCTGCCGCACATCTGCGCCCGCCACGAGATTGAGAAACGGCAGCTTTGCGATTTCCGGGATGACGCGCCCCGCGCCCATCCCCAGACCTATCACGCCGAGCCTCAAGGCATCAGCCATTAGTTGTCTCCAGTCATATCGCTGCTACTCCCTCTCCCTCTGGGAGAGGGTTGGGGTGAGGGCGTGACCGCCCCCTCGCCTTCCCTACCGGCGTCCGCCCGGATTAGACCGCGACTTCACCGGCAGCCACTCTTCCATATCCCACTTGCCCCACACCTTAGTGCGACCCTCCGCGCTCAGCCAATTGACCGGCGGGAAGTCGCCGAGGCGCTCGAACGGGCGGCAGCCATTGATGATCATGCGCTTGTAGTCCAGCGGCCTGCGGCTGATGCGATCCTTGATCTCGCGCAGGGGATTGAGAAGCCAGTCGCTATCCACGACGCTCACACGGGCGAGCTCGGGATCGAAGCGCGTGCCGACAGCCCAAAGCACGTCCCATGGATTGTCGGGATCAACGTCGTGGTCCACGACGATGATCAGGCGGCTCGGCGTCTGGGTTTGCTCCAGAACATCCATGAGGCGAGTCACGTCGTCCGGATTCTGCTGCTCGATGGTGACGACCATCGCGCCAAGAGGCCGGAAATCCGCCACGCGACGCACGGGGATCTCCATCCGCTCGAAGCGACTCACGAACCCGGTGATCTGGCGCATGCGCAGCGGGAACGCGAAGTGGGTGACGTGCTTGGTGGGGGGAGCTCCGTACAAGATCGGATTGTTGCGGTAGTACAGCGCCTTGACGCGGATGACGGGCTCGGGCGTCGGCGCGAACTCGTAGTAGCCGGTCCACTCACCGAAGGGCCCTTCCATGCGCGTCTCTTCCGAGGGTGGGGGTACCTCGCCCTCGATCGCGATCTCCGAGCGGGCCGGAATCGGCAGACCAGTGATTCGACCCTTCACGACGGGGACCGGCTCCTGGGCCAGAAAGCCGGTGTAGTCGAACTCCGACGTGCTCTTCGGCACGCCACTCAGCGAGCAGCCCGCGAGGAAGAGCAGTGGATCAGGACCGAACGAGACCGCCACGGGGCAGGCTTTGCCCTGCGCCCACCACTTCTCCATGATCTTGCGGCCGTCGCTGTCCGGCTCCGCGAAGATGCCCGTCGTGTTCTTGTCGTGAAGCATGACCCGATAGGTGCCGACGTTGATGAAGCCGGTATCTGGATCCTGGTTGATCACCGTGTGGCCCGTACCGATGTACGGGCCGCCATCCTTCTCGTGCCAGATGGGAACCGGGAACTGGAGCAGGCCGACGTCGTCGCCCATCTGGACGTTCTCGTACAGCGGGCCGTCATCGACGTACTGCGGGAGCACGGGTTTGAAGTTCGCCCAGCGGTCCCGAAAGATCTGCATTGCCTGTTCCTCGGGCATGTCACCGTCGACGCCGAGAACGAGCTGCCCGCGGCGCTTGGTGCTGCAGACGTTGACCGCCACGCGGTATCCAGGGTCGTAGCCAGGGATCTGGTCGAAGAGCAGGGCAGGCCCGTCGTTCTGGACGGACACTTCGGATATCGCGCCGATCTCGTACTCTCGAGCTGCGCCATGGATCGTCTTTAGTTCATTGTCTTTGTCCAGCAGCTCGACGAACGAGCGCAGGTCGTACAGTGGCACGGTTCCCCCTTGTTAGCTCGCTTCCCAGAGCTCGGCATTCCAGGACTGGACCCCGTTCTGGCTCTTTCTCGCGGCGATATTTTTGAGCTTCTTGCTGATCATGGTGGGCTCCACGTTATAGAAGAGGCCCGCCAGGATCGCCTGGTCGGTCTGGTGCTGGATGATCTGCGCCAGCACGTGGTTGCGGTCGGCAATCGGGATCGTCACGAAGAACCGATCCACCAGGCGGTCGTAATCCGGGTTGGAGTACCGCATGTAGCAGCATTCTCGGTAATTGTTCTCGGGCAGCCGCGCCGATGAGATGTGATAGCGGCGGAGATCCATCGGATCGTTCGGCTGTTGGATCAACAGAAAACCTGGAAATGTCGCCATGTACTCGGCGTCCGTCCGTGACCGTTGGGGCGGGACCAGCGTTGTCTCGACGGTTACGCCGGCCTGGCGCCAGTTCTCCGCGATGGCGAAGAGCGATTTTTCCTGGATGTCGAAGCCGGCGGTCGTCCGGACCTCGATGGTGAGCGGTCGATCGTCCGTGTCGCGGAGCATACCGTCGGCGCCGCGGCCATAGCCGGCTCCGTCAATGATCTCGGTGGCTCGACGCACGTCGTACGGGTAGGAAGCGATGCCCGGCTGAACGGTTGCGTAGGCGGGGTGGTTGGGGTTGAGCATGCTGTGCGCCACGGGGACGATGCCGAACATCAGCGCGTCGACCATTTGCTGACGGTCTAACGCATGGAGCAGAGCGCGACGGAACCGGACGTCCGACACGGCCGCCGGGCTCGCGCCGATGAACTGTGGGTACATCATGATCCAGCTTCGGAACCCGACCTCCATCGCGCCCGCGCTCCATTGGTCGCGTACCTGGGCAGCCTGCTCGAGGCCCAGCGTCTTGCCGAGGGTGACGTCGATCTGGCCGGCCAGGATGTTGGCCATGAGCGTAGAGGGGTCGGGGATGAACCGAATCTCGATCTCGTCCACCTTCGGCCGGCCGAGGACGTAGCGATCGTTGGCCTGTACGATCATGTGACTACTACGCGACCACTCCTTAAGCTTGAACGGCCCGGTGCCGACGAAGTCGTCGCTCCAGTAGGAAAGCTGAGCCAGGTTGGCCTTATCCTCCAGGTACTGGGCCTCGAGGAGATGCGCGGGCAGAATCGTTCCGAACAGGGCGTCGGCTTGAACGTACGGCCGCTTCCATTTCACCGTGATCGTCTGTCCATCGGACGCTTCGACGCTATCGATGGACTCCTGCGCGATGGCTCGAGGAAACGGCAGATCGCGGTCGGCGTCGATCCGAGCGGTGAACAGTAGGTCGGCCATAGAGAACGCGTGGCCGTCGTGCCACTCGATGTTCGGCCGGATCTTCCAGGTTGTCTCCATGCGCCCGTCGGGGAACGTGCGCCACAGGCCGTTCTCAACCGTCGGAACAGCCTCGGCGAGCTGTGGCCGCAACTTCCCGTCTGCGTCGATGTTCGTGAGGCCGGCGCTGACGAGCTGCTCCATGGCATCGACGCCGGGCACCAATGTCCCGAGATTCGCAACCCGTGTGCTCAGCGTATAGGCGTCCGCCATGATGGCCGCCGTGACCCGCTTGCTTGCCGTACTCGACTGCCGCGAAGAGGTCCCTGTCTCGGACGATTGCTGCGCCGTCGGCGCCGCACACGCAGTCAGGAGTGCGACCAGAACGACTGCGATTGGCCAGGTGCGCGTTCGCTCGAGCACAGTTATCCCTGGCCTCGAGCTTGCCACGCCTCGCCGTTTGCCATGAGCTGCTTGCAGTAGTCCTTCCACGAGGTTGAGCTTGGCAGGTCGGCGAAGTTCGCCACGACCTCCTTGAACTCGTTCTTCTCAGGCTCGCGGATAACTCCGGGTGGATCTCGGCCATCGGCGACGTCCTTGATCGCCGCGGCATAAACCTTGCGTGAGGCGACGATCGCAACGTCTGATGGGACGAGGTGCTCGTTGGTGCGGTCCTGGATCGAGCCCGCGCCCTCCCAGACGCAGAGGTCCTGGATCTGGAAGCGGTTGACCGGAATGCCGCAGTAGGTCGCGGTGTTCATGGACGCACGGTCCTGCTGGTATCGGTTCGCCTTGTTCAGCACCGGCATGTACGAGGGCGGTGGAGCCTGGTCCAGGCGATCGCGGCCGGCCTGGTCGCGGTCGATTGGCCCCTCCCGGGTGAAGATCAGCGTGTACTTCCAGTGGTGTGTGTCGTCGATCGGGACGTGCCAGTTCACCTGTCCGCCGGGGACCGCCGTGAAGCCCGGAAGCACGAAGGTGGCCACGCGAACGTGGTTCTCTTCGGGGCTCAGCTTTCGCACCTTGGCGATGCGCAGGCCCGACTCGGTGAGCTGTGCCTCGACTGTCTCCGCGTGGGGCGCTCCGCCTCGACTGGATAGCTGGACGTGGGCGGCTCCGTTGCCATTTTCGGATGGACGCGTCGTGTGGATGTCCCGCGGGCTGAAGTGCAGGAACGAGGTATGGAGCAGATCGATATTCCCCTCGTGTCCCTGCATGAAATTGCAGTCGGCGTAGAGCTTGGCGATGAAGACGTTGTCGACCGGTACCTTGAAGAAGTCAAAACTCGGCAGGAGCGGGGGCTCGCCCGGGCCAAGGTATGCGAGGACCATGCCGCCTGCCTCGACGCACGGATAGGCGGTCTGTCGGATGCGCTCGTGGTAGGTGCTGCCCGCTGGCTCACCCGGCTGCTCGACGCAGCGGCCTGAGCGGTCATAGAGCCAGCCGTGATAGATGCAGCGGAGGCCACCGTCTTCGACGCGTCCGTAGCTAAGGTCTGCGCCGCGGTGTGAACAGTGCAGACCCAACAGGCCTGGCTTGCCCTCGTCGTCGCGGAAAAGGACCAGCTCCTCGCCGAGAAGCTTCACTGGCAATGGGGCGCCACCTGGCGGAAGCTCCTCGCTCAGCGCGACGGGCTGCCAGTAGCGCCGCATCATCTCGCCGAGCGGTGTTCCGCGCCCAGTCTCAGTCAGAATCCTGTTCTCTTCCGCGGTCAGCACACGCACTTCTCCCAGCCGACGAGCGTCACGTCGACCTCTGCCGATACTTTCGAAGATGAAGGACCGAGGCGCACGAGGCGTGCGTCTGGTGGGCCGAGTATACGGCGCTTTTGGCCCCAAGCCAATTCCCGAATCCGCTGTCAGGCAGGGGTGCCAAAGACTGGCGACCTGGCCGGGTGGCTCTGTACTATGGATGGCGCGGCGCTGTGAATCGGCGCATCTTTGTCGGTCTTGGACCTGATTGTGGGGGCGATTCGGTGACGGAAGAAGGCGGGCAGCCGCGAGGTCGCAGGGAGACGGCGTACCAAGCCTGGCAGAAGGGCGAGGGGATCCCGAGCCACACTGGCTCGTACGTTGCAGACATCTACAGCGCCGAGGTGGCGCCGTGGGCGCGGGTTGGCCAGAAGGGTGCCTTCGTCAACCTCGCAGACCAGCAGGACGACGACGCTTGGATCATCGAGATCGCGCCAGGTGGAAAGACCGAAGTCTTGCACCACCTCTTCGAGTCAACAGTTCTCATCATGACGGGCCGCGGCGCAACGACCTTCTGGCAGCAGGACGGTCCGAAGCAGACCGTCGAGTGGCAGCGCGGCAGCGTTTTCGCCCCACCAATCAATACCTACTACCAGCACTTCAACCTGGATGGCCAGCGGCCCGCACGCCTCTTCTCCGTGACGCTCGCCCCGATGTTGATCAACCTCTTCCGTAACCCCGACTTCGTGTTCAACGATCCCTACCATTTCAAAGATCGGTACAACGCACAGGACGAGTATTTCACCAGCCCGGGTACCCGCGACACGACGCGCGATCGTGAATGGGTCACCAACTTCATTCCAGATATCCGCAACTTCCGTCTCGACGCTAACGACCCTCGCGGGCTCGGAAGCTATCGGCTAGGCTTCACTTTCGCCGCGAATCAGATGGTTACCCACAGCAGTGAGTGGCCGGTCGGCACCTATATGAAGGGCCACCGCCATGGCGTAGGCGCGCACGTGGTGATCCTCGACGGCGAGGGCTACTCGCTCCTATGGATGGAAGGCGAGGAGCGCAAGCGGGTCGACTGGAAGGACGGCAGCGTCCTCTCGCCCAAGGATCAGGAATTCCACCAGCACTTCAACACAGGCAATAGCCCCGTCCGCTACCTCGCATTCCGCCTCGGCGCCGCGGACCTCCGACGCTGGGGCCGCAATATGCTGCCTGACCAGATCGAGTCGGAGTACGAAGACCCCGCGATTTATGCCGAGTACGAGGGGGCCTGCGCGGAGAATGGCGTGAAGGTCACCCTCCCGCGCCCGGCCTACGCCATGCGGTAGGCGCCAGAGCAAAGACTACCGCTCGCGATCTCCTGAACCTCGCGAGCTGCCAGCGACCGGACTGGAAGCAGCTCCCCGCACGGGGTACTCTGACTCCGCAGGCACCGCGGTTGTGGTGCATGGGGGCAAAAATGCTGCGCTTGTCTCGTCCTGTTCTGAGCGCGCTTACGCTGTTGGCGCTTGTTGCCGTCTGCTCACCGAGCGTTTCTTCACCAGCAGTTTCGAACCGCAATGCGGGAAGCCTTCAGGCGCCCAACGCAGCAGGCCAGTCTGCCCAGCCGGCGACGGGGCCGACGCGCGCGACTGTCCTCACCCTGGGCGAGATGTCGGTGGTGAGCGCCTTCGCTCGGCAGGGTGGCTCCGCGAGTACCACCGGCGTAGAGATGCTCCTCAACGCGGGACTCACCGCCCGCGACAACGTCGGAGCGCTGCAGCCCCGGCTCGCAGAACAGGTCCCAACGATCGAGAATGGGCTCTGGAAAGTGAGTCCAGATGGCTCGATGGAGACCACCTGGAAGCTCAAGCCACGGGTCACCTGGCACGATGGAACGCAGTTTACGGCGGGGGATCTCGTCTTCACGGCACAGATGGAGCGAGATGCCGAGATTCCGCGAGCCACACGTACGACCGCATATGCGTCAGTCGACCGCGTCGAGGCGCCAGACGACCGCACGGTGACTGTCTACTGGACCAGGGCATACATCGACGCCGATAAGATGTTCTCCGGGGTCTTTCCTTTCGCCCAGCCCCTGCCCAAGCATCTGCTCGAGGCCTCGTACCTCGAAAATAAGCAGTCGATGATTCAGCAGCCGTATTGGACGACGGAGTTCATCGGCACCGGCCCCTATCGACTCCGAGACCGTGTCCAGGGAAGCCATCTCGTTCTGGCCGCGAATCCGGACTATGTCCTCGGACGCCCCAAGATCGACGAGATCGAGCTCCGGGAGGTCCGGGACCCGAATGCGATGTCGGCCACAATCCTCTCTGGGGTGGGAGACGCGTCTTACGGGACCGATAGCCTGGCCATTGACGAAGCCATCCAGGTGCGGAGCCAATGGAAGGACGGGCACGTCGATTACTACGGCGGGCTCTGGGTGCCGGTCTACGGTCAGTACACGAACCCCACTCCCGCGGTGCTCGCCAACCCACAGTTTCGCGGCGCATTGCTGCACGCCATAGACCGTCCCGCTCTGGTGGAGACGTTCCAGATGGGCGTAGGGCAGGTCATGGACTCCTTCCTGCTCCCTGGGCAGGCGCAGTACCGCGAGATCGAATCGAGGATCGCGAAATATCCGTACGATGCCCGCGCGGCTTCGCAATCCATCGAGCGCCTCGGCTACACCCGAGCTGGCGACGGTTTCTACCATGACCCGAGCGGCCAGAAGGTCGTGGTCGAGATCCGAGCCAACAACCGCATCACCCTGCAGATGCAGCTCCAGTCGGCGATCGCGACCTACTGGAAGGCCGTCGGCGTGGATGTCGAGGAGCTAGCAGTCCCCGCACAGCGTGCGCTGGACAACGAGTATCGCCGCACGATGCCCGGCTTCGAGGTCATCGTCGGTACACCGACCGACACCGACCGCCTCCCCCTGCTTAGCACTGCCGCCTACCCGAGCCCAGAAAAGAACTACCAAGGCGGCAACTACTCCCGATACCAGAGCCTAGAGCTGGACGCGCTCATCGAGCGGTATCAGGTGACGATCCCCACGCCGCAGCGCATCCAGATTCTCGGCCAGATCATTGCGCACGAAGCCGACGTGCTCAGCATCCTGCCGATGATGAACAACCCGACGCCGGTGTTCATCTCGAACCGGCTCAAGGGAACGACGACGTCCACGACGTCGCTTGGCAACATTCTCTGGAATGCCAACGAGTGGACCCTTCAGTAACAGACAGACACGCATCTCAGACTATTACCGAGGCTATCCTCCCCCGCCCTGCCGGTGGCTTTGTCCCAGGCCAGCCTAATGCTTGCCCGCTGTTACTTCTCCAGATAGGGCACGATGAGCTCCGAATCGTACGTGTCCGGAACGGCAACCTGGTGAGAAAGCATGATCTCTTTGCGCTCTTTGGCAGACGCCATGATGGCGAGCGCGACCTCGAGGGTGGCCATACCCCACCGACCGTCGTGGAATGGAGCCTTGTTCTCCACGACCGCCTTGTGGAACTCGACGAGCTCGCCGCGGCGGCCGGCCGTGGCGCCCTTGTTGTTGGCCGAGAGGTCGACGTCGTGCTGGCCGTCTTCGTCGTAGACGTATACGCCGTTGGGGCTAGCCCGTAGGGCTCCACGCTCGGCGCTCACCAAGACGATACCGGCATCTGGATTCCCCATGAACCGCGGCGCGCTCGGGCTGCTGACCCCTTGGGTGAACTGATTGCCGGCGTTTTCCCCGCCGATGCGCAGCGCCTGCTTGTCGGCCTCGTCATCGCGCGCTCCCGCGTTCATGGCGCGGCGCAGCTCGCGCCTCTGTTCCCATGAGTAGCGCGAGTTCTGCTGACCGTTCAAGAGCTCACCCGTGAAGAAGTAGCCCTTGCCGTCGTGGAAGATGTAGGCTGGCGTGCCGTCCTCGAATTCGAGGTAGGCCGAGTAGAAGGTCGTAAAGGGCCGATACGCCACGTCTGCCTTGGTAGTCCCACGGACGCTGCGGACCATGCCACCGCCGAGGAGTCGGATGCTGTCAACCTGGTGCGGTGTCTGCCGCCAGACAACTCCCGCGCCCTGGGAAGGATCCTGCTCGTCGGCCGATCGTGGGCGGACGATCCAGTCCGTGAACGCGATCGCCTGCAAGCTGCTGAGCTCGCCGATCCTGCCGGAGTTGATGATCCGCCGCATCGCCCGGATGTGGAAGCTGTACGAGTCGGTGTGGCCAGCCGTGAGGATGCGGTCGTACTTCACCGCCGCCTCGTTCATGGCGTCCGCTTCCTCGATGCTGAGCGCAAAAGGCTTTTCGACTACGACGTGCTTTCCGTGTTCCAGGGCGTAGATTGTGTGCGGGGCGTGAAACCGGTTTGGCGTTGACACCCAGACCGCGTCTACATCAGGGTCAGCGCAGAGGCTCTCAATGCCGTCGTAGACTTTCGCCTCGGGGTACTTCGCCTGGAACCGCTCTCGGGTCGTTGCGTTGATGTCAGCCCCGGCGTAGAGCTCGATCCCTGGAGTCGAGTCCATGGCCGGCAGAATCTCGGCACCCCCGACCCCGATGCCCACCATGCCCATGCGGATGGTCTTTGTTGGAGCTGCGGCCATTTCGTCCTCCTTTGCAGTCGATAGATATTCTGCCCTTGCTTGTCGCCGGGTTATAGCAGGTGCATAAGCCCCATGCGGGTTGCGAGCCGGTAAGAGGCAACAAGGAGGGGAAAGGCATCCCTTCCCCTCCTCCGGCCAACTGCGCGCCACAGTGTCTCGCTAATTCAGAGTCCAGGTATGCACGTCCCATCCTGCGCCGCTGTTCGCCGGGCCGCGGAGCGCGGAGATGTGCGCCGTGATGCTCGGCTGGAAGTAGAGCGAGAAGACCGGCAGCTCGTTGGAGACCAGCCGCTGGATGTCCACCATCAGGCGGTTGCGCTCGGGCTTTTCCAGCGTTGTGTTGAACGCCTCGAAGAGGCGGTCGTACTCGGCGTTGGACCAGGCGCCGCGGTTGCTGCCCGTCCACCGGTTGTCGGGTCGTGGGATGCCGGCCGTGGCTAGGTTCGCGAGGAGCACGTCGCCGCTGCCGCCGCCGCTGGTGAAGAGGCCGGGGAACTTGGCACGCGCCTCACCACTCTGCGCCTGGGCGGCCGCCATCACGGCCTCTCGCATCTCGAATCCGGCTTGTCGCCAGCCCACCCCCATGAGGCTCATCTCCGACTCGTTCTGGGCCTGAGCGATCACCTGGACTTCCGAGGCGAATCGCCCCTCGCTTGGGTGGACGTAGTTGCCGTCCGATCCCTTCGCGTAGCCCGCCATGTTCATGTGTTGCTCGGCTAGGCGAGGATCGTATGAATACTTCGTGATCGCACGATCGAGCGTTGCGTAATAGTCGACCGTGGGCCAGACCATGGTGTCTGCCATGATGCCCTGCCCATCGAATAATCCGTCGTTCAGCATCTGCCTATCTATGGCGTAGGCGAGCGCCTTGCGGACGTTGGTGTCGAGCAAGGATCGTGGCTCGGCAAGTTCTGGGCGAAGCTGCACGTGGGTGTAGCGCCACCCGCCAGGAGCCACCAGCACCTTACCCGCGTTGGAAGGATCCCACTCGCGGCGGATGACGGTTGCCTGCTGAAAGTAGACGGCACCAGTACCGGCGAAGTCGAGAGAGCGCGAGAGCAGGTTCGCCAGAACCGTGTTGGGGTCGCTGATGAACAGCAGGCGCATCTTGTCGATCTTCGCGCGCCCGAGAGTGTGGCCGTCGAAGGCCGTTGCCTCGAGGTAGGCGCCTGGTTCCCATCGGTCCATCTTGTACGGGCCGACGCCGACGTACTCGGTAGTCCAGAAGGGGAGCGCGGCGAAGAAGTCGAGCTGGGCTGGATCGCTGGACACGAAGGTCGACGCCAGGATGTGGCGCGGCAGCGGCGGCAGATCGGCCGCTTGCAGGATGCCCGCGTATGGATAGGGCCGCTTCCAGTTGACCAGGACCGTCCGTGAGTCGGGCGCGGTGACCTCGTTGATCTGGTTCAGGGGCGGAGACCCGGCGTTGCCGAGCTCGGGCGTCGCGAAGACGTTCCACGCGAACACGAAATCGTCGGCCGTCAGCGCCGCGCCGTCGTGCCAGGTCAGGTTTGGCCGGAGGCGGTAGGCTGTCTCCATGCCACCGTCGGGCAACAGCCGCCATGTGTCCGTGTTGAGCTGCGGCAGCGCCTCGGTCAGATAGGGATGCGTCACTTCTTGCTCGTCGTTGATTCCGAGACCGGCGTTGAAGAGGCGTAGGACGATGCCGATCTCGATGCCCGCCTGCCGGAACGGCTTCGGACTGACGGTGGTCGGCTCGACCCGTAGCGCGATGCTCAGCGCGCGCGTCGGCTCCGATGAGCCACTGCCTTGAGAGGAGCTACCCGGGCCTGAAGTGTTGCGGCTCCGGGGGGCCGGGCCGCCCCCGGCCCGAGCGACGTAACGTGGGTCCACCCTGAAACGGTGCCGGCTTAATGCGCGGTCTGCTCGGAAGCGCTAATGCGTCCCGCATGACAAGCCAGCTTCGACGCGGCGTCCTCGTGCTCATGGTGGCAACAACGGTTGTGGCG
>ORMF011429942.1_pt1 | contig 11923 bp, 10 predicted proteins | sample 1779871 | NCBI WGS metagenome assembly ORMF01 (sample SAMEA104232316, study PRJEB22302) | groundwater metagenome | biome: forest; feature: aquifer; material: groundwater | place: USA | collected 2011-08-07 | depth 5.4 m | reverse complement strand
CTTTGCCGCAGGTTCGTCCGGCTCGGCCGGCGCTGTGACAGGCTTCGGATCAGCGGGTCTGGCGACGACTGAGGGTTCTTCTTTTCGCACGGGCACATCTTTTGCAGCGAGGCGTGTCTGCAGGAGTGCACGCGCAAGGTGTGCGGTCAGCAAAATATCCCTTTTCTTTTTGATGGGGGTGCGGAAATCATTGGCTCTTTCTGATGCAATGACCGCGAGAGCGTCGACCGTCTCCGGAGAGACCACCTCATTCATTCCGATAGAAGCGAGCGCGGCACGGACCATTTGCATATAGGGCCCGAATGTCTTCTCTCCGGCTGCGACGTGTTGCTGGAGTGTCTCGTCGGAGACATCCTCTGCAAAAGCCGGTGGTGTGTCGGTTGGTCCCACGAAAAATGAAAAGGAGGGAATTCTAGGCTCACTCTACAGGAGAGCAACCTGATTTTTCACATTGAGTCTTGCCGATCTGATGCCAGTGGTTACTTTCCGCTGTCCTCTGGAAAAAAACACATAGAAAAGAACCCCGCAACGCGCAAGCGTGTGCGGGGTTCTTTCTCTTTGTCGGGGAAACGATCATTCGTCTTTGAGGAGCTCGTCGAGGACGGCGGCCAGCCCGCCCCTTCTTTCGATGAGCATCTCGAGCGCAACCTGGTCGCTCACCTGCAGACTCAGAACTTGCTTTCCGCCCACGACGATGAAATTCTTGTCGTCTTCACGGATGAGCCGGACGTCTTGCAGAGCGATGCCCCCTTCCGAGTCGTCAAGGGTGCGTTCGAATTCGCTCCCCTCATCATCTTTGCCCGTGCCCGTGCCCGTGCCCTTCTTGGGCTCCCTCTTCTCCAGTGTCACGGGATCAACGTCGAACTTGGTGGCGATCCGGCCCATGAGATCGGCCGGCATGGGACCGCCTGCGAGCAAAAAGTCGTCGATCTCGCTGGACAAGGCGAGGGCTTCGTCTGCCGTCGTGAGCTGCTCGACGAGTTTGAGACTGTCCAATCCCTCGCGCTTCATGAAGGCCTTCACGATCTCGACGAGTCCCTTCTTCGTGTCCTTCGGCGCCGCTGCGGGCTGCAGATCGAGCGTGCTCAGGAGATGGTCAACCTCGACGCCGAGGATGGGTGCGAGCGGGCTCACCCGCTCTGCCGTGACGGCAATCTTGACGCTCTCGTGCCCGAGTGCACCGAGCCACGAATCCCAGGACTCCCGTTCTTTCCCTCCCAGCTTCATCTCACCGAGCACATCCTGCCGGTTGAACAGCGCGTTCTTGCGCACCGGCGGGAACTTCTCGGCGAGAAGCCCGGCGATCTTCAGACGTTTTGTCATTTCGGCTGACTTACGAGCCATGGGGTAACCCCTTTCGAAAAAGTGAAACATTGGTTGCAACCACTTCCCACGTCACTCACACGAGTGACAGTTCCGGTCCCCTATCAAAGGAAGCGAAACCGTCACTCGGTGAAGGACAATCTGATAGTTTCCGATAGTGACAAAGAGCTTCCTGCACTTAAAAAGTACAGGCCGGATACTATCTGCTTCTTTTTTAATTGTGTCAATCTAGACCAGTCGGGCTCTGTCGCTGAAGTATGAAGGTGTTTGCGTTACTGAAGCATAGCTTTGAGCTCGTCCTCATGCAGCTGAAGAACCGCAGCCAGCTTCGCTATAAAGCCCGACAGTGGCTGATAGTGACGGCTGTCTTTTTTGAAGAGATCTCCCAGCCAAGAGCGGCACTCTGTCATTTGACCGTTCACAATGCCCATCTGTTCAGAAAGTTTTGCGTTATCGATGCCGAACCGCTTGCCGGGAAATCGCGCATACATCAGATCAAAAAGCTTCAGCCGGCCGGCCCTGACGGTGCGTGAGACTCCGGCAGATTTTGTGCATTTCTCTTCCTCCCGATGCATCGCATTCGATAATTTTGCCAGTGCTTCCGCCTCAATCTGCCGCACGCGCTCACGCGTGAGACCAAGTGACTCCCCGATTTCCTTGAGAGTTTTTGGCTCCTCATTTTTAATGAGGCCAAAACGCATCCGCAGCACATTCGCTTCCCGCGGATCCATCTTATCGAGAAGCTCATACATTTTTGCAAGATCCTGCGCATTCCCCAGAATCACCTCCGGTGTCTGAGCGTTTTCATCTGCGATCATCTCATCAATGCTCAGCGCCTGATCGGAGCGCTGTGTCGAATCCGTATTCATTGCTGCACCGTAAACTTTGAGAGCCTTCTTCACGATCGCATATTTTCTTGGGTTAAGATTCAGAGCTTTTGCAATCTCATCGTGTGTCGGCGGGCGACCGTTCATCTCCTGCAATTGCGCACCTGCACGTCTCCACTTGGCGAGCAGTTCCACCATGTACGCAGGAATACGGATTGTTTTTGCAGTGTTCACGAGTGCGCGCTTAATCGCCTGTTTAATCCAGTAACTCGCGTACGTACTGAAGCGCGTGTTCATGCGCGGATCAAATCCCTCCACTGCACGCATTAATCCGATATTTCCTTCCTCAATGAGGTCCTGCAGTCCGAGTCCCTTTCCTGTGTAACTTCGGGCAATGTTGACGACGAGACGAAGATTTGCGCGGATCATTTCGTCGCGTGCTTCCGTATCACCGGATTGAATTCTGACGCCGAGCTCTTTTTCTTTATCCGCACTGAGCAAGCTCACCTCATTAATTTCGTGCAGATATGTTTCGAGCGGAGACTGCACTGAAACTCTCGCTCTACGACTTCCCGCATTTTTTCTTTTTCCCTTCTTACTGCTGAGCGCACGCTCCTCAGCAACATCTGCCGGAGCCTCATCCAGGTCGAAGCCGTTTATTCCATCTACACCCATACTGACTGAGAAATGAATAAGGGAACTATCCTAGAAGCATTTTTGCATACTACAAGAACTCTGTGGCGCACCTTTTGTTAAGAAGTAATTCTGCCGTCTGAATGGTTTTTCAGGCTTCCGAGCAATATCCGCGGCGGGGCTTCTTCGCTGTCGCCGGGGTTGTAGACAAACGTCTTTCCCAGCTTCACACGTGTTTTCCCTGTAATCATCCACGCTTTGTGCACATGACCCGTAAGGGTAACAGTCGGCTGTACCTGTTCAATGAATGAACGCACGCCGGTGCTCCCGAAGTCCGTTTTCTTTTTACCTTCAACAATCCCTACTGAAACATCAGTTTTTGCCGGTGGACAATGAATGTTCGCAATCGTATAGCGGACATCGGACCGCAATTGCTGCGAAAGAGTTTTCAAGTCGGCCGCGATTTCGTCCTCGCTGCGGAACCATGCGTTGTAGTGGTTGCCGAGACCGGCCGGAGGAGTGCATCCATAGCCGAGCATCTGCACATCCTGCGACAGCTGTACAACACGATTGGTGGCGTCAGTGAAGAGTCCTTCGCGGGAGGCGTCCCGTACGTCGTCCAGAACGGGAGCGAGATCATCGTTTCCCAGAATCAGTGATACGCTTCCGCGGAATGTCTGGCGAAATTCCTGAAGCCTCAGAAAAAAATCTCTGAGGAACTGCCGCTGTCCCGGCAGGCCATGCTTATCAAGTTCGTGGTTCTTTGCAATCCACTCAACCCATGGCATCACATTCGCAAATGCAGACCGGAGAATCGTACTGACCCCCACCATCGTCAGACGGATAGCGTTCAACTCGGCTGCCCGGAATTTTTCCTGTGCGACACGCGTCCTGCCGAAAAGCAGCCGGTTGCGGGTCGGAAGATCGTTGTACCGATTTTTGCTGCCAAGCATTGAAATGCCCCATTGAAACCAGAGTGCCTGTACGACGTCATCAGGTCCGGGAAGCGGAGAGCGGGCATTCTGAAGCTGAAAATTCCGGATGTAGAGAGCAAAAATGCGTTTCCCTTCAGTCGTTTCCTTCAGAAATGCTGCAATCATCGGAAGTAATTTTTCCTTCGCGAACTGCAGATCATTCTCATCGAAAACCGTCCACTCAGGATCTTTTCTGGTGCCCATTTGCTTTTCAAGCGCACGGACAATGGAGTCCATCTGTTTTACTTCCGTGCCGGAGGACGGCGCATCAAAAAGCATGTATCCGTTTTCGTATAAATCAGATGCACTTCTGAGTTCACTATTGGCCATTTGATGTGGGGATTCGGGTTCGACAGTCAGACCCTGACCATTCGTGAATCGCACCGCCATTTTTTTCGGCGTCAGATCGCCTCCGAAAATGACATGATCGGTATTTTCAGCATGAGCAGTGTGCAGGAAACGGTCAATGTTCCTCAGATTCCCGTGGAAGTCGGTGCCGAAGGCGAAGGTTGGCCGGTCCATTTCAGTAAGGGCGGAAGGTAAGTAGTGCATCGGGAAGTATCGGCAGCAGCGGATTCCTTTTCTTCAGCCCGCGCAGACTCAGATAGTCATACCCGGACGGTGTAGCGTCGGCTCTCTTCATGCCCTGGGTTATGCTTGTATGTTGTGTCTCAAGAAGTCCCTCAATTTTTTCGCGAAGGCGATCAATACTGGCGCCGCCTATTTTTTCGATGAATGTCATCAGATCAGTAACTGATGGCATTTGTCCGAGTGAGATCTCAACGCTGTCCAGACGCGCTCGTGTCTGCATTGCATAGGTAAGGACGAATCCAAGACAGCGTTCATATTTTTCTTCGCCAACTTCTCGCTTTCGCAGTTCCACGAGAAATTGGGTGTAATTTTTGCTAAAATCGCTGATTATTTTTTTTAGTTCTGCCAGTTCCATGAGCAATGAACGTGCGCGTGTGTTGCAGTGTCTGATAATCTTTCCGACGGTTTTTGAATCCGGCAGATACAGTCCCGATGGAATAGTCTCAATATTTTCCCCGTCTGCGATACTGCGAGCCAGTGCATCTCTGTCTCCGTTTGATGCAGCGTATCGGATGTCACCCGTTGCAGTATTGAGAACAATGCCGGGTTGCTGTGTCTCTTCTTTGCTTACGGAAATGTCGTGCTTCAGTGACAGGTCATAATTCAGATGCGCACGTCCATTCGTCGGGGGGTATGTATCCGGCCGCACCCACCAGTCCATCCCCCATTCGTGCGGCGCAGGGTTTTTGTGTGAATGCGGCTGGAGAATAAGAACATCGAGATCTCTGTGTTTTCCCAGATCTGCAATGTTTTCCGGCGGTGCATATAAATCCCTGATGGTACTTCCAAGGACAATCCCCGTCAGGCCGCGCATCTGCAGATTGATATTCGCAAGAACAACTCCCTCTGCCGGCTTAAGAGCACCCCCGACAGCTTTCAGTGCTTTCCCTTCTACAAAATGATCGTAGATCGCAAACTGTGAATCATGAGGTTTTTCCCTCGTCGCAAAATCAAACTCACGTTCGGAGCCGATGTCATAACGACCATCTGAATCAAGATTCAGCAATGCAACTGAGAGTTGCCGTGGTTTCACGGTCGATTTCATCATGGTTTAAATATCATATTTTGTATTATGTGTCAATTATTCGGGCCCGCTATTTCACCGTCACGCTCTTCGCCAGATTCCTCGGCATATCCGGATCTTTCCCTCTCTGTACAGCCAAAAAGTACGCCAATACCTGAACCGGAATGATGTTCACAATCGCCTGCGCATTTCCGGCATCCGGTACTCTGATCCATTCATTGAAGGCATCGAATTTCTGCGGTGAGACGCCGATCACGAATCCTCCGCGCGCTTTCAATTGCGTCGCGTTACTCAGCATGTCCGTCGTTACTTCGTCTTTTCCCATGAGCGCGATGCACGGGGTGCCCTGCTCGATGAGCGCGATGGGGCCGTGCTTCAGCTCGCCACCTGCGAATCCCTCGGCGTGGATGTAGCTGACTTCCTGAATCTTGATCGCACTCTCCAGCGCCATCGGATAGTTCCAGCTCTTCCCGATGATGTAGAGATCTTCCTTCTTCTTGATGAGCTCGGAAAGCTTACGAAGTCGCTCGACGTAACGGGGGTTCAGCATGTCGTTGATCATCGACGACGTTTCGAGCAGCAATTTTTTTCCTTCCTTCAGTTTTCCTGTAAGTGCATACGCAATCAGAAGAAGAACGGCGAGTTGTCCGGTGAGTGCCTTCGTGGAAGCGACCGCGCGCTCGGGTCCCGCATTGATCTGCACGGTGTAGTCCGCCTCGCGCGCGATGGTCGACCCCTGCACGTTCACAATCGCAAGTACCTTGCTTCCTTTGCTCTTCGCGACACGCATCGCTTCTAAGACGTCCGCCGTCTCGCCGCTCTGGCTGACGACGATCAGCAAACTCTCGGGTTTCAGAAAATGATGGTAGAGCTTAAATTCGCTTGCCGGAGCGAAGTTCACGTGCTTCTCGGCGACGACGGAGAAGAAGTATTCCGCGGCCATACAGGCTTTCCCCGCGGTCCCGCACCCGACGAGGAACGTCCCCTTCGCTTCGTTGATCGCCTTCGCGACTGTCTCGATGTCTTTCTCATCCTGATTCACGGCGCGTGCGACACTCTCCTTCTGATCCATAATTTCCTTGAGCATGTAGTGCGCGTAATCGCCCTTCTCCGCCTGCTCGGGATTCCACGTGATTTCCACCTCGCGCTTCACGCGCTCCCCGCCCGTGGCAATGTCGTAGAAGAGAATGTGTTTCCCGTCCGTCACGACCATCTCGCCGTCGTCGATGTACTGGACGGTGCGCGTGTGTTTCAAAAATGCGGGCGTATCGGAGGCAATGTAAAAACCATCCTGTCCCACGCCGACGATGAGCGGTGAGCCGGTACGGGCGGCGACGAGCGTCTGCGATTGCGTGTGCAGCGCCAGAAACGCATTGCGCCCTTTGCACCGCATGCAGGCCTGCCGGAACGCGGCGCCGAAGTCGTCCGTCTTCTTCATCTCCTCTTCCACAAGGTGCGCCACAACTTCCGTGTCCGTTTCTGAGAGGAACGCGTGTCCCTTTTTGCCGAGGTCTGCTTTCAGTTCTTCAAAGTTCTCAACAATGCCGTTGTGAATCACTGCAATCGTTCCGTCGCACGACAGATGCGGATGCGCATTCACTTTCGTCACCCCGCCATGCGTCGCCCAGCGCGTATGCGCGATGGCAATGTTCGAAGCGTCCCCGCCGAAATCATGCGGATCCAGATGGCTGATTTTGCCGGTCTCTTTTCGTACTTCCATTCTATCGCCTTCCTTCCATGCCACTCCCCACGAATCGTATCCGCGATACTCAAGGTTCTTGAGACCTTCAATGACAAGCCCTCCCGCATCCGACCGCGAACCGACGTAACCGAAGATTCCGCACATAGGGGCATTCTACGGATTTAGGGCTTCGGGTCAATGAAAATGACGTGGAGAAAATCGCCCGTGGAGGGGTCCCGCCGGCTCGGGGGGGGATGGTCAGCGGGAATGCACAGCCGGAGGCGATCTTTTCTTTGCCACTTTCTTTTCCATGGCCGGGAAAAGAAAGTGGGAAGCTCCATCTTGACGCTTCGTATGCCGTGCTTTACAGTCCTCGCACTTACTTTTCCGCTCCCCCATGCCTCTCACACAGTCCGCCGTCAAACGCATGCGCCAGAACAGAGTGCGCAATGCGCGCCTGCTTCCGTTCCGCACGCACATGAAAACCATGATGCGTAAAATCACGGATGCGGCGAAGGAGGGAAAGAAGGACGAAGTCGTGAAGCTTCTCCCCGGCGTCTACAAGGCCATCGATATGGCTGCCAAGAAGCAGATCATCCACAGGAAAAATGCTGATCACAAGAAGGCGAAGATGGCGAAGCTGGCTGCGGCGAGTAAGTGAAGAGTGTAGAGTGTAGAGCGAAAAGTTTTGGAGGTTTTTTTGAATACAATTCCTTCACTCTTCTCTCTTCACTTTTCACTCTTCACTTTCGTGCGTCTTCTTTCCCTCGACATCGGCACACGTCACACCGGCGCTGCGTTTTATGACGATGCAAATGGAGTAGTGCTTCCGCTCGATACCATTGAACACACATCGGAGGAGGAACTTCTGAACGCTGTTGCGAAGCTCATAGAGGAACGTCACATCGATCACGTGTACGTCGGATTACCTCTTTTGCCATCCGGAAAAGATGGTTCCCAGTCGGGAATCGTCCGGACAATTTTTGCGGAAATCGAAGCCCTCGGCCCCCCCTGCTCCCTCATCGATGAGCGCTACACGACGCCAAAAAGCGGCCAAAGTGACGGAAATGCCGCGGCAGCCTGTTCTCTTCTGAATATTGCACTGGAAAATGATAGTTGACATTCTATAAAAAACAGTTAAATTGTCATTAACGGGGTCCTATTGGTCTTTGGACACCATCGTGTACACGGAACAATAACTGTGGAAAACAATCCACCTGAACCACTGGAATAACTTTTATATCTGTCAATGTTCTGGTACAACGAAGGTTGTTCTTTTTTCTCCCCCGCTCCTATGCCCGACATGGCCACTCTTTCTTCCCAAACCACTGCAGGAAATTCCAAACTTGCGGTGAACCTGCAATCCTTGCTCGACGACCTTTTTCTGGTTCTCACCGAGAAGGAATCGATGGTCATCAAGCGGCGCTTCGCTCTTCAGGGACAGCCCAAGCAGACGCTGGAGAAAATCGGAAAACACTTTAAGGTCACGCGTGAGCGCATCCGTCAAATAGAGGGGATCGCACTCAGCAAGCTCCGCAGGACGGTGCGAACGACAAAACTCAATGAAGTCAACGAAATGGCAAAGGGTGTTCTGCGTGTCCACGGCGGTGTGATGCGCGAGGATGATCTGATTTCGCAGGTCCTCAAGCGCATGCCCAACTCCACGGATCTCGACGGCGCTGTTCTGCGCCTCTCCTTCTCAATCGATACCGAGATGTCCTGCTCGGGACATAGCGGAACATTCGTTCCCTTCTGGCGTCTCGAGAGCCTCGCGATGGAGGATCTTTCGCTCATCGTCGACTCCATTGTAAAAATCCTCAAGAAGCGCAAGAGCTGTATGAAGAAGGAAGAACTCATCTCCTCCGTCCAGTCACTCAACCTCTTCAAGGATCGCATCCCGGGCAAGGAACTCATCTCCAGCACCTTCACTGTCGACGAGAGACTCCGTGAGATCGAGGACGGCTGGGGGCTCACCGAGTGGCGTTTCGTCCGCCCCCGCAGCATCCGCGACAAGGTCGAGATCGTGCTCCGTAAATCAGGCACGCCTCTCCACTTCATGGAAATCGCCAACCGCATCCGTGAGGCGCACTTTGACCACAAGAACGTCACCATTCAGGCCGTCCATAACGAACTGATCCGCTATCCGCAGTTCGTCCTCGTCGGCCGTGGCCTCTACGCTCTGCGCGAGTGGGGCTACGAGCCGGGCACCGTCGCAGACGTCATCGAGAAGATCCTCAAAGAGAAGGGTCCGCTCAGCAAGAAGGAAATCATCTCCGAGGTCGGCAAGCAGCGCACCGTGAAGGTGGGCACCATCAGCCTCAACCTCCAGAAGATGCCCTACTTCGTCCGCGTCGGCCGCGCCGTGTACGCGTTCGATCAGAAGAAGAAATAGTCCGTAGCAATTCTCTTTTGATATTTCGCCTCATTTGAGCGCCTAATTTAATGAATAAACGAGCAAGCCTTTTTTCAAACCTATAAAAATCACGTCTTATTTCGCGTCTGAAAACAAGTATCGGAATTCTTTCGGACATAAGTAAAAGATTATGATTAAGAAGCTGTTGCTAACCGGAGTCCGGTGTATTCCTCGAGACATCTGATTCGATCCCCGTGCTGTTCCGTCCTATCCTTGAAGATTCCTTCGTAATCGTGCTGAAGATTCTCTGCGATAATTTTAAATTCATGCACAATTTCATTTTTGAATTTCTTTAAGTCTTTTTTCGTAGCCATTTCGCGTCTTAACTGATGAATATCTTTTTTTGTTGCAATCTCCAGATTACGAAGATCTTTCTTGTTTGCAGCTCCGAGTTCTCGGAGGTCTTTCTTCGTAGCCGGCTTATGGTCATCTTTTTTCATGATGGGTGGGGGAAGTGAACAATATCCACCCTACACGCTTCCGGCAAACACATTTCCAGAAGAAATTGAGTGGGGAAATATTTGCTCTCCTGCAAGCCATCAAATACGTTCTACACTAGGGCAGAACGCCCCTCGTTCTTCTGCTATACTCTCCCCCCATGTATCGACATCGCACCTTCATTGCATTCGGCTGTCTGACAGGCTGCATTGCAGTGGTGGGACTCTTCGGTTGCCGGAGCAAACCTCCTGTCGTGACGCTGCCGACGGGGCCTGTGAGTGTGACTGGTTTTTTAAAGCCTGTGCCTCTCTCGCTTGTCCGGCGCGGAACGCACGTTGTCGTGTCGGGAGGAAGCGAACTCTATTTTGTCCAGAGCAGTGCCGTCCCGCTTTCGCGCTACGAGGAAGAGGAGGTGACGATGTCGGGGACACTCGCGCTCAATAGCGACCTTTCCGAACTGCCCATTCTCACGGTCACGGGCATTGAACGTCACGGGCAGGATACGCAGTCCGTGCATCTGGCCCCGCTTGAGGTGCGCTTCGACATTCCCGAAAGCTGGCGCCGTGAAGAGGAGACGGGGACGGGAAGCGTCCGCTTTTCAGCCTCGGGAAGTCTGCGGAGCATTCTCACGGTTGCACGCTCTTCCCTCACGGGTCTTCCTGCCGGTACCCCCGCCATCGTCGACGGCGAGCGCGGCGTACGCGTGATGCCGGAGGGTTCCACCGATCAGATTGTCTACGTTCTGCGAATGAAGGCTGTGAGCGGGAAAACCGTTCCCGCTATCATCAGCTTCACCTTCACCCCCGGCAGTGACGGAACGCTGCCCGTATCCCCCGTCCTATTCCAGAACATTCTCAGGTCTGTCCGCTTCGATCGCAGCGGAGGCAGCAGCTCATCGATATCTTCCCGGACAGGCTCGGGCACCTATCTTTCCGGGCAGCCGTGCGGAGGGAGTGCGGGCATTCTCTGTCCCTCCGGATTCTACTGCTCGATCACGGATGTGACGGAGAACATCGGAATTTGCGTGAAGGCGGGACAGTAACGAAAAAATCTTCATATCAATTCAGGGCAGGCATTCTTGCCTGCCGGCATTATTCCGTCTGAAAAGAGGACTGACGGGCGACGTCAGTCCTCACGGCGAAGCTTTGTGATTGCTCTCTCCGCTGAATGGGATGGCCAAAAAAATCAGCATCCAGCAGATGTAATTCGGGTATTCTGACGGAGATGAGGAAAACCAGATTCCTGCTACACCGGAGAGGATACCCAACGGCACAATCACAAAATTGAGGAACTTCTTTCCCATGGTCGTACCTCCTGAGTGCTTTGCCAAGGATCAACCGGATCTACGCAATCCGGTTTCCCACTATGGCTTCATTCAAATGAAAAGTCTATGTCTGCATTCCCATGTTTTCACCAGAGGTGTATTATCGTACACCACAAGTTCTACCACCTGCAAGAACTTTTTTTTGACGAGTCCGAAGCCATGAGTACAGTGGGTGTACGTTCGTGTACCCATTCACCTCCTTTCTCACTTCTTTCCCTCTCCCCTATCATGGCAAAGTCTTCTTCCTCCACAACTATCATGGCCGACGCACCTGCGAAACAATCCCCTGCTGCTCCGGCAGCCAAAAAAGATCCGAAACTGGATGCTATCAAGGCTGCTCTTGCGGCTATAAAAAAGCAGTACGGTGACGGGGCAATTATGGAGATGGGTGATACCCACGCCACAACCATCGAGACCTTCCCGTCAGGCTCTCTCTCACTCGACAATGCTCTGGGCGGCGGCTTTCCGAGAGGGCGCATCATTGAAATCTACGGTCCGGAATCCTCCGGAAAAACAACACTCGCTCTTCACGCGATAAGCGAAATTCAGCGGAAAGGCGGACGTGCGGCGTTCATCGACGCGGAGCATGCGCTTGATGTCAGCTACGCGAAGAAAATCGGGGTCGATGTCGACAATCTCCTCGTTTCCCAGCCGGATGACGGGGAGCAGGCGCTCGAAATTACCGAAACACTCGT
>ORMF010650846.1_pt1 | contig 11923 bp, 10 predicted proteins | sample 1779871 | NCBI WGS metagenome assembly ORMF01 (sample SAMEA104232316, study PRJEB22302) | groundwater metagenome | biome: forest; feature: aquifer; material: groundwater | place: USA | collected 2011-08-07 | depth 5.4 m | reverse complement strand
CGGCGCTCCCGCCGGTCGGGGCCCGGTCGCTGGTCGACGTGCTGGCCTGGCACGCGGAGGCCACCCCGGACCGGGTCCACGTCTTCCTGCGTGACGAGGACGGGCGGGAGCGACCCATCACCTACGGCGCGCTCTGGCGTCGAGCGCGCGCCATCGCCGCCGGGCTCCGCGATCGGCGCGTCGGCCGCGGCGACAACGTCGCGATCATGCTCCGGACCGAGGAGGCGTTCTTCGCCACGTTCTTCGGCGTCCTCCTCGCCGGAGGCGTGCCGGTGCCCGTCTATCCGCCGTTCAGGCGGGACCTGATCGAGGACTACGCGCGGCGGCAGGTGGGCATTCTCGAGAACGCGGGCGCGCGGGCCATCATCACGTTTCCGGAGGCCATGCGGGTGGCGACGCTGCTGCGCTCGCGGGTCCGATCGGTCCGTCACATCGTGGCCCCGAACGACCTGGCTCGGGCCGAGCTCACGGCCCTGTCACCGGCGGGCCCCGACGAGCCGGCGCTGATCCAGTACACCTCCGGCAGCACCGGGGCGCCCAAGGGCGTCCTGCTCTCCCATGCCAATCTGCTGGCCAACATCCGCGCCATCGGCGACGCGATCGAGATACGCCCCGATGACGTGGCGGTGAGCTGGCTGCCCCTCTACCACGACATGGGCCTCATCGGGTCCTGGCTCGGCGCCCTCTACTTCGGCATCCCGATCGCCATCCTGTCCCCGCTCGCCTTCCTCGCCCGGCCGGCGCGCTGGCTGCAGGCCGTCCACGCGCACCGGGCGACCCTCTCCCCGGCGCCGAACTTCGGCTTCGACCTCTGCACGCGGCGGGTCACCGACGAGGAGATACGCGGGCTGGATCTGTCCTCCTGGCGCCTCGCGCTCAACGGCTCGGAGCCCGTGAGTCCGGAGACCATCGAGCGGTTCACCCGACGGTTCAGCCCGTGCGGATTCCAGCCCCGCGCGATGTGCCCCGTGTACGGCCTCGCCGAGGCTTCGGTGGCGCTCACCATCCCGGCGCCCGGGGTGGGGCCGCGGATCGACACGATCGCGCGGGAGCCGTTCCAGCACGCCGGCCGCGCGCTGGCCGCCCCCGCCGGTGAGCCCGCGCCGCTCCAATTCGTCTCGTGCGGCCGGCCTCTGCCGCGGCACGAGGTGCGGGTGGTCGATCGGGGAGGACGGCCGCTGGGCGAGCGCGAGGAAGGGCGGATCGAGTTTCGCGGCCCCTCGGTCACCGCGGGCTACTGGAGGAACCCGACCGCGACGCGGGCGGCGCGGCGTGACGGATGGATGGATTCCGGTGACCTGGGCTACTGGGCCGACCGCGAGCTCTTCATCACCGGCCGGGTGAAGGATCTCATCAAGAAGGCCGGCCGCAACCTCTATCCGCAGGAGGTCGAGGACGTCGTGGGAGCCATCCCGGGGATCCGGAAGGGCTGCGTGGCCGCCTTCGGCGTGCACGACCCGAGCGTGGGCACGGAGCGCCTGGTGGTCGTCGCCGAGACCAGGAGCCACGGAGCCCCCGAGCGGGAGCGCCTGCGGGCGGCGGTGATGGACGGCGTGGTGGCCGCGCTGGGCGTGCCGGCGGATGTCGTCGTCATCGCCGACCCGCACGCCGTCCTCAAGACGTCCAGCGGCAAGGTGCGGCGCGGCGCCACGCGCGCCGCCTACCTGCAGGGCGTCATGGGTCGGCCGGGCCGTCCGATCGCCGTGCAATGGGCGCGGCTGCTGCTGGGCGCCGTCGCGGCGCGGGCCCGGGGGGCGGCCGGCCGGCTGCCCGCGCTCACCCGCGGCGCCTATCTCGCCTCGCTGCTGCTGCTCACCATCCCGCCGCTCTGGCTGCTCGTGCGCCTGGCTCCCACGGGTGCGGCCGCCGACCGGGCGGTCCGGCTCTGGTGTCGGCTGATCCTGGCGCTCTCCGGCTGCTCCCTCCGGCTCGAGGGGGAGGATCGCCTCACCCCGGTGGCCGGCCCGGTCGTGCTGGCCGCGAACCACGCCAGCTATCTCGACGTCGTCGTCCTCCTCGCCGCGTTGCCGCTCCCCTTCCGGTTCGTCGCCAAGCACGAACTGGCCCGGGCGCCCCTGGTGGGCCGCGTGATCCGCACGGTGGGACACTTGACGGTGGAGCGGGGCCAGGCCACGCGCAGCGTCGCCGACGCCGAGCGCGTCACCTGGGCGCTCCAGGCCGGCCTGTCGGTGCTGGTCTTCCCCGAGGGCACGTTCGTGCGGGCGCCGGGGATCCTGCCGTTCCGCCTGGGCGGCTTCAAGGCCGCGGTGGACACCAGCCGCCCGGTGATCCCGGTGACGATCCGCGGAGCGCGCGAGATCCTGCCCGCCTACGCCTGGCTGCCGGAGCCGGGCCCCATCACGGTCACGGTGAGCGCTCCCATCACGGCCGACGAAGACGGATGGCGCGCCATGGTGCGCCTGCGCGACCGCGCGCGCGCGGAGATCGTCCGCCGGTCGGGCGAGCCTGCGGTGGACCGATCCTACACAGCCTGATCGAAATGGGAGATCATCATGACCAACGGCAGAAGCACGGACCATATCCTGCTCACGACGCTGGGCCAGAACTGGTGGATGGTCGGCGCGCGCGGCCTGCTCGCCTGCCTGTTCGGGCTCGCGGTCCTGCTCCGACCGGGCCTGTCTCTCAACCTGCTGGTCGCCACCTTCGGCGTCTATGCGGTGCTGGACGGCGCCTGGGCGGTCGCCTCCGCGCTCTGGGTCTCGCGGATCTCGTTCGCGATGTGGCCCGTGCTCTTCGAGGGGGCGGTCAGCCTCGGCGTGGGCTGGGTGGCGCTCGGCTGGCCCCTCGTGCCCCGGGACGCGGTACGCGCCATCGCGGTCTGGGGGCTCCTCACCGGGGTCCTGGAGCTCGTCGCGGCGGCCCGGCTGCCTCGCCGGAGTGCCGGGTCCTGGCTGCTGCTGACCGGCGGGGTGTTCTCCCTCTTCCTGGCCGTGCTCATCCTCATGCTGCCCCACGCCGTGGAGCCGTCCGTCGCCCGGGCGGTGGGTGTCTACGCCCTCTTCTTCGGCGCGCTGCTCGTGGCCGCCGCCGTCTCGCTCCGGAAGGTGCTAGGGGCCCGGTGAGCCGGGCCCCGCTCACTCCCGCTCGGGAATGCGCTCGAGCTCGCGGAGCCAAGCCGCCGCCTCGCCATCGCTCGGGGCGCGATAGTCGCCCCGAGGCGAGAGCGACCCGCCGGATCCGACCTTGGGCGCGTTCGGGATCGCGCTCCGCTTGAACTGGCTGAGCCGGAAGAAGCGGTCGAGGAAGATGCGCAGGTAGGTCTTGATCTGCTCGATCCCGTACTGATGGCGCTCGGCCGGATCGCTGTCGGGCCAGGTGCCGCGGGACCGGTCGTGCCAGGCGCAGTAGGCGAGAAAGGCGACCTTCGACGGCGGATAGCCGAAGCGTAGCGTGTAGTAGAGGTTGAAGTCCTGGAGCTCGAACGGGCCGACCACGGTCTCCGTCTCCTGCGCGGGCTGCGTCCCACCGGCTTCGCCGGGGATCAGCTCCGGGCTGATCCGGGTGCCGAGGATCTCGAACAGGATGTCGCTCGCCTGAGCCCCCAGGCGCTCGTTCCGGGCGACCCAGCGAATCAGGTGCTGGATCAGGGTCTTCGGAACGCTGGCGTTGACCGCATAGTGTGACATGTGGTCGCCGACACCGTACGTGGACCAGCCGAGCGCGAGCTCGCTCAGATCGCCGGTGCCGACGACCAGGGCCTGGTGGAGATTGGCCAGGCGGAAGAGGTGGCTCGTACGCTCGCCCGCCTGCACGTTCTCGAAGGTCACGTCGTAGACCTCCTCGCCTCGGCTGAACGGATGCCCGATGTCTCCGAGCATCTGGAGCGCGCTCGGCCTGATATCGATCTCGTGCCCCGTGACTCCGATGGCGCACATCAGCCGGTGCGCCTGGTCGAGCGTGCGTCGGCTGGTGGCGAAGCCCGGCATGGTGTAGGCGAGGATGTGACTCCGGGGATGGCGCAGGAGGTCCATCGCCCGCGCCGCCACGAGAAGGGCCTGGGTCGAGTCGAGCCCTCCCGAGACCCCGATGACGACACGCTGGCGACCGGCAAACTCCAGCCGCTTGACCAGCCCCTGCGCCTGGATCTCATAGATCTCGGCGCAGCGGGCGTCACGCCGCTCGACGCTCGAGGGCACGTACGGGAAGCGCTCGTACCCGCGCTCCGGCAGCAGCCGTCCGCGGTGCGGAAGCGGAAGGCGTACGGAAATCCGTCGAAAGCGCCGGAGCCGCTCCCGGTTCCGTTCCGCCGCCTGGGCGAAGCTCGTCTGGCGCATCCGCTCCTGAGCCAGCCGCTCGAGGTCGACCTCCGCGCAGACGAGCTGCGGTGCGTAGTCGAATCGACGGGACTCGGCCAGGAGATCTCCGTTCTCGTAGATGACCGCATGGCCATCCCACGCCAGGTCGGTCGTGGATTCCCCGTAGCCCGCGCCCGAGTACAGGTACGCGGCAAGACACCGGCCGGACTGGCTCCCCACGAGTAGGTGCCGGTAGTCGGCCTTGGCCACCGTGACGTTGGAGGCCGAGAGATTGAGCAGAACCGTGGCGCCCGCCAGCGCGGCGTCGGACGACGGCGGCACCGGCACCCAGAGATCTTCGCAGATCTCCACGTGGAAGGTTGCCAGCGGCTGTTCCTCGAGCTGGAACAGCAGATCGGAGCCGAACGGCACGCCCCGCTGACCGCAGCAATCGACCACATCGCGCACCGCGGCGTCACCCGGCGCGAACTGACGCCGCTCGTAGAATTCCCGGTAGTTGGGCAGGTACGTCTTGGGGACGATCCCGAGCACCTGCCCCCGGCACAGCACCACCGCGCAGTTGTAGAGCAGCTGATCGACGACCAGGGGCACGCCGACCACCGCCAACAGGGGCCAGGCGCGCGAGGCATCGGCGACGTGCTGCAGCGCGCTCCGGCACTCCTCGAGGAGCGCCTCCTGGTGAAAGAGATCCTCGCACGAGTACGCGGAGAGGCAGAGCTCGGGGAACAGCACCACGATGGCCCGACGCTCCGCCGCCTCCCCGATCAGGCCCGACACCTGCCGCGCGTTGAAAGCCGGGTCGGCCACGCGCACGGTGGGGATGGCCACCCCGGCCCGGATGAGCTGGTGGTTGTAAAGGTTGAAGAAGTCCTCCCCTGGACGCACCCGGCGCCTCCCCGCCCTCAGGCCCACCTCACGCCGCGCGGCGTCTCACCATCGCGAGAAACGCTACCCCTTCTTGATCTTGGGCTTGGTCGCGGCCCAGATCGCGCGCGGCCCTTCCGCCGCCTGGTGGATCGTCGTGTCCTTGCGGAACGCGGCCCGCGCACTCTTCTGCCGACGACGGACTCGGGCAGGTATCGCCTGCGGGGCGGGCGGCCGGCCCGCCTTGGGGGAACGCGGACTCTTCTTCGCGCTCCTGACGCGCGCCTTCGTTGCTCTGGCCATCATGTCCTCCCCGTTCGCGGGCCCGGAGGGAGGGCTCCACCCCGGCGGCGCGGTCCTTTCTCCGCCGGCTTCGCCGACCTCCGGCGCGACGTCGCGCGGCCGCGCTGTTTCTTCGTCATGGCTACCACATGTACCCTTCGCTGAACTCGGCGATCTTTCCCTCGAGCAGGAGGGCCTTCAGCACGTCCCGCTCGGTGAGTATCCCGACGAGGCGCCCCTGCTCGAGGACCGGCAGGCTCCCCACGCGACTCTCGAACATGATGAGCGCGGCGTACGTCAGCGGGGCCTCCGGACCGGTCGTGACCACGGCCCAGGTCATCACCTCCTTCACCCGCAGGTTCTCCAGCGTCTCGCTCAGCTGCCGGACTCGCTGGTGAGCCCGGACCGACAGGTACTCGCCCAGCGCCGGGGCGAGCGCCGCGTGGCGGAGGTCGCGATCGGTGACGATGCCGACCAACGTCTCGGCATCATCCAGGACCGGGAGGTGGCGGATGTGCCTGACGCGCATGAGATCCAGCGCGGTGCCCACCGGAGCCTCCGCGTCGATCGTGATCGGATCCTTGGTCATGACGTCCCTGACCTTCATGGCTTCTCCCTCGGTCCGATCGCCCGCTCCGCGTGGCTGATGGGATTCCTCCCTCGCCGATCCGGTGGACTTGCAACGGGCTTGCCAGACGCCGGGGCCCACGACGGCTTGCAAACCGCGACATTAGCGCCCAGCCGAGAATCTCGTATGGGTCTCGCCCTCCTCAGCTGAGGCGCTCGGGCCCCATGCCCCGGCCCCGGTCACGAGCCGGGCGGTGGGGCGATCAGGCCCTCCCGCATGAGCAGGCCGACGGCTTCGCGGGCATCACGCATGATCCGGGCCGCGTCGATGTGGAGCGCCTCTCGCCCCTTCGTCACGCGCGCGACGCCCTCCTCCTGTGCGGCCAGGCCCGCCGCGGCCGCCACTCGCGGAAACACCTCCCACTCGTCCATGCGCGGCAGGATGTCCTCTTCGCCGATCGTTCGCGCCTCGGCGAAGGCCGCCAGCTCCCGCGCTACCGCCCTCGCCATCCCGTCGGTGATGGTCCGTGCCCGCACGTCGAGCACCCCCCGGAAGAGTCCCGGAAAGACCAGCGAGTTGTTGAGCTGGTTCGGGAAATCGCCCCGGCCGGTCGCGACCACGCGCGCGCCGGCGGCCTTGGCCTCCCACGGCCAGATCTCGGGGACGGGGTTGGCGCAGGCGAAGACGATGGCATCCCGGGCCATGCCGCGTACCCACTCGGGCTTGATGATCCCCGGGCCCGACGCCGAGAAGGCCGCGCAGACGTCGGCGCCCCGCAAGGCCTCGGCGATACCGCCCGCCCGCCCGTCGGCGTTGCTGTCCCGGCACACGCGCCACTTGTCCGGGTATCGCTCCTGATCCGCCTCGATGTCGTGCCGGCCCCGGTGCAGGATGCCCTTGCGGTCGCAGGCGACGATGGCGCCCGGCTCGACGCCGCTGGCGGTGAGCAGACGATAGCCGGCGACGTTGGCCGCGCCCATCCCCACCATCACGATGCGGATCCGGCCGAGGTCCTTGCCCACGACCTTGAGGGCGTTGAGCAGACCCGCCAGCAGCGCGGTGGCCGTGCCCTGCTGGTCGTCGTGCCAGACGGGAATGCTCAGCTGCCCCCGGAGCGCGTCGAGCACGCGGAAGCACTTGGGTTGCGCGATGTCCTCCAGGTTGATCCCCCCGAAGGTGGGCTCGAGCAGCCTGACGGTTCGCACCAGCTCGTCGGGATCCTTCGTCGCCAGGCAGATCGGGACGGCGTCGACACCACCCAGATACTTGAAGAGCATCGCCTTGCCTTCCATCACCGGCAGCCCGGCCTCGGGTCCGATGTCGCCCAGCCCGAGCACGCGCGTGCCGTCGGTGACGATGGCGACGGAGTTGCCCTTGTTGGTGTGCGCGTACACCAGCTCGCGATCGGCCTGGATGGCCCGACACGGGGCGGCCACCCCCGGGGAGTACCAGATCGCGAAGTCCTCGAGGCCGCGGATCGCGCACTTCGGCATGACCTGCAGCTTGCCCCGGTAGAAGGGATGCAGGCGCAGCGCGTCCTCGGCGGGCTTGCTCGTCTGCGCGAGCAGCTGCTCGGGGCCGGGCGTCGTCGGGTTCATCGGTCACTTCACGAGCAGGATCGAGCACTGGCAGAAGATGCCGACCTTGTAGCTGGTGGTGCCCCAGCCCCGCGCCCGGCGACCCGGCTTGACCTTGTGCGAGCCCATGACCACCAGGTCGACCGCCTTGCCCAGCGTCGCCCGGACGATCTCGGTCGCCGGCTCCCCGACGCGCACCTCGGTACGCGCCTCGATCGCCCGGTCGGTGAACGGCCGGGCCGCCTGCCGCAGCCGGCGTTCCGCGCGCGCCACGAGCGTGCGATAGAACGCCTCGAGCTCGGCCGGCGCCAGGCCGGCGACGCGCTGGACCACGTGGCACAGCGTCACCCGGCTCCCCCATTCCGTGGCCAGCGCCAGCGCCGTCTCGAGCGGCCGCTCGTTGCGCTGGCTCAGATCCAGGGCCACCATGACATGCCGGAACAGCCGCTTGTCCCGCGAGCCGGCCGGGCCGCGGCGCGGCCGCGGCGACCTGCGCGTGGCGCGGCTGGCTGTCCTTACGTTGCCCAACGTTCGCCCCCTCTCTCGGCTGAGTCTCGGCTCGATGTGCAACTCGGCTGCCAGGCGATCGCGTCCGCTTTCCCGGCCACTTGCCGCGCGGGAGCCGAGGCACTGATGTCCCATCTGGGTCCTCTCTGGGGCACGGCGTCCCCCGCGACGCCAACGTCGCGCGGCCCGGTGGGGTCGTCTCCACGGGGCTTTGCCGGGACTCGAGCACGAGGCACGAAGCTTGCTCGCGCATCGTGAGTCGGAAGAACCCGTGGACCGATTGGTGCGCCGCCGCGAAGCGGCGCGGTGGAGGTGACAGATGCGCCACGCGAGGTGGGCGGCAATGCGGGTGACGATCGCGCTGCTCGGAGCGGCGGTACTGCTGGCCGGCTGCGCGACGGGGCGAATCGCCTGGGACAAGCCCGGCGTCAGCCAGGCGGAGAGAGAGCGGGACGAGAACACGTGTCTCCGCGCCGCCATCGGCGCCGACGGCGCTCTGCTCGTTCCCTACTGCATCGACCGCGAGGTCTACACCCAGTGTATGGAGACACGGGGCTACACCGTTCGGCCCCGGTGAGGGCCGTTCTCGCCGCCCGCTTCGCTCTGCTTTGCCTGCTCGGCGTCCTGGCCGCGATATCCGCGGCCGACAGCGCCGGCCTCGGCCCAACCGAGCAGCTCAGGGGAGGCATCGACCAGGTGCTCGAGGTCCTGGACGATCCCGCGCTCAAGGACGCGGCCAGGGCAGCGGACCGCCATCGGGCGGTCAGACGGATCGCCGACGGGATCTTCGACTTCGAGGAGACCGCACGGCGGGCGATGGCGCAGCACTGGCGGTCGCTCACCCCGGCTCAGCAGGGGGAGTTCGTGGACGTCTTCAGCGATCTCCTCGAGCGCGCCTACATGTCGAAGATCGAGCTCTACAGCGGCGAAAAGATCCAGTACCCGGGCGAGCGGGTGGAGGGGGACGTCGCCACCGTGTCGACCAGGATCGTCACCAAGAAAGGCACCGAGGTGCCGATCGACTACCGCATGCTGAAACGAGGCGAGCGGTGGCGGGTCTACGACGTCAGCATCGAGGGCGTGAGCCTCATTGCCAACTATCGCACCCAGTTCAACAGTGTCATCCGCACCTCCTCGTACGACGAGCTCCTGAGGAAGATGCGGAGCCGCGTCGAGGAGATGCGGCGGTGAGCCCGTCCGCCGCCTTTCGCCGGATCGTGGTGCCGACCGATTTCTCCGTGCCGGCCGAGCGGGCCTGGGCCCTGGCCCAGCGTCTGGCGCGGCCCGCCGACGCCGAGCTCGTGCTCGTCCACGTGGTCCCCGGAAGCACGTCGCCGCTCACGCGCGCGGGCCCTGCCTCCGAAGCCGTCCGGAAGTGGGCCGCCGAGGAGCTCGAAGACTGCGCCGGCAGGGCGCGCGCTCTGGGCCTCAGGGTCCGCGTTGCGCTGCGCACGGGGGTGGCGTACCGGGAGATCGTGGCGCTGGCCCGCGAGGGCAAGGCCGACCTGATCGTCGTGGCCACGCTCGGCCGCGGCGGCATCCGTCGCGCGCTCCTGGGCAGCGTCGCGGATCGGGTCGTGCGCCTGGCGCCCTGCCCGGTGCTGACGGTTCCCGGGCCGGCCGCCGGCTGAAGCGCTCAGCCCGCGGGTGGTAGCGGGAAGGTCAGCCGCTCGAGCCCCGGTCGACGCGTCACCAGTAGCGGACGCGCCCGACATCGACGTGGACGAAGTTCGAGTCCGGGTAGAAGCCGACTCCGCCGGCCCCGAGCGCCTTCGCGGCGTCGCGCACCGCCGCGAGCGGCCGGCCCGGCGCCCGGAGGTCGACGGCCATGCCCGCGACGTGGAGACTCGTCGAGGCGACCCCGCTCGTGGCCGCGACGAGCCGGGCATTCGTCGCCGGCGAGCGGTAGCCGGAGATGACCTCGAAGGCCTCGCGGGTCTCCAGGCGGTCGCGAAGCGCGCCCAGCACGTCGAGGAGGCGGCGGTCGATCGGGTGTACCGTGTTGCTCCGATGGTCGCGGAGCAGCCGGTCGATCTCGATCAGCCCATCGCGCACGTACCGGCCGGCCGCCCAGTACGTCGCGCGCACGAACTCGCCCGTGTGCAGGCTCCGCAGCGCGAGGATGCGCGCGTCGGCCGCGGCCGCGCGGCGGGCCGGCACCAGCAGGCCGGCGAGGCCCGCCAGGCCCAGCCGCACGGCGCGCCGTCGGGACGCGCCGTGATCATCCATTCCGGTCATCCTGATGCCTCCTCTCGGGACGACGGACAGCCGCCGATCGCGCGAGCCAGATCCGGCGTGGGAGCGCTCCGCTCCGCGGCCAGCGCGGCGGCGAGGCGGTGGTCGCGCCCGTAGACGTCGTCCCGGAACTGCACGAGGCCATCCGGGCCGACGAACGCCGTCCAGTACAGTATGTACACGGACAGCGGCCGGGCAACCGGGATTCGTGGCGAGGCGCCGCCCGCGATGGCCTCCTCGAGCCGCTCCGGGGTCCACCGGCCGGTGCCGTCCGCCAGCACGTGGGCCGCGAGCTCGTCGGCGCGCTCCACCCGGATGCACCCGTGGCTGGCCGTCCGCCTCGGCCGCGCGAACAGCGCCCGCGTCGGGGTGTCGTGCAGGTAGACGTCGAAGCGATTCGGGACGTCGAACTTGATCCGGCCCAGCGGGTTGTCCGGTCCGGGCTGCTGCTGCAGCCGGAACGGGAACGCCTCCGCCGAGACCGCGGACCAGTCGACCGCGAGGCCGAACGGGTCGCTCTCCCGCCGCTCCATGATGACGATGTCGTGCTCGGCCAGGTAGCGACGATTCTCACGAAGCCGGGGCAGGATTTCCCGGGCCGCGATCGAGGTCGGCAGGTTCCACTTCGGATTCAGAACCACCGCGTCGAGACGGGCCTGCACCACCGGCGTCGGGTGCTGGAGATCGCCGACGACGACGCGGGAGGTCAGCACGGTGCGGTCGTCCTCGACCACCCGCAGCGTGGCATCGGCCGCGTTCACGGTGAGGTAGCGCGGCCCGAGATCGCGCGGGAGCCAGCGCCAGCGCTCCAGGTTCAGGGTGATCTGCCGGATCCGGTCGGAGGCCGGGACGTTCAGGGCGCGGACGGTCGCCGCGCCCACGATCCCGTCGGCGGCGAGCCCATGGCGCGATTGAAAGTGTCGCACCGCCTTCTCGAGCCGCTCATCGAAGTGGGTGGCGGCTCGCGACACGATCTCGTCCTCGGCCGCGAGTCGAGCCCGGACGGCGGCGATCCGGGCGTCGTCGTCTCCCGGCCTGAGCGGCGCGCCCGGAACCACCGGTGGCCACTCGCCCCGCGCCGCGAGGGCCCGGTGGCGCCGTAGCGCCTCGACGAGCCGAGCATAGTCCGTCGCGGGCGGCGGCAGAGACGCCAGCAGCGTACGAAAGGCCGCCGGCTGGCGGACGCCCTGGCTCAGCGCGGCGACCGCGTCGAAACGAGAAGCGGGAATCCCCCAGTCCGGGTCCCGGCGCCCGGGCGGCAGCCGGCCCGCCCGGACATCACCGGCATAGCCGAGGAACGCGGCGGTCAGCAGCAAGTCGAGCTCGGCGGTAGACCCACCATTCGAGCTCGATTGACGGGCCCGGATCGCGTCGAGATGGTAGCGAGCGGGGTCTAGTCCGTGCGTCTCGGCGGTGACCAGCGCCCGGAGGAGCAGCGCCATGCGATCGGGCCCGCCGTCGCGCGCGTCCCACGCCGGGGTGAAGTCTCGCGGTCGGTAGAATCGCCCGAGCGCCCGCGGATCGAGGGGCTGCCCGTCGATGCGCAGCCCGTTCGGCCGATCCAGGAGCTCCCGGATACGCTGGTGCGTGGAGGCGGGGGGCGCCCCCGCCGG
>ORMF011057486.1_pt1 | contig 11924 bp, 8 predicted proteins | sample 1779871 | NCBI WGS metagenome assembly ORMF01 (sample SAMEA104232316, study PRJEB22302) | groundwater metagenome | biome: forest; feature: aquifer; material: groundwater | place: USA | collected 2011-08-07 | depth 5.4 m | reverse complement strand
CGACCGCATAGGGAAGCAGGACGACGACGTTTCCCGTCCGGACCACCGCGATCCAGTGCTCGATCAGTGAGCGCGCCTTCGCCCAGTCGCCCTTGATGAGGTGAAGCGTGCCCGCGGCCCAGTGAGCCTGACCGACGGTGAGCGCATAATGCGTCGACTCGGCCAGCCGGATCGCCTCGGCTTCGTGCTCGGCCGCCTCGGCGAATCTGCCTAGCTGGGCGAGGCTCATGACCAGCCAGAGGCGCTCGAACACCGCTGCGCGCGCGACGGTTCCGGAGTCGTACCCCAAGTTGGCGATCAATGCCCCGAGGTTGTCGGTGGCCAGGCCGACCACGCGCTCGTAGTCGCCCCGGGAGTGATGCGCCTGCTCGAGGAAGCTCGTGGCGAGGACGTGGAGTCTCAAGTCCCCGAGGCGCCCGGCGATCTCCAGCGCACGGGTGCCGGTCACGAGCGCCTCGTCTAGCTCGCCAAGATTTGTGCGGCTGTTCGTCATGAATGCGTAAACCCGGCCCCGCCGGAGGTCGTCGTTCAACCGCTCGGCAAGGGTCTCGGCCTCGCGCAGGCGCTCCAGCACCCGGCGGACTTCACCGAGCTGGTTCAGCACCCCCCGCAGCTCGAGGCGGATCTCGAAGGCCTGCTCCAGCGTGGACGGGCTCTCAGGCAGCACCTCCAGGACGCCGAGCGCCTGCTCGAACCACACCCGGGCGTCCGGGAGCGCCGACCGCGCCGCCGCCTTGAGCCCGGCCTGCCGGAGATAGTGCACCGCCTTCTCCCGCAACTCGCCCCGGACGGCGTGATGGGCGAGCCGCTCGATCTCTCCGCCGAGGCGATCCCGGTGGAGCGTCTCGATCGCGTCCACGATCCGCGCGTGCAACTCGCGGCGCCTGTCCTGCAGCAGGCCGCCGTACGTGACCTCATGCGTGAGCGCGTGCTTGAAGGAGTACTCGAGATCCGGATAGAGTCCGGTCTCGTAGAGGAACTCGGCGGATTGTAGATATTCGAGTCCGCGACGGAGCGCCTCGTCCGGCAGCTCGGCGATCGCTTGGAGCAGCGCGAACGGCACGTCCTTACCGACGACCGAGGCCACCTGCAAGAGACGTTTCTCCTCCGGCGGAAGCCGGTCGATGCGCGCGGCCAGCATCACCTGGACCGTGGCAGGGACCTGGATCGCCTGGACCGGTTGCGTCAGCCGATACCGTCCGCGCTCCCCTGCCAGTGCCTTCGTCTCCACCAGGGTCCGGACGGTCTCCTCCAGGAAGAAGGGGTTCCCACGCCTGACGAGGAGCTGCTTCAGCGGCGCGAGCCCGGGGTCGTCGCCGAGGAGCGCGTCCAGCAGCTCCCCGGCGCTCTCGGCCGGGAGCGCGTCGAGCCGCATCTGGCTGTAGTGCGTCTTGCTCCCCCAGGCGTGCTGGTACTCCGGCCGGTAGTTCACGAGCAGCAGCAGGCGCGCCGAGCCGAGGCTCTCGACGAGGCCGTCGAGCAGCGCCTGGGTCTCACCGTCGATCCAGTGGAGGTCCTCGAAGATCAGGAGGAGGGGTTGCTCGCGCGCTTCCCGCAGCAGCAACCGCTTCACTCCGTCGAGCGTCTGCTGGCGGCGCTGCCCCGGGTCGAGAGAGCCCCACGCGGCGTCGTCCACGGGCACGTCGAGCAGGGCCAGCAACGCCGGCAGCGTCGGCTCAAGTGCGCGGTCGAGCGTGAGCAGCTTGCCCGTCACCTTCTCGCGGATCTCGCGCAGGTCGTCGCGGTCCTGGATCTTGAAGTAGCCCTGGAGGAGGTCGATCACCGGCAGGTAGCTCGTCGCCTTGCCGTACGAGACCGAGGCGGCCTCGAGAATCAGCCACCCCTGCAGGCGATGCGAGTGGGTGAACTCGTAGACGAGGCGCGACTTGCCCACCCCGGCCTCGCCGACGATCGCCGCCACCTGCCCGTGGCCGTCGCCGGCGAGCTGCTGCGCGCGGCGGAGCTGCTCCAGCTCGGCGTCGCGGCCGACGAAGCGCGTCAGCCCGCGCCGGGCCCCCGCTTGCAGACGGGTCCGCGCCGGGCCCGCCCCCGTCACCTCGTAGACCTCCACGGGGCCGGCGAGCCCCTTCACCGGCACGGGGCCGAGGGGTGTCACGGCGACGAAGCCTTCCACAAGCTCCAGGGTCGCCGGCGTTAGGAGAATGCTGCCCGGGCTCGCAAGCTGCTCCATCCGCGCCGCCAGATGCGTGGTCTGGCCGACGGCCGTGTAGTCCATGTGCAGATCGCTGCCGATGGCGCGCACGACCACCTCGCCCGAGTTGAGCCCGACGCGGATCTGGACGTTGACGCCGTGCGCGCGGCGCGCTTCCTCCGCGTAGCGCGTCACCGCCTCTTGCATCCGGAGCGCGGCGTAGCAGGCCCGCACGGCGTGGTCCTCGTGGGCGAGCGGCGCGCCAAACAGCGCCATGATTCCGTCGCCCATGACCTGGTTCACCGTGCCCTCGTAGCGGTGGACGGCCTCCATCATGCGTTCGAGGACGGGGTCGAGGAGCTTGCGCGCCTCTTCGGGATCGCGGTCGGCGAGCAGCTCCATCGAGCCCTTGAGATCGGCGAAGAGGACGGTGACTTGCTTGCGTTCGCCCTCCAGGGCCGCCTTGGAGGTGAGGATCTTCTCGGCAAGGTGCTTGGGGGTATAGGACTCGGGCGCGGCGAAGCGCGGCGGGCCGGCGGTAGCCCCGCTGACGGGATGTGCGCACTCCAAGCAGAACTTCGCGGACGGGGGCAATTGGGTGCCGCAGTTCGCGCAGCGGGCTGCGAGCGGAGCCGCGCACTCCAGGCAGAATTTCGCCTGTGGAGGATTCTCGGTCCGGCATCGAGGGCACGTCATTGCGGTTGGGGCGAGGCTACCCTTGGGGTGAGGCTCCGTCAAGGAGCGGCAGGTCTCCGCCAAGGCCGCCCTTGGGGGCGATCAGGAAGCCGGCTTAGATTTCCGCGAGACCAGCGCTTCCGGCAAGATTGGCAGCGACGTCACCCGTACACCGAGCGGCTTCACGGCGTCGGCGACTGCGTTGGCGATGGCGGCGGGCGCGCCGATGGTGCCGCCCTCGCCCATGCCCTTGCGGCCGCCTGGTGTGAGCGGCGACGATGTTTCCAGATGGCCGAGAGTGAAGGATGGGAGGTCGGCCGCCGCCGGCAGCGCGTAGTCCATCAGGCTTCCCGTCAGGAGCTGGCCGGACTCGTCGTAGACGAGGCGCTCGCCGAGCGCCTCACCGATGCCCTGGGCGACGGCGCCGTGGATCTGGCCCTCCACGATCATGGGATTGATGACGGGCCCGCAGTCCTCCACGACGACGTAGCGTCGCACCGTCACGCGGCCGGTCTCTGCGTCCACCTCGACCGAGGCGACGTGGACGGCGCCCGAGAACGTGGGCCCCGGCGGGTCGAAGCGCTCGGTCACTTCGAGGCCCGCCGTCCCTGCCGCGCTCGCCACTTCAGCGAGCGAGACGCCGCGGTCGGGCATGCCGCGCACGGTAACGCGACCTCCGTTCAGCACGAGGTCGGCAGGGCTTGCCTCGAGGAGTCCACCGGCGAGATCGAGCACCCTCTTTCGGAGCGTGACCGCGGCGACGCCCGCCGCGCCCGAAAGAGCGATGGCGCCGCGGCTCGCGAAGGTCCCGCTGCCCTCGGGCGTTTCATCGGTGTCGGGCTGTGAGACGACAACCTGCTCCAGCGGTACGCCCAGCTCGTCCGCGACGATCTGGGCCGCGGTCGTCGCATGCCCCTGCCCCTGCGAGGAGAAGGACAGCAGGCAGCGCACGGAGCCGTCAACCTCGACCGACACGCGCGCGGCTTCAGACCCCGGCACCTCTACCATGCCGCGCTGCCTGTAGGTCGCTGAGCCCATGCCGGTGTATTCCGTGTAGCAGGAGACGCCGACGCCGAGGAACCGGCCGCGCGTCCGCGCCTCGTCACGCTCGCGCTTGAGCGCGTCATAGCCGGCGAGCTCGAGCGCCATCTCGAGCGCCTTGGGATAGTCGCCGCTGTCGTAGACGAAGCCCGCGGCGGAGGTGAACGGGTAGGCGTCGCGTCCGATCAGGTTGCGGCGACGAATCTCGGCCGGATCGATTCCGAGGCGACCGGCGAGAAGATCGAGCGTGCGCTCCATGACGAAGGCGCCCATGGTCATGCCGACACCGCGATAGGCACCGAGGGGCGGCTTGTTGGTGGCGACGGCGAGCGCCTCCCAGGCATAGGCCGGCGTGCGGTAGGGCCCCGGGATGATGCTGGCGGTGCCGGGCGGCTCGAGTGCCGCCGTCAGCGGATGGATGTGATACGCGCCATTGTCCGAGACGACGCGCGCCCTGAGCGCGAGCAGGATCCCATCGCGATCCGCGGCCGCCTCGATGTCCACGCTCCCCTCGCGGGCGTGCGAGGCCGCGGCCAGGTTCTCCCGCCTGGACTCGATCCACTTGACCGGGCGCCCCGCGACCCATGCCAGCGCGGCCACGGCCAGATCCTCGGGCAGGACGTGCATCCTCTGGCCGAAGCCTCCGCCGGTGTCCGGCACGATCACCCGGACGTGGCCGTCTGGCACGTGGAAGGCGCGGGCGACCGCAGTTCTCAGGATGTGCGGGGCCTGCGTGCCGGTCCAGACCGTGAGCCGCTCCCCTTCCCACGAGGCGATGATGCCGCGAGGCTCGATCGGAGAGGCCGAGCAGCGCGCGTGGCGAAAAGTCTCGCGCAGGACCACGGCCGCCCGCACGAACGCGCCGTCCACATCGCCGTGGGAGTAGTCGCGACGAAAGAGCACATTGCCCGGGACGCCGTCGTGGAGCAGCTGAGCGCCGGGCGCCAGGGCCGACTCGACGTCGGCCACCCCCGGTAGCGGCTCGCAGTCCACCTCGACGAGATCGCAGGCGTCGGCGGCCTGCGCAGGGCTCTCGGCGCAGAGCGCGGCCACGGGCTCGCCGACGAAGCGCATCCGCTCGGGAGCGAGCGCCGGCCACTCCGTGGGCCAGAAGCCCGGGCCTTCCAGTCGCGGCGCCAGCGGCCTGACCCACTCCGTCAGGTCCTGTCCCGCCAACGCGGCGGCGACGCCGGGCGCGCCCCGCACGCGCTCCGTGACCACGCGGCGCACTTCCGCGTGCGCGTGCACGCTCCGCACGAAGGCCGCGTGGAGCAGTCCCGGCATCCGGAGATCGTCGAGGTAGGCGCCGCGCCCAGTCAGCAGGCGCGGGTCCTCGACGCGCTTGACGCTCCTGCCCGTCAGCCGCGGGGCGACGCTCAGACGCGGGCTCCGGGAGGCCTCAGGGCTTGGCGACGCGCGGCAGGACCTCACCGGCCAGAAGCTCGAGCTGCTCCATGCCCCAGTTGAGCGGGTTCAGCACGATCTGCTCGCAGCCGCCGAGGGCGGCGACCTTCGCGCGGATCTTCTCCGCCAATTCCTCGGCCTCGCCCAGGAGGTAGAACTCCTTCCAGTACGGCAGGTCCATGCCCGAGTAGACCTTGAAGTGGGGCGCGGCGACTTCGGGCTTCTCGCCCTTCTTCAGCACGTAGACGAAGTTGGAGTAGACCTTGGTCATGTCGCCGGGTTTCCTGCCGACATCGTCCATGAAGCGCTGGATCTTGTTCCAGTCCCCCGTGACCATGTCGGCGGTGGCAGAGGAGTGCGGCACCCAGGTCTTGGCGTACTTGGCGATGCGCCTGAGCACCGGATCGATATTGGTCACGGTCTGGCCATAGACCTTCTCGAAGGGCTGACTGCCGCCGCCGATCCAGATCGGTGGATGCGGCTTCTGCACGGGCTTTGGGTCGATGGTCAGGTTCTTGACCTGGTAGTACTTGCCCGCGTACGTGACGTTGTCGCCGGCCCAGAGCGCCGTCACCAGCTCCAGCATCTCGTCCATGCGGCGCCCGCGCTCCTTGTGCGGGACGCCCATCAGTGCGAACTCCTCCTCGTGCCAACCGACACCGACGCCCAGGATGCTGCGGCCGCCGGAGAGGAGATCGAGCGTCGCCCACTCCTTGGCGAAGTAGGCGGGGTTGCGGAGCGGCAGCACCAGCACCATGGTGCCCAGCTTGATCGTCCGCGTGACGCCGGCCAGAGCCGAGAGCAGCGCCACGGGCTCGAGCCAGGTGCAGGCATAGGCGGGCGGCGTCATCAGGAGGTGGTCGATGGAGACGGCGGAGTCGAAGCCCAGGTCCTCCGCGCGGCGGAGATAGGCGCCCATCTCGGCGAGCGTGGCGGTCTTGGGCCCGAGGGCGAAGCTCGGGATGCGGAGTCCGAATTTCATCCCCGTGGCTTTCATCGCAGACCGTCCTCCTTCTTGGCTTCGCCGACCGTGAGACCGCCGACCCGCGGATGCGGGCGGCCGCCGTCGGTGACGGCGAGGGCGACCAGGATCTCGTCGGCGCGCGGGGCGTCGCCCAGGCGCACCTCCATGGCGTCGAAGTGGGTGCGCACGAAAGCCGCGTCCTTGTAGTGGAGCGGCACGTCTATGGTCGCGCCGGGCCCGCCGAGCTTCTTCGCCGACGGGATGATGGCCTTGCCGCCGCCCACGGCTGCGCGGAACGGCGTGCCAAGCGTGGGGTGGAGGATGGCCGCCGCGTGCTCGTACTCGCCGTGCTCGCCGACGATCGCTGCTTTTCCATAGGAGTGCACGGGCGCGCCGAGCGCCGCGACGGCGCGGCGGCCGAGCAGGTCGCCCAACTCCTCGCCGGTCTTGACCAGCTCCTGGAGGTCCTCGACGAAGCGCCCGGCGAACGGGTTCTCGATCACCGCGATGGCGGCGACCTTCTTGATGGGCCGTGCGGCCTTCTTGCCGCCGTCCTCGTATATCTCCTCGACGACCGTCAGCAGCTTCCGGATACGCATCGTCTTCTCCCCCTCCCCCTGCCTCTCCCCAAAAGGGGAGAGGGGGTCTTGGAACTAGTGGCCTCCTCCGGCCGGTCCGTGTCCCTTGATGACCTCGGCGGCGCGGGCCGCGGGCGGCGTGTTGCGGCTCCGGCCGATCTTGATCTGCCCGTCGATCAGCACCATGGAGATGCCGAAGAGGTCGCCGGCCCTGAGCGCCTCGAGGGCCGTCTTCCCCACGGAACCGATGGGCGCATCAACGATGCACAGGTCCGCCTCGCGGCCGGGCTCGATCACGCCGACCGGGAGTCCGTACACGCGCGCGGTATTGCCCGTCGCCATGCAGATGGCCGCCTCGGGGCTCAGGCCGCCGAGCGAGGCCAGGTGCGCGATGACTCTCAGAATGCCGAGCGGCACCACGCCCGTGCCGGACGGCGCGTCGTTGCCGATGATGATGCGGTGAAGCGCCTTGGCTTCCCTGGCGCGCTCGAGGGTATGGAGCGCCGTCTTGCCGTTTCCGCAGTGGACGATCTCGAGCGCCATCTGCGTGGCCACGAGCGAGTCGATCTCCCGCTCGCTCATCGAAGTCGTCCCGCCGTTGATGTGGCCGACCACGTGCGGGTCGGCCTCGAGGACGACCTCCGCGCTGATCGGGCTCGAGCCCGCGATGGACGGCCCGCCCGTGTGGATGGTGACGGTCATGCCGTGCTTCTTGGCCCAGCGGACCATGGGCGCCGCGTCCTTGCCGGTCCTGACCGAGCCGAGCCCGATCTCGCCTACCAGCGTGACGCCGTGCCGGGCCATCTCGGCGAAGTCCTCCTCGACCATGCCGAGCTCCAGGATCGGCGCGCCGCCATGGACCTTGACGCCGGCGGGGCGCAGGTTGGCGTAGGCCTTCGCGGCGACAACGGCGAGCGCCTTGAGCCCCACGATGTCCTTGGGCCGTCCGGGCAGGTGGACTTCACCCGCCGAGATCATCGTGGTGAGCCCGCCGTTGAGCCCGGACTCGATGAAGTCCATGGTCCGCTGTCTCGGCGTGAAGTCGCCGAAGACGGGATGGCAGTGGGAATCCATCAAGCCGGGGATGACGGCGCTGCCCTTGGCGTCTATGATCGTATCGGCGTCGCCGTCGAGCCCCTTCCCGACCGCCGCGATCCTGCCGTCGGTGATCAGGATGCTGTCGCCGTCGAGGAGCGGCGCTGCGATGTCACCAGACACCATGAGCCCGATGTTCTTGATCAGCGTCTTCATCAGACCGTCAGGTAGGCGCGGCGTACGGCTTCGTCGTCCAGCAGGCGGCCCATGGGCCCCTCCCACCGGATCTGCCCCTTCTCGATGATGTAGGCCCGGTCGGCCAGCCGCGCCGCGAACTTGAGATTCTGCTCGGAAAGGAGAATGGTCAAGCCCTCCCGCTTCAACGCCGCGATCTGCTGGCCGAGCGCCTGGACGATCACGGGCGCCAGCCCCTCGGAGGGCTCGTCGAGGAGCAGGATGCGCGGGTTGCCCATGAGCGTGCGCGCCACGGTCAGCATCTGTTGCTCCCCCCCGGAGAGGCTGCCGCCGCGGCGACCGGCCAGCTGGCCCAGCTTCGGGAAGTACTCGAACACTCGCGAAGCGCCCCAGCGAGTACCGCCCTTGGCGCCTACCAACAGGTTCTCCTCAACCGTCAAGTCACTGAAAATGCGCCGGTCCTCGGGCACCCAGCCGATGCCGAGCTGGCTGATCTCGTGGGTGGGGAGCGCGGTGATATCCCGCCCGCCGAGGCTGATCGAGCCTCCGGTCACCTCGACGAGCCCCACGATGGCCTTGAGCGTGGTGGACTTGCCCGCGCCGTTGCGGCCGAGCAGCGAGACCACCTCGCCCTCGCGCGCCTCGATCGTGACGCCGTGGAGCACTCGCGACAGGCCATAGGCCGCCTCCACGCCGTCAAGGCGCAGCACGAACGTGTCCTCCTGACGGATCGGGAGCGAGAAAGAGGCAGTCCGGAAGCCTAGGTGGGGTCGGAGCGGGCGATGACTCGGACTTCAAGGTGCAGCAGACGTCGATCCACCTTGGCGAACTCGTGGTGGACCTCGCCGCGGAAGCGCTCGACCTTCTCGTCGAGAGCGCCCAGTCCCTCGGCAACCGCCTTGATGTCGGACTTGAGGTCCTCGGCGACGACGCCGAAGTAACGGCGGGTCTCGGCGGCGCTTGCGTCGACACGTGCGAGAATTCTCGACTCATACTGCTCCATCTGGAGTCGCGTCTCCGCAGCCGCAGCGTCCACGCGGTCGAGAATGACAGCGGCGCTCTCCCGAATCTCCTGACGCAGGCTGTCGCCAAGTCCATCGAGGTCCGAGGAATCCACGGCCCGAGCCATGCCCCATCCTCCCGCACGTTGCGCAGGCCTGTCAATAGTATCCAGTCGGATACGCGCGGCACTACTCGGCCTCTCCGAGATACACCTTTTGGACCTGCGGGTCGGCGCGGACCTCGTCGGGGCGGCCTTCGGCGATGACGCGCCCCTGGTGGAGCACCATGATGCGGTCGGCGACCGAGAAGACCACGTCCATGTCGTGCTCGGTGAACAGCACTGTCAGGCCCCGCTCGCGCGCGATCCGCTCGGTCAGCGCCATGAGAGCGCCGCGCTCGGCAGGCGCCATGCCCGCCGTCGGCTCGTCCAGCAGCAGGACTTCAGGCGTGTTCGCCAGCGCCACGGCGAGCTCGAGCTTCTTGAGGTCGCCGTAGGCCAGCACTCCCGCCACCCTGTCCGCCTGCGCGGCAAGCCCGACCTGGTCCAGGAGCGCGCGCGCGGCGTCCACGTCCAGCCCGGCGGCGCGCCCGAGCAGCGAGTAGGTGCGCCGCCCGTGGGAGAAGAGCGCCACCTGGACATTCTCGAGCGCCGTCAGCGACGAAAAGGTCGCGGTGATCTGGAACGTGCGGCTCACGCCGCGGCGCCACACCGCGTGCGGCGGCAGCCCCGAGAGGCGCTCGCCCTTGAAGCGCACCTCGCCCGCGTCGGCCTTGAGCTGACCCGTGAGCATGTTGAAGAAGGTCGTCTTCCCCGCCCCGTTTGGGCCGATGAGCGCGCGGATCTCGCCGCGCGGCATGGCCAGGTCCACGCCCGCCACGGCCTGGACACCGCCGAAGGACTTGGCGAGCCCGCGCGTCTCGAGGACGGGAGCGCTCACGATCGTTTGCAGTCGAGCATGCCGGCGATGCCGCGCGGAAAGGCCAGCACGAGCGCGATCAGGATGCCGCCCAGCCCCACCTGCCAGTAGTCGGTGTACCGCGTGATCACGGTGTCGAGGAGCTTGTAGGCGGCGGCGCCGATCAGCGGGCCGGAGGGCGCGCCGACGCCACCCAACAGCACCATGACCAGCGGCTGAACCGACATCGGCGCCTCGGTGTAGACGGGAAAGACGCTGCCCTTGAGGAAGACGAAGATCGCTCCGGCGAGACCGGCGAAGAAGCCCGCGACGACGAAGGCCGTCCACTGGAGCGCGCGGATGTTGATCCCGACGGCCTCAGCCCGCCGCGCGTGGTCCCTCACGGCCCGGAGCGCGAGCCCGAAGGGCGAGGCCGCCACGAGCCGGAGCAGGACGACGCCGGTCCCCGCGAAGACGAGCGCCCAGTAGTAGTAGCGCACCGGTGACTTGAGCCACGGCGGCGGCCAGACGGACAGGACGCCGTTGTCGCCGCCCGTCACCTCGTCCCACTGGTGGACGACGGCGAAGACGATCTGGGCGAAGGCGAGCGTCAGCATGGCGAAGTAGATGCTCGTCAGCCTCACGCTGAAGTATCCGAAGACGGCGGCGGCGGCGGCGGCCACCACCGGCGCGGCGAGAAAGGCCAGCGGCATCGGCCAGCCCGCCAACTGGAGCAGCAGCGCCGCGCCGTAGGCGCCGAGACCGAAGTACGCGGCGTGGCCAAAGGACACCATGCCGCCCGTGCCCATCAGAAGATGCAGGCTCGCCGCGAAGAGAGCGAAGGCGAAGATCTCGATCGCCATCCACACCCAGAAGGTCGGCAGGAGAAGCGGCAGCGCCAAGAGGACCAGGCCGGCCGCGGCGAGCCAGGCCGGATGCCACGGAGCGCCGCGCTCCCCGGCGACGGCGCCGCCCGCCGCGCGAAGCTGGATCTCCGGCCGGCCGAGGAGTCCCCACGGCCGGACGATGAGCACCACGGCCATCACGACGAACATGAGGACGATGGAGGCCTTGGGCAGGACCAGAACGCCGTAGGCGTTGAGCACGCCGATCAGGAGCGACGCCAGCAGAGCGCCCCACACCGAGCCCATACCTCCGATCACGACGACGACGAAAGCCTCGACGATCACGGTGGTGTCCATCACCGTCGTGAGCGCGAGGCGGGGCACCTGGAGCGCGCCCCCCAGCCCCGCGAGGAACGAGCCCAGGACGAAGACTCCCGTGAAGAGGCGCCTCTGGTCCACGCCGAGGGCCGCGACCATCTCCCGGTCCTGCGTCGCCGCGCGAATCAGGATGCCCCAGCGCGTCCGGTGGAAGACGAGCCAGAGCCCGAGCGCCACGAGCGGACCGAAGATGATCACCGCGAGGTCGTAGCTCGGAAAGAGCTGGCCGGCGATGGGCACGGAGCCCGCGAGTCCCGGCGCAACGGGGCCCGTCTTGTTGTCCGCGCCCCAGAAGAAGCGCACGGCGTCGGCGACGACCAGGACCAGCGCGAAGGTCAGGAGCAGCTGGTAGAGCTCGGGCGCGCGGTAGACGCGCCGGAGCAGGAGCACCTCGACGAGCCCGCCAAGCGCGGCGACCAGGAGCGCCGCGAGGAGCGCGGCCGCGTAGAAGGCGGCAGGCCCCAGGGGCAGCGCCGCTGCGAGCGAGTACGTGAAATAGGCCGCCAGCATGTAGAAGGAGCCGTGGGCGAAGTTGACGATGCGCGTGACCCCGAAGATCAGCGACAGCCCCGACGCGATGAGGAAGAGAAACATCGCGTTGGCGAGGCCGCTCAGCAGCTGGACGAGGAGGAGGGACATGCGAGACGGGGGGCCCCCCCCCCCCCCAGGGGGGGGGGGGGGGGGAGCCGGTCGGTATCGACAACGGGCGCATCCAGCGCGGCGCGGACATCGAGGCCGTGCGCCCAGGTCTCCATGAGG
>ORMF012299543.1_pt1 | contig 11925 bp, 11 predicted proteins | sample 1779871 | NCBI WGS metagenome assembly ORMF01 (sample SAMEA104232316, study PRJEB22302) | groundwater metagenome | biome: forest; feature: aquifer; material: groundwater | place: USA | collected 2011-08-07 | depth 5.4 m | reverse complement strand
GAGACCGCCGAATGAGCGGGTCTTTGAGCCATCGGCCTGACGAAAACGTTCAAAAACAAATGGCAGAAACTCGGGCGTAATTCCCTGTCCGGTATCCTTAACCCGGACGATTACTTCTATGTCATCAGCTTCCGCATCGACTTCAACTCGCCCGCCCGAGGGTGAAAACTTTATCGCGTTATGCAAAAGGTTCCAGAAAACCTGAGTCAGGCGCGCGCGATCGCCGCTTACAATTTCATTTTGGCAGTCGTGAAAGGTGACGACGAGATCAATGTTGCGAGTGGCGGCAAACGGTCGAACTGTCTCGACGGCTTCGCGCACCACCTGTTCCAGCGACATCGGCAAGTCTTCCATCCGCATCTTACCGCTCAGAATAGCTGACATATCGAGCAGGTCATTGATCAGGCGCTTCAGTGCATAAGAGTTCTTCTCAATAACTGAAAGACCATGGACCGTCTCTTTGTCAGGCAGGATTCCATTGCGAATCATATGAATCCAACCAATGATCGGAGTCAGCGGTGTGCGCAGCTCGTGGGAAATGGTGGTGAGAAACTCATCTTTGGCGCGGCTGGCTGCTTCAGCTTCGCGACGAGCCGTACGCTCTTCTTCAAACAGACGGGCGTTTTCTATCGCCAAGGCGATGCGGTCAGCGACCAGTTGCAACAGACGAGTGTCGTCTTCGGTAAATTCATACCGCGTGAATCGACCGACGTGCATCACTCCGATAACTCGTCCCTCGATGAGCAAAGGCACGCCTAACAGCGACTTAATTCCCTTCTGTTTCAACAACGGGTTCAGCACCTCGGCTTTTTCGAGATCATTGATTATCACCGGACTTCGTGTGGCTGATACCTTGCCGGCAAATCCTGCCCCCACCGGAATGCGCACACCCAGGTCGACTTCTTCTTCCAGCCCTTTTGCCGCCCAAGCCACCAACTCATTACCTTCCGGCTCCAGTAACAGAATCGCGACGGTGTCCACATTCATTGCTTCCCGCACGCGAGTCAGGAGCTCTGCGAGCAATTCATCCAACGACAGATGCGCCAGCGCGACATCGGTAACCGTTTGGACCTGCTTCATCCGATCTATGGCCGCCTCGACTTCAAGCCGGGTTCGTTGCTCGCGATCGTAAATCTGCGCCCGCTCTTCTTCAGCTCGTTTGCGCTCGACGAAGTGGCCAATCTGTTGGCCGATAATGTTCATGATCGCCAGCAACGATTGATCGGGTGTCTGACTATCACGGCTAAAGAATTCCATTACTCCGGAAACTTCATGATCGACCATGATGGGCAGACCAAAGGCGGTACGTAACCCGGCTTTGGCCGCGGCCGGCCCGCGCAAGAACCTCGGATCGGTCGCGACGTCAATAATCCATTCAGACGCTCCCGCTTCCCAGATGCGCCCCGGCAAGCCGACGCCGCGACCAAAGGTTCGGCTCCGGCTTGCTTCTTCAAATTCGGGGGCCTCGACCAGGGGCAGATGCCACATGGCCACATACCGCAACACATCGGCCGCGCGATCTACGCCCCACATTTGTCCGATCTCCCAACCCATGCTTTCGCCAATCGCCTGTAATAGCGCCGGCGCTGCCGCCGCCATTGAATCAGATGACGCCAGAATGGTGGATACTTGAAATTGCGCGTCCAGCCGCCGCTTCAACCGGCGTCGCTCAGAAATGTCGCGGGCAATGCCGGTAAAGAAACGCCGGCCGTTTTCACTAAACTCGCCGAAAGACAATTCCAGCGGAATCTCTCGACCGCTCTTGTGCAGACCCGGTAGATCGACGGCTTCCCAAGAGATATGCCGCTCACCCAGCGCGAGATAGCTTTGCAGACCGGTGCGATGCACGTGCCTGAGATAATCAGGCATCAGCATCGTCAAAGACTGTCCCAGGAGTTCAGCCCGGGAATAGCCGAAGATCTTCTCGGCTGCTCGATTAACGAAAAGCATCGTGCTGTCTTCGTCGATGGTAATGATCGCGTCTGACGCGGTGTCGGCAATGACGCGGGTAAACTGAAGCAAGTCGCTCAGTGGGGCGTCGAGGTTGTCTGCCGCGGGTTCGTTCATCGTAATGATCGAAAGCTAAGCTTTTTTCTATTCGCGAGTCAATTCCCCCGTGTCAGAAGCCCGACCGTTAGGGAGGGCCTCTCTCGCGGACTGAGCATTGCGATTTGAATTGCCCTCCCTAACGGTCGGGCTTCTGAAACCAATCATCTTTGACAACTCCCGAAGGGAAATCGACAATCGCACATCGGCAACTGAAATAATCTATGTATCCAGCAGGAAACCTTTTCATCCCGTCGGAGCACGGGCAACTGGAAGCCATTCTGAAGGCTCCACGCGGTCAGGTCCGGGGAGCGGCTTTGATACTTCATCCGCATCCGCTCTTCGGTGGCACGATGCACAACAAAGTCGTTTTTCGCGCCGCCGCCGCGCTCAATGATGCCGGATTGGCAACCCTGCGCATAAACTTTCGCGGTGTGGGGCAAAGCACGGGCGAGCATGACGAAGGCCGTGGCGAACGCGACGATGCGCGTGCGGGACTGGACTATCTGGCGGACAACTATCCTGGAGAGGAGATCACGCTCTGCGGATTTTCGTTCGGCGCGCGCGTGGGGCTGGAAGTTGGAACGGCCGACGAGCGCGTGGCGCGGCTAATCAGCATCGGCACACCGGTGGACAAGTACGATTTCAGTTTCCTGGACCGATGTCGCAAGCCGATTCTGTTCGTCCAGGGCGATCGAGACGAGTTCGGGGGCGTTGAGCGCCTGCGGCAATTAATCGTGCAGCTTAAAGCACCGGTGGAATTGAAAGTCATTAAAGGCGCCGGTCATTTTTTTGATGATCAACTGGATGAGCTGAAGGCTGCAATTACTGACTGGATTTTGAAAGGGACGGGGAGTAGCCCGACCGTCAGGGATGGCTCGGTTGAAGTCAATCCGGAGAACCCTCCCTGACGGTCGGGCTAGTGCCCCGCCGTGCCGCTAATCGTATGTTGACCAATGCAAGCGAGCGCTTTCGCCGCCTCCGATGCAGCATTACTGCAGTTCGTCTGTTGTGTCGAGATAACCAATGACGCAGTCACGAATCAGTTTGTAGGAGCGATCATAGACCAGCCTGCCCTGGCCAAAAGGATCCGCAATCTCGTTGCCCCTTTGTTGTGGGTCAAGAGTCCCGAGCAGAGTAATGCGGTTAGAAGAGATGCCGTGCTCGCTCGTCAATCGGTCGGCATGATCCTGCTCCATGACGAGGAAACGATCGATCGAATCGAGTGGAAGCTGACGTACCCAGGTTGGGCCTTTCCTGGGGGGCGGTGTGTTGTACTGCAAGCAGGTCGTCGTAGTCTCATCCAACGGAGGCGCGTCTGAGAAATCAAAGACCCCGGCCGAATAGACCTCAACTGCAAGCGAGCGCTTGCTGGCCTCGGCAACAAAAATCGCGTGAGCCATCACGCTGCGACACCTATTCGCAGTGCAGATTAGAGCGACTGCAGCCATGATAAAAACTAGGTGATCCCTAGTGTCCTGGTATCCGAAGTACTCTGATAAAAGCAACACACCTATTTGGCCTGCGGCGCAGGCTGGACGCGCGTTTCTTAATCTCCAAAAGCGGTGTCGCGCTGCGCTTGCCACCGCACTCCAAATTACAAATATCCTCGCGCAAGCAGCAACTCCGCGTTCAAGATCGCCGCCCCAGCGGCACCGCGAATCGTATTGTGACCAAGCGCCATAAAACGGTAATCCAGCACATTGTCCCGGGCGACGCGTCCGACGGTAATGCTCATTCCAAATCCCGCGTCCCGATCCAGGCGCGGCTGTGGACGATCGACTTCGTCCCGCACAATGATTGGCTTAGTCGGCGCTGAATGTAATTGCAACTGCTGCGGCACGGAAGTAAATGAGGCGAGCGCCTCGCGAACTTGATCCGGCGAGACCGGTTGAGAGAGCTTCACGCGCATTGCCGCCAGATGACCATCGATCACATTCACTCGATTGCATTGCGCGCTGACCGCCATCGCCGCGCCTCTGATCGTCGCCCCATCGACGTGGCCGAGAATCTTTACGGTTTCGCTTTCGATCTTTTCCTCTTCGCCGCCGATGAACGGCAAGACGTTGTCCGTGATATCCAGCGACGCCACACCGGGATAGCCGGCGCCGGAAATCGCCTGCATTGTCGTCGCGATGCATGACTCGACTCCGAAGCTCCGATGCAGTGGCGCCAGGGCCATCGCAATCACGATCGTCGAGCAATTCGGATTAGTGACGAGGTAACCGCGTTCGTAACCACGGGCGGCGCGCTGGCTGGCGATTAATTCCAGATGTTCCGGGTTCACTTCAGGAATCAACAGCGGCACGTCCGCGTCCATACGATGTGGAGACGAATTGGTAATTACCGGAAAACCCGCGCGGGCAAAATCCTCTTCCGCTGCACCCGCAATTTCTCCCGGAAGACTCGAAAACACGAAATCGCAATCGAGCGGCGGCGCAGGTAATTGCACGACGATCTTCTTCACGCGCTCCGGCATTTCACCCGGGAGACGCCAGGTGCAAGCTTCCGCATATGTCTTGCCCTGCGACCGTCCGGAAGCCGCGAGCACGGCGACTTCGAACTGCGGATGATCTTCCAGCAATTGAATAAAGCGCTGGCCCACCACACCAGTCGCACCCAGAATGCCTACGCGAAGTTTTTTACTCATGGATTCGTTCGTTGCGTCTTACTTGAGATCAGACTAACGCAGAGGGCGCAGAGGATTTCGCAGACGGACGCAGAGGCCCTTCCTCTGCGTTACTTTGCGAAGACCTCTGCGTCCTTTGCGTTTTAGACAGTGTCACCCCAGCGCCTTCAGCGCCTTACCCAAACGCCGCACTCCTTCCGATAGGTTTGCTTCGTCGGCGCAATACGAAATGCGCAGAAACCCATCGCCTTCGTTGCCAAATGCTGATGCCGGGATCGTCACGACGCCTTGCTCGAGTCCCGCTTCCGCCACGCCTAGCGGGTCGCCATAGCGACTGACATCGACCATCGTGTAGAACGCCCCCTCGGGCGTCACACAGCGCAGGCCGAGTTCATCACGCAGCAGACCCAGCAGGTGATCACGACGTCGATAAAATATCGCGCGCATATCTGCACGCGCCACGCCCGCTTCATCGGTCCACGCCGCCAGTGCCGCTTTCTGCGAGATGCTTGAGGCACAGGTCACGATATATCCATGCAGCACCAGCGCCGCACGCATCACGGCTTCCTCTCCAGCCAGCCAGCCGATTCGCCAACCCGTCATCCTCATCGACTTTGACAGTCCGCTCACCACAATCGTCCGCGGATAGAACTCAGAGATCGAGGCTGGGCGTTCCGGCGTGTAGTAAAGCTCGCGATAGATCTCGTCGCTGATGATGAACGCCTCCGAGCCGCTCGCCGAGACCGCGTCCGCCATCGCCCGCAGATCTTCTTTCGTCAACGCACGTCCGGTCGGATTTGATGGGCTGATGCAAATTACAACTTTGGTGCGCGGAGAAAGCTGGCGCTTGAAATCATCAAGGTCAAAACTGAAATCATTCTTTGCCGGAAGTGCGTACGTCACGGCCCGACCACCCGCCATCCGCGCAATCATCGGATAAGCAATGAACCCGGGATTAGGCATCAACACTTCATCGCCCGGTTTGATCAGGGTCATCAAGATGAGATAGAGAGCTTCCTGCGAACCCGCGGTGACGACCACTTGATCCGTGGAGAGGTTCATGTGCGGATAGTCCGAGGCGATCCGCTCGCGCAGTGGCAGAATGCCCGCCTGCAAAGTGTATCCGCTCTGCTCCTCTTGAATGACGCGCACTGCTTCGCGTCGAATCACGTCCGGCGTCGGCAGATCAGGTTCGCCCAGACCGAGACTGATGCTCCCAGGCTTGGCCCGATCCGAGATCTTCCGGATCATGCTCTTTTCGATTCCGCGCAGGAAGGCGGGTGGTTGGAATTGTTTCAACCGGGTCATCGTCTAGTTATCGTTGAGACCGTATGGTGCGTAAGTATGGAGCCGTCTCTTCCACGAACCTTCAAGCTCTATGACGTCACTAGCGTCCATGTCCGGAGAGACTCGCTGTAAAATGGTAAATTCGAAGGTTCGCGGATCGCGCTGTCGAAGTACGTGATTTCCGCCGTGCCTGCTGGCAGCGTAGTTCAGCCATCTGCCAAGAAGGTTACTCTCTCCGTAGGCAGAACCTACGTAGCCTCTCCCGTCGGAAGAATCGAAGATGAAGTAAATACCTCGCCACTGCGAGAGCGCGGACTTCCAACGCGTCGGAAGGATGCCAAGTTCCTGCCAACTGACTTTTATCTCGTCCCATTCCGGCATCGCGCTATCAAGCGCGCTGTCTTCGAGGACGGCAACGACAGGAAATTCGTTGCGATGCGCGCGACGCCACCAGGATCGTTCAGGTGGCGGCCAACCGACAATTAACTTGCCTTTCCACTGAGCATAGAAATCAGTGAGCACGAGATTAAACCAGAGGACGGAGGCGGCGGGTCGCTCGTCAGCGAATCCTCTCATGCCAAATGCCTTCAGCTCAATATACTCTGGCACCTGCCAGAATTCCTCGCGGCTAAGAGGCTTCGATTCCCCGATTGAATACAAGCCAACGAACAGAGCCTTCCCGGGTTCTCGCCCGAGGAATGAAGCAACGTATCCGATACCCTCCATGGCCTGCATAGCCCGCTCGACCCGCTCTCCCTGCGTCTGCTGGTAAGCGTTGAAGACGTTCGGTTTCTCAGCAGCCAGCCACGGGAGAATTTTGTTTAGCTCAGGCTCGTTTGGCCGATGCCGAAGGACAAGGACGTGCTGTGGGTCGATGCTTTTGCCCTTCAAGAGGTCGTTCAGGTTCATCCAATCTCTAATCCGAAATTAGGCGGTTTGAATGCGGTGGGTTGTAATCAGAATGTCAGTCTGTCGGAAGGATTCTTTGAGACGTTCTTTGAAGTCTTTTAGGAATTCCTTTGGAACTTTATCGTCGACCGTGACGATTTCGACCCTCATGATTTCAACGTATCTTACGCCGTCATATTTCCACGTTTTTCGATCTGGAACCACGAACGAACCAAATGCGTTGACGAGCTCATCTCGAACGCTTCTGATTTTCTCTTGTTCGATCGGCTCGCCATTAACGTAGCTAAATGGCAAATGAATTTCGTATTTCCTCATAAGACAAGTGCCGTAGACTTGGCCGTGGTCAGCTACGCGACTCTTCGCTGACTGCCCGCCAGCCGCTGATTCACAACTTTCCAGAATGTCGCGACGGCCTTGGCCTTTTGGTCGAAGAAGTCTTCAAAGAAACCGGATTTGTTAAGCGATGGGGGGTACGAATACCTCTCTCCATCGTCACCGAATTCAGTAACCCAATCAACCGGTTCGGTTATATCGATCGTTGAAAACAGGGTGGGTGGGTATAAGAAAGGACGGCCAGCGTCATTCAAGAGGCGGAGTTCGTCGGCTTCGATGCCAATCACAACATACGGCTGCCCAAAAGTCAGGTCTCGGTACCGCGCATTCTTTTTCTTCAGTTTGACGATCATGATCTATTCACTCGAACTTGCTTAACTTCGAATCTGCCGATTCCGGGATGCTCGTACCAATGAAATTCAAAATGTTCACCAGCAACTTCGATCCGCGGTCCGCTTTTCTTCACCCATTTCGATGTCCTGCCACCGTACTGCGCAACCAAACGACGGACATCACGAATGCGTTTGCCCTTGGCGATGACTCGGGCTTCTGACAGAATCCGTCGCGTAAACTTGAACTCGATCTAACTCTCTCCTTCGATCCGCCCAATTAAGCTGTTAGTCTCTCGCAGTATCCCTTAGCGTGTTCACGTAACTCACGCCATCTTTGATATCCGCACGGTTCGCCCACATTCCAGCAAAACCAAGCTCCCTAATAGACTGCGCCCTGTGGTGAGTTTCTTCGCGATTGACATGAATCTCCACCACTGTTCCTTCTTTGAGTTTTACTTTGCGCAGCGGCCTGAATACTCCACCTTCGAATTTTGCTTCGATAACCATAAGCCTGCCTCTGATGTAATCTGCTAGGGATGTTAAGAGCTACTGTAAGGCCGGTCAAGTAACCAAATTTGCATCTTCAATGCAGCAAATCCTCCAACTGCGTAGCCGCGTCCGTCTTCTCATCACGATATTTCACGATCACGGGCGCATAGAGCGACAGGCCCCACTCGCGCCCTTTTTCGTTTTGCACCGCGCGTGCTCCCGGCACCACCACTGCTCCTGCGGGAATCTCGAGCGGCGCCTCGCCATTCCGCCGGTAGACCTGTTCGCGCACCAAATCGAAGACCGGCGTCGAACCGGTAATAATCACGCCCGAGGCCAGCACGGCGCGCGCGCGCACAATCGCGCCCTCATAGACACCGCAATTGCCACCCACGATCACGTCGTCTTCGATAATCACCGGCATTGCGCCGGCGGGTTCGAGCACGCCGCCAATTTGAGCCGCGGCTGAGAGGTGCACCCGCTTGCCAATCTGGGCGCACGATCCCACCAGAGCGTGGCTATCGATCATCGTTCCCTCGCCGACATATGCGCCGGCGTTGACGAACATCGGCGGCATGCAAACGACGCCGGGCGCGATGTAAGCGCCATCGCGTATGCTCGATCCTCCCGGCACGATACGCACGCGGTCGCCGGTCGAAAACTTTCTGATTGGATAAGTGTGCTTGTCGAGAAATTGCAGGTCCGCGCCGGGCGGCGTCATTTCCACAATTGAGCCCATGCGAAAGCCGAGCAGGATCCCGCGCTTGACCCAGGCATTGTTTTGCCACTCACCAGCCGCGTTACGTTCCGCGGCGCGGATCGCACCACGATTTAGCGCCGCTTTGAACTCATCAAAAAAAGAGAAGTCTTCTTTCGAGTATTCTCCGCCCGGGCGCTCAGCCAGCTCTTCGATTCGTTCACGCAGTAACATAAGTCAGAACCGCCTGCGGTAACGGGCGGTTAATCCTTCGTCATCGAAAGTTAATCAATATAGAGTTCAACCGCCCGCTACCGCAGGCGGTTCTGACCTCACGCTGAGGCACGCACACTCTCCAGCAGACCAAGTCCCGCAATCACTTCGCGGATGCGCGCGCGGCTTTGCGCCTGAATCGGGACCAGCGGCAGACGGAAGTTCTCTTCCAACAATCCCATCATCGCCATGGCGGCTTTTACCGGTCCGGGGCTTGATTCGATAAAGTTAATTTCCATCAACGGCAGCAGACGGTAATGCAACGCCCGCGCCTCTACCCAGTTTCCTTCGAGGGCGAGTTCCGTCATGCGGGACATCAAATCAGGAACTTCGTTGGACGCCACGGAAACGATTCCTTCACCGCCGAGCGCGATCAGGGGCAACGTCACGGCATCGTCGCCTGACAGCACGCGAAAGTTTGCCGGACGCTCGCGCAAAATCTCCATGATTTGCGACAGGTTACCCGAGGCCTCCTTGATAGCCACGATATTCTCGCAATCCCTCGCCAGGCGCAGGACAGTCGGCGCACCAAGGTTCGAAGAGGTGCGGCCCGGAACGTTGTAAAGGACGATCGGAGTGGCCGGAATGGCTTCGGCGATCGCGCGAAAATGCGCGTACAGACCTTCCTGTGTCGGCTTGTTGTAGTAGGGAGTGACCTGCAGCATGGCGTCGGCGCCCAGCTCAAGCGCTCTTTGTGAATACTCAATTGCCGCCACCGTCGAGTTGCTGCCCGTGCCGGCAATCACCCGAGCGCGACTGCGCGCGACCTCGACAGTGATCGCGATGACGCGTTGGTCTTCGGCTTCAGTCATTGTGGCGCTCTCGCCAGTCGTGCCGCATGGCACCAGGAGGCGTACGCCGCCGTTGATCTGTCTGTCAACAAGCGCGCGCAGGCGGTCTTCGTCAATTGCGCCATCGGCTTTGAACGGAGTCACCAGCGCCGTCGCACAACCGCGCATCCAATCAACTTTCATCGTCATGATTCCTAGTTCCTTTCTCAAACTGCGGATGGTTCTCGCTCCGTCAGGAGCGAAATGTTTATAGTCACCGCCGCCTCTCGTTACCGAAGCTCCTTTAGGAGCGAAATAAGGTAGTGCTCCCAAAGGAGCTGGAAAGAACTTTGCGCGATCGGAGCTATAAACATCGCGCTCCTCCGGAACTCAACTCCGAAGCATTTCATCAAACACTTCCGAGAATTCATAGACTCCTTTGCGGCCAATGATCCAGCCGGCGGCGATCAGCGCTCCGGCCGCAAATCCTGCGCGAGACCGGGCCGTGTGCGTCAGAGTGATTTGATCTGCTTCAGAATCAAACCCGAGGCGATGTGTACCGGGAATGTAACCGGCGCGCGTTGACGCCACCGGAACGTCGCGACCAAGACACTCGGTCACGAGTTTGCGCAGTTGCACTCCGGTGCCCGAAGGCGCGTCACGCTTTCGCTTGTGATGCGCTTCTTCAATAAAGGCGTCGTACGATTCGAGCCCACGAAACAACTCGGCAGCGCGAGCGGCGATCCGGTAAAAGACCTGAACACCCACCGAAAAATTGGCTCCGTAAATCAAGGCGCCGTCGTGTTCAGCCACGAGACTTTGAACGTCAGAGAGTTTTGACTGCCAACCGGTGGTGCCGACGACCAGTGGAACAGCGGCCCGCGCACAGGCCTCGGCGTTTTTCGGCACCGACTCGGCGACCGAAAAGTCGATGGCCACATCACAACCGTGCAAAGTCTCGGCGAGGTCCTCGACGCTGCGCGTGGCGTCGTCAAGGTCCAGGGTCAACACCACTTCGTGCCCCTGGCCACTCGCCAGCTTCGCGACGAGCTGACCCATGGCGCCATATCCGATCAGAGCTAATTTCATTTCAATCCCTTTTGCGGTAAATCAAGCCGGTCCAAACCAATCTAAGAATCCGCAAAGCAGATGACAGATAATAGCCCAGGGTGGAGCACGAAGTGCGCAACCCTGGGAAACATCAAGAATAAATTTCAAAGAACCCGCTAAAGCGGGCTGGGATACATGGCTGGAGACCCAGGGTTTCGTTCGGTTCGCTCATTTTCTTCCGCCCCCTTCGCGGACTCATCGAGAGATCCTCCGGCGTTTACCAGTCATCAATCCAGTTCAATTGTCGATCAAAAGCCGACGCACCAGATCCGCATAGATATCGACCGCACGCTCCAGCTCACTCTTCGCCACTCGCTCGTGCTCAGTGTGGGCATCCAGAATTGAACCCGGACCGATCAGCAGTGGCGTGCCCCAGTTCGTTAAGTACGGAATGTCCGTCGTGAAACGCACAATCGTTGACTCAAACCCATCGAGCGCATGCAATCTAATCGGATCGTGAACGGACTTGTATTCCAGCACAGCCCGCCCGTCCACCGCGCGTTCCAGTAAGTCTTTTGCCGCCTGGGCGCAGGCCGCGAGACGAATTTGCAAAGTCGTCTGGGCTGCGTCGGGAACCACGTTCGCGCGCGTGCCTCCGGAGATCACTCCGATGTTGCAGGTCGTTTCGCCAAAAGTTTCGTCGGAGGGCCACGCGATGTTGCGCACCTCATCCAGGACGTTAAGCAACGTTACGATCGCCGAATCTCCCTGCTCAGGATAAGCCGAGTGGGCCGCGCGTCCTTCAGTCTTGATCGTCACTTGCAGCGAGCCCTTCGTTCCGATCGCGAGTAGATTGTCGGTCGGCTCGCCATTAATCAGGTAAAGACACGAAGCAGCGAGCGGATGTTCGTTCAGAGCTTTTGCGCCGGCGCTGGTTACTTCTTCGTCGACGGTAAAGAGCAAACCAATTTCATTTACGCCGTCCGCGCGAAGTTTCTCTGCCGCGGCAATTTGAGCTGCGATTATTCCCTTCGCGTCACAGGAGCCACGACCGTAAATAAACTCCTCATCTTCGCTGCTCGCCATGTACGGCGGCACGGTGTCCATGTG
>ORMF011440571.1_pt1 | contig 11926 bp, 8 predicted proteins | sample 1779871 | NCBI WGS metagenome assembly ORMF01 (sample SAMEA104232316, study PRJEB22302) | groundwater metagenome | biome: forest; feature: aquifer; material: groundwater | place: USA | collected 2011-08-07 | depth 5.4 m | reverse complement strand
TTCTTCGGGGACGGGATCTTCCCGGTGAGCTAGGCGGACCGAGCTACAGCCGGCGCGTTTGGTAGCGTTCCTTCGTTCCATTGCGCCGGTAGCTCAGTCCGGATAGAGCGTCTGACTACGGATCAGAAGGCCGGGGGTTCGAATCCCTCCGAGCGCGTAATAACGGACAAGTAACGATGGACGATAGACGGTAGGATGTCATCCCCGGACGCCATGCACGCGTCACCCAGTACCGCCCAGATCATGCAGCTCGCTACGGGATATTGGGCGTCCGCCACGCTGCTCGCAGCGAACGATTTGGGCGTGTTTTCCGTGCTGGCCGGGGAACCGCTGACGGCCGCGGAGGTTGCGAAACGAATCGAATCGAACCCGCGTGCCACTGAGATGCTGTTGGATGCGTGCTGTGGCCTGGGTCTTGCCTTCAAACAGGGGGAAAAGTACTCGCTTTCGGACACCTCGAACACCCTCCTCGTTCCTGGCCGGCCGGGATACCTTGGCAGCGCGATTACCTATGCCAGGGATCAATACGAGCTGTGGGGCCGGCTTGCCGGCTCGGTCCGCTCCGGCGCCCCGGCAGCAGATCCCGACCTCCATCTGGGCGACGACCCCTCCCAGACCCGCGCCTACGTCCATGGCATGCACGAGCGTGCGGTTGGGATTGCTCGACGCGTAATCGACTTTCTCGATCTTGAAGGCGCGCAAAGCCTCCTTGATGTGGGTGGGGGACCGGGCACATACTCCTGTCTATTGGCGGAAAAGTATCCCGGTTTGCGCGCCACGGTCCTCGATCTGCCCGGAATCACCGCCGTTGCGAGGGAACTTGTACAGGAGCAGGGACTGTCGGACCGCGTGACATTCGTGCCTTGCGACGCGACCCTGGGCGACTATGGCGAGAGTGTGTACGACGCTGTGCTCTTCTCAGGTGTACTGCATCAGATGGCGCCGTCCACGATCCTCCGGATGTTCCGAGGGGCGCGACGCGCGCTGGCCGACGGGGGAAAGGTCGTGATCAGCGACGTTATGAGCGATGCCGCGCACACCCAGCCCGTGTTCTCGACGCTGTTTTCGCTGCAAATGCTGCTGGCGAGCAAGGAAGGGGCGGTGTTTTCTTCGAACGAGTGTGAAGACTGGCTGGCTGACGCCGGATTCCGCGACATCCAGCCCCGTGCGCTGCCGTCTCCGCTGCCATATACGGTCGTATCCGCCCGGAAGTGACCCCGTCCGAGCGCGTGCGAGCACGCAATAGTTGATTTTTTGACTGCGCCGTGTTATACTGAGCAGTCATTTTGGGAGTCGATTCCTGAGCCGCCGGAAGTCTCTCGGATTCTGATGCGGCGTGGTCCCCGCAGCTCATTAAGCTGGGACTGTGCGAGCGAACCGAATGAGCAAGGTGGGCAACCTGCATCTCGAGCGAGGCATAGCGCTAAAGAACGACGGTGATTGGCACGCCGCTCTGGTGGAATTCCAGGCCGCCGTAGCCGAGGAGCCGGAAAGCGGCGAAGCGCATCGGCAGCTTGGCCTCGCGCTGGGATTCACAGGCGAATTCGATGAATCCCTCGAGGAGCTGAAGAAGGCGGTCGAGCTCAACAACGATGACGTTCCGGCCCTGATCGACCTCTCGAAGACCTATGCAATGCTCGGCATGTACGATGAGGCGCGGGTAGGGTTCGAGGACGTATTGCGGCTCGAGCCGGGCAACGAGATCGCCCGCCAGAATCTGAAGTACCTGATCTGAAGGCGCAAGGCTTGGCCATTCGCGCGCCCTTTCTCCGCACTTATTGGCCCCTCGTTCTCTTTTTCTCTCTCGCCTGTCTCCTTCTGTGGCGCGTTGTCTTCAGCGGTGAAGCGTTCTACCCCGCCCAACTGCTCCGTCATCTGGATCCCTGGCGGACTGCGTACGATTCGAACGATCTGCCGCCATGGAACGGGCTAATGTACGATTCGGTGGGCCAGTTCTACCCTTGGCGAAAGTTTGCAGGTGAGTCTATCCGCGCGGGGACGATCCCGCTTTGGAATCCCTATCAGTTCTGCGGCGCTCCGTTCGTAGCGGACAGCCAGTCTGCGGTATTCTATCCCGGCAATTTCCTGTATTACGTGCTCCCAACGGCGACGGCAGCCGGCTGGAGTGTCATCCTCCATCTCGTTATGGCTGGGGCCTTCATGTGGATATTCTTGAAAGGCTTGGGCGCGGCGCAAGCCTCTGCGGCGCTTGGCGGAATTGCTTTTGCATTCTCCACGTGGCAGGTGTCGTGGCTGCATCTGCCCACGTTTCTGGCTACGTCCTGTTGGCTGCCCCTGGCGCTCCACCTCACCGGCCGGGTCGTCAAGGAGACCTCGTGGAAGAGATGTGCGCAGCTGGCGCTTGTCACCGGCCTCTGTCTTCTGGCAGGCCATCTTCAGATTGCGTTTTATGTGCTATTGGCGACCATTCTATTCGCCGTGTTTCTGCTGCTTCAGGGAACGGATAAGCCGCGCAGAATTCGAATTGCGACAATGCTGGCTTGTTCACTCGTCGTGGGCGCCTTGCTCGCTGCATCGCAGCTTTTGCCGACGTTAGAGCTTTCCAGGCGGTCGCACAGGGTTTCTGCCCTAAGCAGCGCCGGGTATACCGCCTACGTCGATTACGCGCCCGATCCGGCGGCGCTGGGTACGCTATTCTTGCCGGATCTCTTCGGCAACCCGTCGCGGCCAGCTACACCATACGTTGGAGTCAACCGCGGCGGTCGCCTGTTCAACTATGCCGAGGGCGCAATGTACGCGGGGCTCGCGACGATCCTGCTTGCGGCATTCTGCCTTTTGAATCGGGGTCCGGGGCGGACGGCGTTGTTCCTCGGCCCGCTTGCGCTGCTTTCGTTCCTTATGGCTCTTGGCACGCCACTCGACAAGCTGCTATATTTCTACATCCCCGGTTTCGGACAGTCCGGGTCTCCCGGCCGTGTTCTCGTGCTGTGGGCGTTTGCGGTCGCTGCTCTGGCTGGTCTAGGGCTGGACAGGCTGATATCCGGTGACACGACTTCCGGCAAGAAACTCACGCAGACAGTTGGAGCTGTTCTGCTAATCGCAATCGGAGCAATCGCGCTCGGAGCAAGACTGCGTAACAGCATCGACGGAGGAGAGTGGACACAAGACCTCGTTCGTCAGGTCCTCCTGTTTGTCATCGCAGCCGGCGTAATGGTCTCAATCGTCAAACGGCGCGCCGGCGCGATCTGGTGTGCCGCCCCGGTCGCGCTGGTTGCGATCGATCTGTTCGTAACGGGATACTCGTACAACCCATCAGCCCCTATAAGGGAAGTTTATCCGAGCACAAAACTGACCGAATTCCTTTCTAGCCGAGCCGGCCACGACCGGATCATGCCGGTCAATCGGAGCTGGAATTTCAGGCCGGGGCCGAGGGCGATACTGCCGCCGAACGGCGCCATGGCATACGGGCTGCGCGACGTGCAGGGCTACGACAGCCTGTTTCCAGGATCCTACAAGGACTTCATGAACCGCCTCGCTTCTCCTGCCCCGGATGCCAGCCCACAAGAGGTCGGCAATATGGTTTTCGCCAAGAACCCTGCCAACCCGCTGGTCAAGTCCTGTGGGGTGCGGCTTATCGTGAGCCGTGAACCGCTAAGTCTTTCCGACGCCATCGAGACGTTTGTGGACCAGGCATATGTCTACGAATTGAAAGACTCTGTGGGCCGCGCGAGCGCTCGTACGGCCGTTGATAATGGCGGTTCCGTGCCCGTCACATGGCTTGACGATGGCCCGAATGGGATCACGGTGTCTTCAGGCAACGATATGATGTCTGTAGACGTCCGCGTCGCCGATGAAATGTACCCAGGGTGGCACGCGAAAGTAGATGGTGCTGAAGTTCCGATCGAGAACGACACATTTGTATTTCGCAAAGTGAGAATTCCACCGGGAACGCACACGGTTCTGTTCAAATTCGAGCCTGCATCATTCCGGACTGGACTTTATCTAATGCTTGCGGCCTGTTCCGTCATTGCGGGGGTCTTTGCCTCCGGTTGGAGACGATAATGCCCTTTCCGCAGTTCGATCGGAGCAAACTGATCATCGAGCCGTTGGATCTGCGCGAGCACGACATGTCGATCGCGGACATTCTCCCGCTTAACGCCCCAATCGAACCGATGGACGACCCCTACATGTCGCAGGTGTCCGGGCGCATTCGAGCGGCTCGCGAGCGTGGATCGGCCGTAATCCTCATCATGGGCGCGCATGTGATTAGGCGGGGAAACTCCAGGTTCATAATCGATCTCATGGAACGCGGGATCATTACACACGTCGCGATGAATGGCGCGGGGCCGATCCACGACTACGAGCTGGCGCTGATCGGAGCTACTTCGGAGAGTGTTGCTAAGTACATCAAGACTGGACAGTTCGGAATGTGGCGAGAAACCGCGCGGATCAACGACCTGGCACGTGAGGCCCTGGCGGAGCGGATGGGATTCGGAGAGACTATCGGCCGGGCGATTGAGGATGAGGATCTAGAGCATAAAGGTGTGAGTATCCTCGCTGCCGGCTATCGGTTACAGGTTCCCGTGACGGTTCACGTGGGGATCGGACAGGATATCATCCACCAGCACCCGAACTGCAGCGGCGCCGCCCTCGGAGCGGCCTCCTATACCGACTTCCTGATCTTTGCGCATTCGGTGCAGCATCTGGAGGGCGGCGTGCTTCTAAACTTCGGCAGCGCAGTCATGGGGCCGGAGGTCTATCTAAAGGCGCTTTCCATGGCCCGGAATGTCGCCCGGCAGGAAGGAAAGGAGATCGCGCACTTCACGACCGCCGTCTTCGACCTGCCGGACCTGGGCAGTGACTTCGAGGCCGAACCTCCAAAGTCCGATCCACGCTACTACTATCGCCCCTGGAAGACCATCCTCACGCGCACAGTCGCGGACGGCGGCGAGAGCTTCTACATCCAGGGCGACCACCGCGAGACGTTTCCCAGTTTGTGGAAGCTGCTCGCCGATGGATAACATGAGCGTGAGAGAGTTTTGAGAGACCTATCCTGTAGAGTATGCTGGAATGGATCAACGCGCACATATACAGCTTTTCGGCGGTCTGAAAGTACAGGTCGGCGAGCGGTCGGTTACCCGCTTCCGCACTCAGAAGACCGGCGCCCTCCTAGCATTCCTCGCTTATCACCTGGGCAATAGCGTTTCGCGCGAAACGCTGATCGAAATGCTCTGGCCCGACAGCGAGCCGGAATCCGGCCGCCATAGCCTGAGTCTGGCCCTCTCATCGCTTCGGAATCAGCTCGAGCCTCCCGGCGTACTATCTGGTTCAGTCATCCTTGCGGACCGGTTTACGGTAGAGCTGAACCCCGAAGCAGTATCGACGGATGTCCGGGAGTTTGAGCAGGCTCTTCGCTCAGCAGCCCAGGCCCGAAACAGCCCTTCCCATGTGGCTCTGCTTGACCAAGCCGTCGAACAATACTTGGGTCCCCTACTGCCGGGATTCTATGAGGACTGGATCGCGCCCGAGCAGGAACGCCTCGGCCAACGCTATATCCAGGCCGCAATTCAGTTGATCGCCGGGCTGGAACGAGCCGGCGATCTCGAGAGAGCGCTGGAAACGGCACGACGTGCGACCGCCCTCGACCCGACGCGCGAAGACGTTGCGCGGGAATTCATGCGGCTGTTGGCGGCGTCAGGTCAGTTTGAGGCGGCGCTCCGATATTTCAGCGAAATCGAGCGGGTTTTTGAGGCTGACCTGGGAGATGAGCCGTCGACGGCGACACAGCAGCTTGCCCAAGAGATCCGGGCCCGATCCATTCCGGTCACATTCACCGCGCCAGAGCAGGTTGTCCGCAAAACTCAAGATCCTTCAGCCTTAAACCCACCTATTCCGACGGGTACGGTAACCTTCCTGATGACAGACATTGAAGGGTCCACCGCGCTCTGGGAAAAAGCAGGCGCCGCCTTCAAATCGGCATTATCCACCCATCATGCCCTGATCAGGCGCGAGATCGGCCGAAATGGCGGATATGAGGCAAACGAGGCCGGCGACTCATTTCTCATAGCGTTTGCAACGGCAAGCGACGCGCTGTCCTGCGCGCTCGCCTGCCAACGGGGCCTCGCCGCCCAACCGTGGCCGACGCTCCAGAGCGACGGGCCCGACGCGGGTGTCTCTCAACCCTCAACCCTCAACCCTCAACTAAAGGTTCGCATGGCTCTCCACACCGGGGAAGTGGAGCTGGAGAACGGCGAATACCACGGTATCGTACTGCATCGCGGGTCGCGCATTTTGAGCGCGGCGCATGGCGGACAGACTCTCGTCTCTGAAGCTACCGCTGCGCTGCTCCGGAGAGACCTGGAAACGGACCTACAGCTGAAAGACCTGGGCGTATACCGGCTGCGCGACGTCGAGACACCTGAACGCCTCATTCAGGTCTGCTATTCGGATATGGCCGCCCGGGAGTTTCCTCCGCCAGACGCCGAGCCGGCGAATGCGGCAAGACTTCCCATGCAGTTCACGCGCTTTTTTGGACGCGAGCAAGAGATCGAGCGACTGGAATCCGCGCTGCGCGATACGCCCGGAACACGCTTGATTACGCTGACGGGACCGGGAGGGACCGGCAAAACCCGGCTTGCGATCGAGGTTGCGGGGCGTGCCGCCGACTCCTTCCCAGGGTCGGTTGCATTCGTGCCCATCGCCGACCTATCGGACGGTCGTTTGGTCGCCGGAGCTATCTTGGAAGCCCTAGGAATACCCCGCTCGCCGGTGGCGGACGCGGAGACGCAGGCAGCCGAGGCGCTTTCGAAAGACCGATCGCTGCTCATTCTCGACAACTTCGAGCAGGTAGTTGCGGATGGCGCGGAGGTGATACTGAAACTTCTCGAGCGCGCACCCCAGCTCGTCTGTCTCGTTACTTCCCGCCAGATACTGGGTCTGGAAGGCGAGCGCGAATTCGTTGTCCCTCCCCTGTCAACACCCAATACCGAAAACGCAACTCCCGACTCCTTGTCTCTCTATGACAGCGTCCGCCTGTTCGTGGATCGCGCACAGGCCGTTAAGCCGGACTTCCAGGTGACCAACAGTAACGCCCATGCTGTGGCCGAGCTGTGCGACCGTCTGGAGGGAATTCCGCTAGCCCTGGAGCTGGCGGCGGCCCGAGCGCTCGTGATGACCCCATCCCAGATGTTGGCCCAGCTTTCGCGCCGGTTTGAGTTCTTGGTCAGCCGTCGGCGCGGAGTCGCCGAGCGGCAGCGCACTCTCAGGGCGGCTGTCGACTGGAGTTTCCGTCTGCTCTCCCCGCAGCTTCAGGAATTCTTTACGGATCTTTCAGTCTTCCGGGGCGGCTGGACCGTGGAAGCAGCAGAGGTCGTCTGCGACGAGCCGCTGGCGATCGATTACCTCGCCCAGCTCCGCGATTGCTCGCTGGTGTTGACGGAGGACACATTGCATGGCATCCGGTTCCGGATGATGGAGACGCTGCGCGACTATGCAGGAGAGCGCCTCTCGCCCGATGATCAGAAAACGGCGGTGAAGCGGCACACGGACTACTATCTGGAGCTGGCGGTCTGTTCCGAGACAGCGCTCCTGGGTCCGGATCAACAGGAGTGGCTGGACCGCCTGGAGCTGGAGCAGGCAAATTTCCGATCCGCCCTGGAACGATGCGGCGCCTATGAGGAGAATCTGGCCGCCGGCCTCAAGATGGCCGGCGCGCTGTCGCGGTTCTGGTCGATTCGCGGCCATTCGCGGGAGGGCAGACGGCTGGCGGAAATGCTCCTGGACCGGGCGAAGTCAAGTCAGTCGGATGGGCCAGATGTGTCAGATCGCTCTCCGGCGATAGCGATGGCCCTGGATGCCGCCGGGTCGATGGCTCACGATATGGGCGATTTCGGGCCGGCCGCCGCCTACCTGGAAACCAGTTTGACAATGTGGCGTGAGATCGACGACAAGCGGCGGATCGCAAACAGCCTGAATCTGCTCGCCAATGTTCTGCTGGATCGAGGCGATGAAGAAGCGGCACGTCCGCTCTACGAAGAGGCGCTGTCGCTCTTTGGTGAAGTGGAGGACCGTCGCGGTACCGGGATGGTATTGGGCAATCAGGCGGTCGCCGCGATGGAGCGGAACGACATCAAGTCCGCGGCCGGCCTCATGGACGAAAGCCTTCGGCTCAAGCGCCAGTCCGGTAACCAGCACAGTCTGGCGATCGCCCTGGAAAACCTGGGAAATATCCGAATGAAGCTGAACGAGCCCGAGGCGGCGCGGGATCTCCATGCGGAGGCGCTTTCAATCCGGCGTCAGATTGGCCACAAGCAAGGTATTGCCATGTCGCTGAACAACCTGGGGCATACGTTGTTGGATCTTGGTGACCTGGATTCCGCTGCGAATCACTTGACGGAGAGCATTACCCTATTTCATGAGTTGGGCGATTCGCGCGGACTGGCAGAGGCGCTGGAAGGCGCGGCAGGCGTCCTATTTGCTCTTGGCCGGCACGAACCTGCTGCAAACCTCCTTGGCGCGTCCCTGGCTCTCTCGGGCGCAACGGCCATGTCGGATGCCCTTTCGGCAGCACGCGAATCGCTCGGTGAGAAGAAGTTCGAGAAAGCGCTCGCCGCCGGGCGGGCGTGGAGTTATGAAGAAGTCGAGGCATACGCGAAGGCTTTGTTGACAGCGGACTGAGGATGTGGAATCCGTATTAGAGTTGCGGTGATTGACGGTTTTGCGCCCGCGCCGCCTCCGGCTTTCGCGTCGTTGGGAATTCAGGAATGCTCCCGGTTCTCCGTCTCCCGATCCACATGTCGGTATTCGTACGCAATATCCCGATCCGTACCGGCTTCGGCGAGGTATCCTTACCGAAGCTCATGCCGCAGCCGCTCACGCCGAAATGAATCCTCGTGCTCGGCGAGAAGCCTGTTGACAAGACAGCTGAAGTTCACGGCACTCGCTCGATGTCCTACGCGGCCATCAGATGTCTTTGAGCCCACGCCGCCACTCGCTCCTTTACAATATAAATACTCGCGCGACCCAGGTCGCCAGACCCATAGCGTCCCCAATAATTCACGATAGTCATTCCCGCGAACTCGCCCTTGTTCGTACGCAGGACAGTAAATCCTTCCGGTGTCTCCTCGCCGAACACGGCCTGGTTCCGTGTGCCCTGGTCGCGCAGATAGAGCACGTCGTTACTCAGGTCCAGATGAAACCAGAGAGACTCGTCCAAAGTTCCCTGAAGAGTATCAATCTCTACGGCTTTTGCCATTCTCTCCGCGCTCCTGTTTCCTTTTTGACGAGATGCGCAGTCAACACCACGCCCTCTACTATGTTTACCTTTACCGCCACCATCAGAAAGGGAGATGGTCCGTCACCATAGTATATACGAACACTTGCATCAGAACCGCTCGACCAAATCGACCGTGGCGAAGTGATCGCCCCTTCGACATACTCTCTTCCGCCATCCATGTCCGGATGGGCTACCAGGATGTGTCTCTCCCAGGTGTGATCGGCAAGCACGCACTCACGACCAAGAGGATCGCCGAGCGACGAGTCTGCCATAATGGTTCGATTGTACCACAGGGATACGGCGACCAGTCAGGGTTTCGGGCGTAGGGTGCAGGGTGTGTCCGCGAGTTCCTTTTTGCAGGCGAATCTTCTTGAGAGAGTTTTGAGAGAGTGGGCTGTTAAAGTGTGTCTTGTAAGCTCGAACCGGCGGGCAGTGTGTCCGCGGGATATCTAAGAAGGAGACTTCGAGATGAAAAGACGCACTGCAGTCACCATGCTCGCAGCCCTAGCACTGGCGGCCCTCTCGGGCGCTTCCGTCCGCGCCCAGACATACACCTTTACCGACCTAGGTGTCCTGAACGCGGCAAGTCCATACGCCAGCGCACTGGGCATCAACAACGCCGGGCAGATCGTTGGGCAGTCGCGGGTTAACGCCAACACCACCCGCGTTTTTCGGATCACTCCCACGACCGACGGCAGCGGCCATCAGAGCTGGTACGTGGATGCCAATAGCGACGGCGTCAACGATCTTGCTCAGATCCTGCCCCTGCCCACGGGGTTCGCCTACAGCTATGCCTATTCCGGAGACATCAACGGCAGCGGCCAGGCGACCTGCGTTGCGTTGGCCGCGTACGCCACGGCCCCCCAAGATGCAGTTGTCTGGAGCGCAAGCGCAGTTCCCGCCCTGCTGACGAACACGAATGTCACGAGCTCCGGATTTGGTCTCAACGACGGCGGCGACGTGGTTGGCAACTACTGGGATTACAAGAAGCACAAACCGACTATGCCGTATCTCTGGCAATTCACCAACGGCAGCTATACCGCTGTGCAGCTCGCCGGGACATCCGGGTGGGCTTCCTCTGTCAACAATTTGCGGCAGGTGACCGGAACGCTTGATGCTGGTGGCGCATTCCTGTGGCTACCTTCGCCCACCTACGGCCTGCCTGCGGGAATGAACCTGCTGAGCGGGATATCTATCGGGGGCGGCAAGAGCATTAACAACACCGGCATCATAGCAGGCACGGGCGCATCACCGAACAACCCGAACCACATACTGCTGCGGGTGCCGCCGGGAGGAGGGGCCGCGTACGGCCTGAATGACGGCCTCAACGACATCGACGACGGCGTGTGGGTCAGCAGCTACATAAACGGCCTGAACAATCCACTTGCCGGACAGCCGCTCCAGGCTGTAGGCGGGGCTTTCGATGCACCCAACAACACAGACACCCACCGGTACGCTGTTGTTTGGGACAGCGGGAGCCGGAGCCTGCGTAACCTTAACTCTTTCACGACGAACTTGCCCTCCGGTTATGTGCTGAGGTCGGCCAACGGCATCAACGATCTGGGGCAGATTGTCGGTTACGCTACTTTCAATGGAGTGCAGCGCGCATTTGTGCTGACACCGCAATAGGGCTCGCACCACTGGGAGACTCGATATGAACCGACGCTTAGTGCTGCCGCTCGTGATCTGCTGCATGGCCTGTGGGGTGGACGCCCCGCAGGCCCACGCTGCTCAAGGTGAGCGGTCGAAGTTGATTTGGCCGAGAAGCGAGCCGGAAGCGCGCTTCGGATGCGATCGACACCTTAAGGCGATCGGCCGCGCTCTCGACGCCTACCGGCGCGACCACAAGACGTGGCCGGCCAATCTTTCTGATCTGTATCCCAGATACATTCCCGACCGGTCGATATTCCACTGTCCCGCGGATCGGACTCCCGGTTCAGTAGATCCGTTCGCGAAAACACGCGATCCGAAGCTGCCTAATTGTAGTTATCTCTACGAACTCAGCCTCGTACCAAACGGCCCCGGACCGCTTCTTGGTCCACTTCCCGGTCCGGCTCCGAAACGGGCGCTCAACTGGCGCGAAGTGAAGCTGGCGCAGCGGGTCTATTTTGGAGACCGTGTCCCTGCCGTATCGTGCTTGCATCACTGGCCGAAGGACGGCAAGGACTGGTCCGAGAACGTCAGCCAGCTCACGCTGAGCGGAAAGATCTATTACGGGCGGCCGGGATGGGAATGGGATCCGGATACGCTGGTCATCGTGATCGACCGGCTGAAGCGTGACCTGCTTGCGGGCGGCCCAGCGGCTGGGCGGTGGACGTATGGTTCGGTCAGTGGCTACCTTGAGCAGATCACGAACGAAGTGGGGAAGCGTGAGTTTCAATGGAAGGCTCGCGCCCAGGCGCTCCGGGCATCTTTGCCGAAGGCCGCGCGTGCCCTTGTGTCCGCCAGCAGCCATGCAAAGCCTGAATATGCGAACCAACTGCGCGAGTACGCCGCGCTGTTCTTTTCACACTCGCGGGACGAGGCATGTGCGGCAGATATTGTGCGCCTGTTAGCAGGCGATCCGGAGATGCAAGCCATCAGGCTCGCAATTTTCTACGAGAACACCGAGCGGCCGGATAGGGCAATCAGAGCGCTAGATGGGCGGATGCGAACGGCGGGCGGCCATCCGTATTTGATGCTGGCGCAGGC
>ORMF010290199.1_pt1 | contig 11930 bp, 10 predicted proteins | sample 1779871 | NCBI WGS metagenome assembly ORMF01 (sample SAMEA104232316, study PRJEB22302) | groundwater metagenome | biome: forest; feature: aquifer; material: groundwater | place: USA | collected 2011-08-07 | depth 5.4 m | reverse complement strand
GAGCGCTCGGTCGAGGTGCTCCGCGGCCTCGGCGTGCGCGACGCGCAGGGCTACCACCTCGGCCGGCCGCAGGCGCTCGACCGCCTGCTCGGAACCGCGGCCTAGCTCTCGCCGAGCGCGATGAAGCGCGCGGCGTCGAGGCCCTCGCCGCGGAAGCGCGCGACGAGCTCGGGCGGGGCCGGGTTGTCGATCGAGAGCGCCATCAGCGCCTTGCCGCCGCGGCGCGAGCGCGAGACCGTCATGTTCGCGATGTTGACGCCCGCCTCGCCCAGCACGCTTCCGACCCTGCCGATCACGCCCGGCACGTCGTCGTAGCGGAAGAGGACGAGCAGCGGCGAGAGCTCGATCTCCAGGTCGAACCCGAGCGCACTGACGAGCCACTGGCGGTCGTCGCTGCCGATGGTGGTGCCCGCGACGCGGATCGTGTCGTCGCCGGACCTGATCTCGACGCGCAGGAGATTCGTGTAATCGCGTGCCGACTGGGAGCGCTCCTCGCGCACCTCGATGCCGCGCTCCCGCGCGATCGACGGTGCGTTGACGTAGTTGACCGGGCGGTCTGCGCGCCCCTGGAAGGCGCCGTTCAGCGCCGCCACCGTCAGGACGCGCGTGTCGTAGTCGGCCAGGCCGCCGTACGACGTCAGCACGATTTCGTCCGCCTTGCCGGCAGAGAGCTCCATCGCGAGGCGGCCGAGCTTCGCCGCGAGAGGGAGGTACGGTCCAAGCGCCTCGATGTCCTCCGCGCCGATCACCGGAATGTTCACGGCGTTCGTCACGAGGCCGCCTTCGAGCGCTGCCACGACCTGCTCGGCGACGATCACGCCGGCGCGATCCTGCGCTTCGTCGGTGGATGCCGCGAGATGCGGGGTCACGACGACGTTGTCGAGCTCGAGCAGCGGCCCCGAATACGGCTCCGAGGTGAACACGTCGAGCGCGGCGCCCGCGACCTTGCCCGACTGGAGCGCGGCGAGCAGCGCGTCCTCGTCGACGAGCTCGCCGCGGGCGGCGTTCACGAGGCGCACGCCGTCGCGCATCGCGGCGAACGCGCCGGCGTCGATCGAGCGTCGCGTCTCCGGCGTGAGCGGTGAGTGCAACGTGAGGAACTCGGCCGTGGCGTAGACGTCGTCGACGGTCTCCCCGTGCTCGACGCCCAGCTCGCGGAACCGGTCGACCGAGACGAAGGGGTCGAACGCGACGACGCGCATGCCGAGCCCGAGCGCGCGGCGCGCCACCTGTTGTCCGATCCGTCCGAAGCCGAGCACGCCGAGTGTCTTGCCGGCGAGCTCGACGCCCCCGTGCTGCTTCCGCTCCCAGCGGCCCTGCTTGAGCGCCGCGTGCGCCTGAGGGATGTTGCGCGCGAGCGCGACGAGCAGGCCGATGGTGTGCTCCGCGGCGGAAACGACCGTCGACTCGGGCGCGTTCGCGACGACGATGCCGCGACGCGTCGCCGCCTCGACGTCGACGTTGTCGACGCCCACTCCCGCACGACCGATCACCTTGAGGTTCGTCGCGCGGCCGATCAGCTCGGCCGTCAGCTTCGTGGCCGAGCGCACGACGATCGCGTCGTAGCGGTCGATGATCTCGGCGAGATCGGTGTCGCCGTCGACGTCGACCTCGAAGTGAGACCGGAGCAACTCGACCCCGGCATCCGCGATCGCCTCCCGTACGAGAACTCGCGCCGTCACGGCGTCAAGCCACGGGTGCGTGCTCGTACGCCTCGAGCGCTGCTGTCACTGCGACGCCCCGCTCGATCTCCGCGCCGAGGTCGGAGAGCAGCAGCTCGACCGCCGCGAGTTGCGTCGCGATGTCGAACACGTCGAACCAGCCGATGTGCCCGAGCCGGAAGATCTTCCCCTTGAGGCTGCCCTGCCCGTTCGCGATCGTCATCCCGAAGCGGTCGCGGAGCCCCTTGACGACGTCGTCGGAGCTGATGCCGTCGGGCGTACGCACGGCGGTGACGACGGCGCTGCGGTCTTCGTCGGGCGAGAAGAGATCGAGGCCCATCGCCTTCGCGCCGGCGCGGCAGGCGCGGCCCAGACGAACGTGGCGGTCGAGCACGACCTCGAGACCTTCCTCGAGGAGCAGCCCGAGCGCGACGTCGAGACCCGCGACGAGCGAAACGGCCGGCGTGAAGGCGGCGTCGAGTGATGCCTGCGCCGTGCGCGTCCGCTCCCAGTCGAAGTAGAAGCGCGGGGAAGACCCGGTCGCGGCGAGCGCGGCCGGCGAGACTGCGCAGAGTCCGAGCCCGGGCGGCGTCATCAGCGCCTTCTGTGACCCGGAGACGACGACGTCGAGGCCCCACGCGTCCGTCTCGCAGCGCAGGGCGCCGAGACTCGACACCGCGTCGACCACCACGAGCGCTCCCGCTTCCCTGGCGGCCGCCGCGAACGCCTGGATGTCGCTGACGACGCCGGTAGAGGTCTCGGAATGAACGATCCAGACTGCCTTCGCCTCGCGCTCGCGGAGCCGCGCGCGCACATCCTCCGGATCGGGCGTCTCCCCCCACTCGTAGCGCAGGTGGTCGACCTCGGCGCCGTAACCCGCGGTCATGTCGGCCCAGCGCTCGCCGAAGTTGCCCGCAGACACGACGAGGTGGGGCTCGCCCGGTGAGACGAGATTCGCGACCGCCGACTCGAACGCGCCGGTGCCCGACGCGGTGAAGAGGAGCACGTCGCGCTCCGTGCGGCACACGTCGCGGAGCCGGGTCAGGCAGCGCTCGTAGACCGGCCTGAAGTCAGGGCTGCGGTGATGGACGATCGGCTCGGCGAGGGCGGCGAGCACCTGCGGCGGCACGGGAGTCGGGCCGGGAGTGAACAGATACTTCTTGCCTGCCATCTGCTCTCGAGACTAGCGATGCGAGCGGAAGACGATCACCTGCTGGAAGGTCGGGCGGTTGGCCCAGCGCATCGTGTCGGAGAGGAAGCCGGCGAACTGGATCCGTTCCTTCGCCGCGTCGGAGCGCCAGGCGGCCGGGTCGGTCCCCTGCGCGGCGAGCTCGTTCCCGGCGCGATCGAGCGACTGCCACAGCGTGGCGGCGCAGGCCACCAGGTCGCCGCTGCCGCAGTACCGCGTCGAATACGGGCTCTTGACCGGCTTGCCGAGCAGCGTGCGCAGGTCCTTGTCGACATACGAGTACCAGCCGTCGCCGTACGAGCTGCCGGCGGGGTTCGCGTCGTCGCTGATCGTCACCAGCTGCTTCAGGTCGCCCGTGAGCGGCCCGAGCTGCGGCTCGAGCACCGCGACGGCAAGCTTGGGCCACCACGCGTCCATGATCGCGGCGCCGGCCGCGTCGACCTTCCCGTCGAGGTTCACATCGAGGCGGCTGCCGTTCCAGCTCTGGAGGAGCTGCAGAAGCTGCGTGTCACGCGCAGTCGGCGCGGTGCCGTGCGCCATCGCCTCGGCGAGCAGCGGGACGAGCGTGGCGCGCAGATCCTGCGTCGCCGCGGCGTTCATCGCGCCGACGACGCTCGCGGGCGTGTGCACGGGCTTCGCCGCGACACCCTTGTTCAGCATCACCGCGCGCTGGACGGAGCCGTACGACCAGTTGTTGTCGGCGGCCGCAAACGCGGCGGCCGGCTTGTTGTTCCAGTTGACGATGGCGCCGCTCGGCGGGTCGATGACATGCGGGTGCGACATCGGCGCGAGCCAGCCGCGCCATTCGTATGACCCGTTGCCGTTGGTCGGCAGACCGGGGTTGACGCCCGGCGCGCGCAGCGGCATGCGTCCGCTCGAATACATCGCGATGTGCTTCGAGTCGGCGTAGAACCAGTTGAATGTCAGCTCGAAGCCGGCCATCACCTCGTGGAACTCGTGCGGCGAGTGGACGCCCCCCGTCGACATCGTCTGGAGCGGCAGCGCGGCGAGGAGCTCGCGGCCACGCGTCGATCGCGCCAGCGAGAGCGCGAACTTCGCGCCGTTGCTCGTCGCATAGGCGACGACGGGCCCGTGGACGGTGGTGCGGTACACGAGCTCGGTGTCCGGCCCGCCGTTCTGGCCCTTGAGCACGCCCGCGTCGAAGCTCCCCATGGCGACGCATGCCCCCTTGTAGACGTAGTGCACGCTGTCGCCGCCGCAGAGCGTCTCGGCGAACTGGTCGACGACGTCCGAGCTCGCCGACGTCGCGCTCCACGCGTAGTCGGGCCCGCGGCCGATCTGCAGGTAGAAGCCGAGACCCGGGAAGGAGACTCCGCGCGCGTCCAGGCCGCCGCCGTGCAGGTCCTCCTCCATGAGGATCTCGGGCGAGAAGTAGCCCACCTGCGGTCCTGCGACGAAGATCGGGTGGCCGTTCGCCGATCGCTTGGCCCCGATCAGCAGTGCATTCGACATGATCCTGCGCCGCGCGAGGGGCGCCTCGTTCGCGACGACGGGGACGTAGCTGCCCGCGTCGATGCGCACGTTGCCGGGTCCCACGCCCGACGGCCCGTTGGCATACGGGAACGCCGTCGCGACGGTGACGGGGGTCTCCTGGTCCTGCTGCTCGCGCAGGTCGTTCCAGACACCCAGGCCCTTCGCGTCGCCGAGTCGCTGCTGCAGCGCCGAGAGGAACTGCGCGCTCCGGCCCTCGTTGCCTCCGCCCGCCCCGAACACGGCACCGATGAGCGAGCCGATCGCGGTGATGTCGTTGCGCGCGAACGGCGTCACGAAGCCGCCGGCGGACTTGAAGTACGCATTGATGCCGAGCAGGTACGCGTCGACGTCCTTCAGCAGCTGCCGTCCGGCCGCCGTCTTCGCCGCGAGCTGCGCCTGCTGCGCGAGGAACGCCTCGGTGGCCGCGCTCGGCACGAACGTGCGCGCAGAGAGCGCGACCGAGAACGCGTCGTAGCCGGGGACGTCGAGCGCGGCGATGCGCGCCGGGCCGCGCAGCAGCTGCAGGTCGAGCCCGCGGTCCTCGGCCGTCACCCAGCCGGCGCCGAACTCGGTGTCGGCCCGCGTCTTGCCGTAGACGTGCGGCACGTCGAACGCGTCGCGGTAGATCGTCACCCCCGTCCGCGGCCGCTCGACGCGCGCGGCCTTGGCGCCGCCGAGCCCGAGCGGCTCGGGCTTGTAGAAGCGACCGAGGTCGGCCGCCGTGACGTTCCCCTGCAGGGGCGTGAGGCCGTCGTAGAGCGGAATCTGGCGCGTCAGCGACGGCACGTTCGCGCCTTGGCCCGGAGGGAGGACGTCGAGCGCGAGCAGCGCGTGATCGCGGGGGCCGACGACCCCTGTTGCGGCCGTGACGCCGAGCGCGAGCGAGCCCGCGAGGGCGGCGATGATCGGGAGCGCCCTGGTCGGCACTGCCGTGAGCCTAACCTAGTCCCCCTAACCTAGGCCCCGAGATGGACGCGATCGTCGCCTTCGCCGCCGCACTCCTCGCCCTGCGTCTCGCGGGCGACCTGGCGCGGCGCTGGCGGATGACGCGGCGCCCGGAGCTCGCGTGGTGGGCCTGGTCGCTCTCGGCGTACGCGATCGCCGCCGCCGCGATCGCGTGGGGAGAGGCCGCCGGATGGGACGCGCGCGCGTTTCGGGTGTACTACGCCGCGGGTGCGCTGTTGACGGCTCCGCTCCTCGGCGCGGGCTCGCTCGTCCTCGCCGGCGTCCGGCGCACCCGGACGGCGGCTCTCCTCGTCGCCGGCCTTGCGATCGGCGTCGCGCTCGCCGTGCCCGTGCACGGCACATTCGCGGCGCACGGCATCCCGGCGGCACAGGATCATCTGGCGTTCCTGCCCGCGCGTCTGCTCGCGATCGCCGCAAACGTGCTCGGCACGCTGGCGGTCGTCGTCGTCGCGCTCCGCTCGATCCGAGGTCGCCCGCTGGGCAACTCGCTGATCGTGCTCGGCGTCGCCGCGGCGGCAACTGGCAGCGGCCTCGCGGGTCTCGGCGCAGCCGGAGCGGCGCTCGGCATCGCGGTCGGCGCCGCCCTGCTGTATGCGGGGTTCGTCCTGCCGGCGGCGCTGCCGCGGGGGATCAGCCGGCGGACGGCGCCTGGACCGTCACGCTGAGCGTCTGCTCCGCGACGGTGCCGTCCGTGCCCACCGCCCGGACCGCCAGCGAGTGCAGGCCCGGCGTCTCCTGCGCCGTGTCCCAGTCCCACGCGTAGGGCGCAGCCGTCGCGCTCGAGCGCACCTTGCCGTCGACGACGAAGTCGATGCGGGCGACGCTGCCGGCAGCCTGCACGAGCCAGTGCTGCACGCCGGAGACGGACTGCCCGTCGGCGAGTGAGCCGGCCGAGATCGAGGGCGGCTCGACGCCGGCATTCGCGACCGTGACGGGCATCGACGCACGGACGATGCGTCCGTCACGCGCGCGGGCCACAAGGGAGAGCGTGTGCACGCCGTCCTTGGCACGACGCGTGTCCCACCGCAAGACGTAGGGCGGCGAGGTGTCGTGATCGATCTCCTTGCCGTCGAGCACGAGGCGTACCCGCGCCGGCGGCAGCCCCGTGAAGAGCGCCTGCACCGGCAGCACGCCCGCGACCTTCTGCCGCGGCTTGAGGCCGACGGTTGCGAGCGTGAACGGCTCGTTCAGCACGCGGAGCCCGAACGAGTGGCGCGTCCACGAGCCTTTCGGGCCGTACGCACGCAGCTCGAGCGAGTGCTTGCCGTTGCGCAAACCGGCCGTGCTCCAGAGCTTCCCGCCGGCGAACGCGAACGGCGCGACGTGGTCGACCCAGCGCACCTTGCCGTCGACGAGGAACGAGACGCGGCTCACCGGGCCGCCGATCTTCGCGCGCCACGGCACCGAGCCGTTGATCACCTGGCCGCCGTACAGCGTGCTCGATTCGACCTGCAGACCGATGTGTCGTCGCGCGAGCGCGCGTTCCGGGAACGCGTCCAGGCGCACGAGCTTCATGAAGAGGCGCCAGTTCCAGTACGGGCCCGGATCGGTGTGCCCGTCGATGCCGCCGCCCTGCAGGGGATCGTTCGGGTCCGGCACCTGGCTGTGCCCGATGATGTGCCGCCGGTCGATCGGGATGAGCGCGCGGCGCGCGATCGTCGCCGCGAGCCGCGCCGACGCCTTGTACTCGCGCAGCGGGAAGCCGGCAGGATCGTCGACGTAGCCGGTGTTCTCGATGCCGGCGGAGCGAACGTTGTACGCCCAGTTGCCGGCGTGCCAGGCGATGTCGTGCAGTGGGACGAGCTGCGACACATGTCCTTCGCGCGACACGACGAAGTTCGTCGACGCGTGCGCACGCGGGTCGCGCAACCACGCGACCGAGCCGACGAACGAGCCCTCGGTGACGTGGATGACGATGAAGCGGATCTGGCGCTCCTTGCGCTGCGCGTGCGTGTAGTTCCCGGCCGCGGCGAGGTCGCTCGGCGGCGGCGACGCAGACGAAGCAGCCGCGAGCGCGAGCGCAGCGACGAGCACGACTGAGATGCGTCGGAATGCCACCATGAGACGAAAGACCCCGAAGTCCAGCATCTCTTGTAGCCGAGATCGACGCAGACGTAAACGCGTGCGCGCCGAAACATCGAGCCGACCTCACACGCTCTTAACAGGAGTGTCGCTACCGTGCCGCCGCATCGCATAGCCGCGCCGCCGGTGCCGTCCCTGCCAGGGGACCAAGCCCGCCGGCCTCCGACCGTGCAAGCGAATCACTGGGGGGTGGTTTCTTCTTGCGGCACTCACTTACGGCTTCGGTCGCGCTCCTTGCGCTGGCCGCAGCCGCCGGCACTGCCCTGGGCGCAGAACGCGTCCAGGCGCCACAGAACCAGGCAGTCCAGCAACAGAAGGCACAATCGATCGGACGCGACGCCCTCGCCTACTACGGCGGCGAGATCGCGCGCTTTCAGAAGGAGACCTGGCACTGGCAGCGTCTGATGGACGCTCCGCTGACGCCGCCCGGCGGGCGCGTGCTCGCCGAGCTCGACCCGTCCGCAATCCAGCGGGCGGCCGCGCAATGGCGGCAGCGGTCGGCGCAGGCGCACAAGCGCGCCGAGCACCCGCCTCACCTCAGCCAGTTCCTCTGCATCCACCGCTACGAGGGAAGCTGGACGGACACCGGCCCGCCCTACTACGGCGGCCTCCAGATGGACGTCAGCTTCCAGCAGAGCTACGGCGGCTGGCTCTACGCCCGCAAGGGAACTGCCGACCACTGGTCGCCGCTCGAGCAGATCTGGACGGCGGAGAAAGCGCTCAAGAGCAGGGGTTTCTGGCCCTGGCCGAACACCGCGAGGTTCTGCGGCCTGATCTGAGTGGCCGCTCAGACATCGTCGTGACTTGACATTGACATCAATTTGATGTCATAGTGTGGTCATGCAGATCGAAGGGTATGTCCAGGCGCTCCGCGACGACCTCGTCCGCGTCGCCGCAGTCGGCGACGAGTCGACCGCCCGTGCGGCGGAGCTGCTCGCCGTCGCGCTCGAGTCCGCCCTCGGCCGGCGCCTCCAGGAGGCGCTCGGCGAGGCGGCGCTCGAGCTCTCCGGCCAGCTCGACAGCGGGCGGATCGAGGTCCGGATCGCCGGCGGCGACCCGGAGCTCGTGCTCGTGCGGGACGAGGACGCCGCCGCCGAGCCCACCGACGAGGCGTTCACGGCCCGGATCACGCTCCGGCTGCCGGAGAGCCTCAAGGGGAGGCTCGAGGCCGCCGCAACCCGCGAAGGGGTCTCCGTCAACACGTGGCTCGTGCACCTGCTCCACCAGGCTGCCGAGCCGCGCGGTCACAGCGGTGGCAGTCGCCGCCGCCTCACCGGCTACGGCCGGAGCTAAGGAGCTCGTCATGTCCGACATCCTCATCCGCGCGTCCATGCCCACCGACGCACGCTGGTCGTACGACGATCCCGCCGGCGTCACCGAGCCGCAACTCGCCGTGCGCGTCCCCGAGACACTCCGCGGCGGCGTCGAACGAGCCGCCGCCCGCGAGGGCCTCACCCCCGGCGAATGGCTGATCACGCTCGTCACGAGGGGCTTGCTTTCCAGCACGACGACTCCGAAGGCGGCCTGACGGTGGCCACGCATCGCTTTCACACGCCCGACCCCGTCGAGCTCGACGTGCAGATCCCGGTCGGCGACGTCCAGGTCGAGACGGTCGACGGCGACGAGTCGACCGTCAGCGTCACGGGAAACGAGAAGCTCGTCGAGCAGACCCGCGTCGAGCTCGAGGGTCGCAGGCTGATCGTCGCGCTCAAGGGCAAGAAGCCCTTCGGCATCACGATCTCGATCGGTGACTTCAACTTCGGCACCGGCGGCGGGCTCCACGTCACGGTGCGCGTGCCGCACGCGAGCGCCGCCACGCTCGCGACGGCGGCCGCCGACATGAAGCTGCAAGGCCGCTACGGATCGCTCGAGACGAAGTCCGCGTCGGGCGACCTCACGGTCACCGGGGAGATCGAAGCAGACGCGACGATCAAGTCCGTCAGCGGCGACGTGCGCATCGGTCCCGTGGGCGGCGAGCTGCGCGTGACCACCGTCTCGGGCGACGTGCTCGTGGCGTCCGTGGCAGGCTCGGTCGAGTCGAAGACCGTCTCGGGCGACGTCCGCTTCGACTCCGTCCGCGAGGGGACCGTCACGGCGCAGAGCGTCTCCGGCGACATCGAGGTCGGCGTCGCCCCGGGCACGAATCTCGACGTCGACGCCGGCTCCGTGTCCGGCGACCTCCGCTCCGACGTCCCGCTCGGCAGCGTGCCCGGAGAGGACGGCGACGGCCCCACGCTCGTCGTGCGCGGCAAGACCGTCAGCGGCGGCTTCCGCGTCTTCCGCGCGGCCTGATGCCCGCGTGACGCTCGTCCCACTTCGTCACAACCGCGACTTCGTCCTGCTCCAGGTCGGGCAGACGCTTTCGACCATCGGCTCCGAGTCCACCGCGATCGCCTATCCGCTGCTCGTGCTGGCGGTCACGCATTCGCCGGCGCAGGCGGGGATCGTCGGCTTCGCGCGCATCCCCCCCCGGGCCCTCCTCGGCCGTGGCTCAGGCGGCCCGGCCGACCGCCTCAACCGCAAGCGGATCATGATCGCGGCCGACGTGATCCGTGTCGCGGCGATCTCGTCCCTCCTTGTTGCGCTCGCGATCGACCGGATCTCGGTCGTGCAGATCGCTCTGGTGGCATTTGTCGAGGGCTCGATGTACGTGTTCTTCAACGTCGCGGAGCTGGGAGCACTGCGATCCGTCGTGCCCGCGCGCCAGCTGCCTTCGGCGGCCGCGGCCGAGCAGGCGCGTTACTCGACGGTGTTCGTCGTGGCGCCGCCGCTCGGCGGCGCGCTCTTCGGTCTCGGCCGTGCGTTGCCGTTCCTCACCGACGTCGTGTCATACGTCTTCTCGCTCGCGTCACTGCTCGCGATGCGCACGCCGTTCCAGGAGGTCCGCGAGGAAGTTCCGGGGGCGATCCGCGCGGAGCTCGTCGAGGGAATCCGCTGGCTCTGGCGGCACCGATTCTTCCGCGCGTGCGCGCTGCTCTTCTCGTGGACGAATCTCGTGTACGAGGGGCTCTTCCTCGTGCTGATCGTCGTCGGCCGCCGCCAGGGGCTCTCCGGCGGCCAGATCGGACTGCTGATCGCGGCGTTCGGCGTCTGTTCGCTCCTCGGATCGCTTGCCGCACCAAGGATCGCTCGACTGGTGTCGATGCGCGCGCTGATCATCGGCGGCTTCTGGATCCAGCTCGGCTTCGCCGCCTTCCTCGTGAAGCCGAATGTCTACGTCCTGCTCGCCGGCTCCGTCCCGATGGCGGTGATCACCCCGGCCGTGAACTCCGCCGTGATCGGCTATCGCACCGCCGTCGTTCCGGACCGCCTCACGGGCCGCGTCGGTGGCGTCGCGCGCACCATCGCCCTCTGTCTCGCGGCGTTCGGGCCGCTGTCCGCTGGACTCCTGCTGCACTGGTTCTCGCCACGCGAGACCGTCGCCGTCTACTTCGTGCTCATCGTGCTGCTCGCCGTGCTCGGGACACTGAACCCCTCGATCCGCAACGCGCCGAGCCTCAGCGAGCTCGACGAGCTGCCTAGACGTCCTGAGCCAGCTTCTCCCGCAGCAGTGCGTTGACGACCTTCGCATCCGCCTTGCCCTGGGTCTCCTTCATGACCTGCCCGACGAGGAAGCCGAGCACGCCCTCCTTGCCGCCGCGGTAGGTCTCGACCTGCTGCGGGTTGGCGGCGAGCACCGCGTCGATCGCGGGCCCGAGCTCGGACGCGTCGCTGACCGCCGTCCGGTTCGTGTAGTCCGCGGCCGAGAAGCCGCTACTCGCGCTTGCCGCCGTGGCGAGGGTCAGCGCATCCCGCGTCAAGTTGCCGGCCTTCAGGACGAGCGCCATCTCATGCACCTTGACATCCTCCGGCCGCTGACCAGTGGCGGCGAAGTCGTTCATCACCCACTTCGCCGACGATCCCGGAGGGACGCCCTCATCCACGAGGCTGGCGTACAGCCGATCACGCTCCGTCGTCACAAGCGCGTACGCGACGTCGAAACCCAGGCTGTGTTCATGCCGGCGAATCCGTGCGCCCGGCGGCTCCGGCACCTCTGCGCGCAGCCGCTCGACGAGCTCCGCCGGCGGCTCGACAGGCACGAGGTCGGGCTCCGGGAAGTAGCGGTAGTCGTCCGCCTCCTCCTTCGAGCGGTGCACAGTCAGCTTGTCGGTATCGGGGTCGTAGTCGTACGTCGACTGCTCGATCGTCTCGCCGCGCTCGTACGCGGCGATCTGCTCGCGCACCGCAGCCTCGATGCCGCGCCCGATGAAGGTGAACGAGTTCATGTTCTTCAGCTCCCAGCGCGGGCGGTACCCCTCCTCCCCGCGCTTGCGCACCGAGACGTTCACGTCGGCGCGCATCGTGCCCTTCTCCATCTCGGCGTCCGAGACGCCGAGCTCGACGATCGTCTGCCGCAGCAGCCGCAGGAAGCGGAGTGCGGCCTCGGACGAGCGCAGGTCCGGCTCGCTGACGATCTCGAGCAGCGGCGTGCCGCCGCGGTTGAAGTCGACGAGCGAATAGTCCGCTCCGACCGAACGGCCCGTCGCGCCGCCCGCGTG
>ORMF012168220.1_pt1 | contig 11931 bp, 10 predicted proteins | sample 1779871 | NCBI WGS metagenome assembly ORMF01 (sample SAMEA104232316, study PRJEB22302) | groundwater metagenome | biome: forest; feature: aquifer; material: groundwater | place: USA | collected 2011-08-07 | depth 5.4 m | reverse complement strand
TGCAACTGGCCGGCCGCGAAACGTTCACCGAAGCGCAGCACCGCATCCGGGACGTCACGCAGATTGATCGGGGCAGGCACCAAGCTAAACCGGTCGGGCAACGGCTTGGCCTTAACGCCGCGGCGCAAGACAATCCGCCCATCTTCAGGGACTAAATCGACGATGCTACCGACCGAGGCGAGCGTTTCGGCAACCCGCGGCGTTTCGCCAATTCTGAGCTTTGTGTCCTGGGGCGGAAATCGGAACGTTGTTTCCAGCGAGCGCTTATCGCTGACCGGCGGGACATTCAGGTCGCGAACCAGTCCGCCGAGGCTCTCCGGGTCCTCGATCAGCTCCTCCTCGGACCACGCTTGCCGCTCAAAGACGGCCCACCACCCGGGCTTCTGCGCGCGCTGGTGGAACCAGAGCAGTTCGGCAACGAGATCGCGGACCCGCGGGTCGCCTTCCGCGCTCGCCCGCACCCGCGCCGCAAGAGCTTGCTTGCGAACCTCAAGCTGCGCGCGCCCCGCGGAGCGCTCCTGTCTGTTATCGGTGGTGTCATCGACGATTTCATAGCGCGCGCCCGCCGGGCGAAGCGCTTCGAGCCATCGGCGGAGCTGCGCCGTCGAGACGCAATCGTCCTTGTTGTAGAGGGCGATTGAATCGAGGATCCCCGCATCCTGAGTAACGCACCACCGCTCGTATTCGACGATACTGCCTTCCGCCGTGGTGACGTCGCCCTCGCGCTCGCCCCAATAGATTTGTTCTAGGTCCTTTAGGGAGTAGCTTTCGGTCGACGCCCTGAGCGCCTGAACCGTGACGCGATAGAGATCGACGAAGCGGCGCTCGCGCAAGAGGTGATCGAGTTCGGCCTCCATCGTCGCATAGCGCATGGCGAGACGCTTGAGCGCAGCCGGCTCATAGGACGCATAGTGATAAAGGTGCGCGTTCGGGTGACGTGAGAAATGGTCGACGAACAGGCGCATCACCGCCTCGAATGCCGGCTTTTCTTCCTCGTGGTTATGCGCCCACACGGCCCGGTATTGTTCGTCGCTCGCGTCGCCGAGGCGCCCGAGCACACCAAAGAGATATTCGAGCCCCTCGCTGAAGAGAGGGTCGCCCTCCATATCGAAGAAAAGGTCGTGTTCGTCGGGTGCCGGTAAGAGGCCAAAGCCTCGGCCGCGGACAAAGGGCAGCAACTCATAGACATGTTGCCCGGTCTCTCTGGCCTTCAGCTGCAACTGTGCTTGAGCGCCGAGCTTCGCGAGGACCTCCGCGCTCATGCCTTCGACCTTGGTGCCGGGCGGAAAGGCGGCGAGTGCGGCGAGCGTTCCCAACCCAGTGTTTTCCAGCTTGATCGATTGCGCGGCGCTGACGCCGGCCACGTAAAACGAACTGTCGGCCGCGCGCCATTCGGCGTCGCAGCGAGCCTTGAAGTCGCATTGAGCGCAGGCTCGACATGGCATCGGTCGCGTCGAGCGTGCGTTATTGGCTACGAACGTTTCAAACCGGCGCATCAGGCGCTGCAGAATGTAGCGCGTTTGCCGCAGGTCGAAATGCTGCGGCGGTCCGCCGGCGACATGGATAGCGCCATCGCCGACCGCAAATCCGAAAGATTGCTCCAGAAGGTGGGCGTAGGTGCCAAGCTGCAAGAGGTATTCGGCTTTGGCTTTGTGCGCCAGCTTAGCGTCTTCAGGTTCCAAGATAATCGCACCGCCGGGCGCGGTCTTACGAACGAGGAAGTCGGGATAGCCCAGCCACGCCTCGCGCGTGAGCGCCGCCTGATAGATCAGATTGGCGCCCGCCTCGATGGCAGCGGCCGTCGCCGCCGTTCGCTCCTCCAATGTACTGGAAGCGGCGATGATCGCCGCCTTGCCATACTGCTGTTGCAGCCGGTCGAGCACGGAGGCTTCATGCTCAAAGCCCTTTTTGCGCAGCAGTTCCAGGGTCGCATCCGCTTGGTCAGGCGGTTGGACGCCGGCAAGCCAGAGGGCGCTTTGGTGCTCGCAGCCGAGGAAGTCGTTGAGCCGGGAGGCGGAAAGAAGCGGTGTCATACGCGGCACATAAACTGGTGCCTACGACAGAAATGGACGTAGGACCCGCTCACGCACTTATTTTTTCGGCGACGGTCGTCCCGTAGCGAGGCTCGGCGTCGTGCTGGCCGAGGGCTACCCGCAGCTCGGTCGTCATCAATTGGCGCAGGGACACCGGAGCGACGATCTCAATCTTGTTGCTCCAGCTGAACAGATGCCAAGCAAGTTCGAGCATGCCGCTCGCCCGGAACCGGACCAGAGCGCCGCCATCGGCAAGAAGCTCGACGGTTTGATTCGGGTGAAACCGCCACCGCTTGAAGTCGTCGTCAGCGCCGTGGGGCAAGACATGGAGAACGACGTCCTCCTGATCGCTCTGAAAGAAGCCGAACGAGGCGTTGGCAAAGTCGGTCAGGCTGAAATTCGCAGGACGGGTCGCGGTTCGGTCGAGAACCTCGATGTGCTGGACGCGATCAAGCCGCCAGCTTTTCGGGCGCGTCGTGCCGTCATCGGCAGCGATGAGAAAATTGGTTCGGCCAAAGATGAGGCCGTACGGGACGACGTCACGAGCTTCACCGGGGCGGCTGCCGCCGTGGTAGACGAACCGCAAAGCCCGGGTGTCAAGTAAGGCGGTGCGGATAGCGCGCAGGGTCGTCGGATCTTCCGCTGCGCGCGGCCCCGCCTGCACCGCAATCAGTTCCGCCTGCAATAGCGCCTCGAGATCAGGTTCGATGCGCCGAAGCAGCGGTCGGCGCATCGCGGAGCGGATTTTCTTGTCGAGCTCGTCCAAGGTTTCGGCGCGTACGCCAGCGCCGCGCTTGCGCAGGTCCTCAATCGCCTTGCTGAGTTCGAGAAGCTCTTCGGTCGTCGGCGCTTGAAAAAAGCCGTCCAAGCCGCCTGGGATGCGGAACCGCTTGGTCGGGCCATCCGGCACTTCTTCTATCTGGGGAAACAGGCGCACGAGCGCGTCGCGTTGCCGCTCGGTGGTGCGGCGCTTCTCGCCGGTTGCTGCGCACATCTCATCGAGTGTGAGGCCTTCGGCGCTCGCGGCGAGTTTTCGCGCCAGCATGAGCAGGGCCTCCGATTTTTCGTACCGCATGAACTGCCTACGTCCGATTTTGACGTATCAAGGTAGCAAGATACAGGCTGCATGTCACTGCGGTTGGTGACTAGCCACCATGAGGTAACGAAAATGGAACTGCACAAAGATCACCCCGAGTCGGAAAGAAAAAATCACGAAAATGGCGAAGAACACCGCCATGAACACGGCCACACGGATCACCACGACCATCATCATGGGCACGAGGGCCTTTGGAAATTAAATATCCAGGGTGTTGTGATTGAACTCAGCCACCCGACGATTGTCGTCCATGAGGCCATCAAGCGCGCGGGCTTCGACCCTGAGACACCATGGATCATCGTCCTGAAGATCGCCGGGGAGCCAAAAAAGGAAGTCAACCTCACCACGGTTCTCGATCTGCGGCATCACGGCATCGAGAAGCTTCGGCTGACGCCGCGGCAAATCAACAATGGCGAAGCAGTGGCGGTACATCGCCTCGGCTTCGCCATGTTGCCGCAAGACCACGAGCACTTGGCAAGGTCAGGCTTGCACTGGGAGACGGTGATCGATGGAGCACGCCGCTGGCTGCTTATCCGCGACTATCCGCTGCCTTCCGGTTACGGCGCCGATAAAGCCGATATCGCAGTGGAGGTGCCGGTCAGCTATCCCGGCGCGCAGCTCGATATGTTCTATTGCCGTCCGCACCTTGTGCTGAAAAGCGGCGTCGTCATCCCGCAGACCCAAGTGACCGAGATCGTTCTCGGCCAGCCGTTCCAGCGCTGGTCGCGGCACCGGCCATGGGATAGCGCACGGGATAATCTCACCACGCATCTGGCGCTGGTTGACGAGTCGCTGCAACGGGAAGTCGAGCCATGATCGACCGGAAGGCGACGCTGGTACTGCCGAAGGCCGCAACCAAACAACTTCAGGCCCACTTGTTTCAAGATGGATTGGAGGCGGCAGCTCTCCTGGTGTGTGCGCCTGTACGCGGGCGCCGGCTCAAGCTTCTGGTACAAGAGATCGTCCCCGTCCCGCATGCCGCGTGCCAGACCCGCCAGCGAGACGCTATCAGCTGGCCGGGTGCATACGTCGAAGCGGCGATCGACCGAGCGGAGCCGGCCAGCAGCGCCATCATCGCGGTGCATTCGCACCCGCAAGGCTTGTTTGCTTTCTCCGGCACGGACGACGCCAGCGACGAAATTCTTTTGCCTGCCTTGCTTCACGCTACGGGCAGGGTGTCGGGTTCCGCGATCATGGTCCCCGGCGGGGCCATGCGCGCGCGCCTTTATGAACCTCCCGGCATGATGGCGCCCGTGATGACGCCCGTCGAACTCGTGATGAGCGTCGGCGACGATCTCACGCTTTGGTGGAACGACGGCCCGTCGGTAACGAGGGCGTTCAGGCCGCCGGTCGCCTTCACGAGCGGAATGTCGGCGTGGCTTAGCCGCATGAGCGCCTGTGTAATCGGGGTATCGGGAACAGGCTCGATTGTTGCCGAGCAGCTGGCACGTTTGGGCTTCGGGGAAATCATCCTGATCGATTTCGACAAACTGGAGCGGCGCAATCTCAACCGCATCCTGAATTCGAGCCTCGCCGATGCCGATGCCAAGCTCCTAAAGGTTGAGATGTTCGCCGCTGCGATTCAGCGCTATCACCCGGCCTGCGAAGTTTTTCGCGTTCCACACTCAATTGCGAGCCACGAGTCCATTTTCGCGGCGTGCGAGGCCGACGTTCTTTTCTCGTGCGTCGATACGGCTGAAGGGCGCCATGTGGCGGATCGCCTGGCTTCATGCTTCGCCATGCCCCTCCTCGATGTCGGGGTTTCGATACCGACAAGGGGGAGCATGTCGGGTGAACGAGAGATTGCCGAGGTGTGCGGCCGGATCGACTATGTCTATCCTGGCGGATCACGCCTCCAAGACCGGGGCGTGTATGACGCTACCACCTTGGAAGCGGAGTACCTCGCCCGGGTCGCTCCTGGCGCTTACCGACAAAAGGTCACCGACGGCTACCTCCGCGGACTCGAAGAGCAGGCGCCTGCCGTCATCACGCTAAATATGCGGGCTGCGTCCGCATGCGTGATGGAGTTCATCGCGCGTGCCTTTCCTTTTCGGCACGACCCCAACGCCACTCGGGCACGGACGGTCTTCATGCTGGCCGACGGCGAGGAGGAGGTGTTCGCCGAGGCACAATTCCCGGTCCTCTCGCATTTTCCGGTCGCTGCCGGCGCACAAGAACCATTGCTCGGTCTGCCGGCATTCGCAAAAAAGGAAACCGTTACATGAGTAAGCCCTTGTGGTGGCGGCGACTTACCGCCGCTCTGAGCCCTGGCCGTAGACTTGAGGTCGTCGAGAGCGACATGCTTCCGGACAAGCTACCGGCCCGCAATCTGATCTTGGCCCGCGAGGATGGCGAGGATTGGTGCGTGGGCCTGCGCTGCCCATGCGGTTGCGGTCAGAAGTTGGAAATGATGCTTCTCAAGGAAGTGAAGCCGCGTTGGGATATCGCAGTCGATCGCCGCGGGAAGGTGTCGCTCCATCCCTCGGTGTGGGTCAATGTGGGGTGCCGGTCGCACTTCTGGGTTCGAGCCGGCAAGGTTGTGTGGTGTGAGTAACGAACGTAACCACAACTCAACTTAAGCAAGTGTTCGACCCAAAGTGAGTTTGTTGGTGGCCCTCCCCGGACTCGAACCGGGACGCCTTGCGGCGCGCGATTTTCATACCACTTCGGCTTTCGCCGCCCCTCGCGGGTTCGTGGTCTGGACTGTCCCTTCACCATCGCGGCTGTCGCCACCTTAGGTGCCGCCCGTCCAGTCTCTACACCTTCCCGATGGCTCGGGCTTGGCTCGGGATTAGCAGTTAAGCCTTCCCCGACTTTGAGCGGTTCTGCACCCGGCGTTTCCACCGGGGCACTCAATTTTCCCTCTGAGTCGCGTGCGTCTACCAATTCCGCCAGAAGGCCACGGCCACCTTGATAGCATGCCAATCCGGCAGGGCCAACAGGCCGTTGGAGGGCCGCTAGGCCAGCACTTTCTCTCGCCTTTTCCGCTCGCGGGTGATGGTGCCGCGCCGCACGTTGATGGCGGCGGCGTCGAGGGTGGTCTTGATGTGGGTGGCGTAGAACTTCTCGATCATCTCGACGCTGGTGCGACAGTTCTTGGCGATCTGGTAGATGTCCGCCCCCTCCATCAGCCGGAAGCAGATATAGGTGTGCCGCAAGCTATAGGCCGTCCGCAGGTTGCCCTCGCGGTCGGTCTTGAGCGCCTCATCGGCGAGAATCTTGTTCAGAAGCTCGCGCGGCTTGGTGGGGAATAGCCGGTCGGTCGGCTGGGGTTTCTTCTCAACCCCCTCAAAATCGGTGTCGTCGGTAACGCTGCGCTGGAGCGCCGCGACCGGCGGCCTCGGGCGGTCGCGCAAGCGCTCGAACGGCAGCACCGCCCCGGTGGTGCTTTTGCAGTAGCCGACGCCGCGCTTGCCGCGAACTTCGATCTCCAGAATGGTCTCCTTGGTCGCATCGTCCTTCACGATGCTCACATCCCGGAATTCGAGCCGGGCGGCCTCGTCAGGCCTAAGCCCGGTATTCGCCATGAACAGAACGTAGTCGTGCAACTGCTCGCACGACCACTTCCAACGTTTTTTCAGGGGTGCTTGCGCCCTCCGGCGCGTCGCTTCAAAGAGCTTCTGATACTCCTCCGGCGAGAACCACGCCCGGTGGGTGATCTTGCCGGAAGTTTTGTACGGCTCGGAGAAGTCGGGCAGGAATTCCATCCAGCCATGACGCAGGGCGGTTTTCAAAATCTGCCGGATCGCCACGATGTCGTGATGCAGGGTGCTGCGGGCGGGCGGCTTGCCCGTCCGGGCAATCGCCGTCTCCCGTCGGTGGATGCGGTATTCTTGCAGGGTGCCGGGGGTGATCTCGGCCAAATACATTCTACCGAAGAACGGCATCAGATGGACGCGCACCCGCCACTGATAGGATTCCACCCAGGCCTTGCTCCGCTGGCCTTGCGTGATGATCTCGTATTCGCGGAGAAACTGGGCGGCGGCCTCCTTGAAGTGCTTGCCCTTCTTGAGGTCGCCCGAACGGGCCTTGCCGCGTAGCTCCAAATACCAGTCCTCGGCGAAATCCTTCGCGTGGGCGAGGCTTTCCTCTTTGGTGCTGACTCGGCGGTTTTGCCCGGCCAGATAGGCTGAGGCCTGCCAAAACCGGCTGTTTTCCCGTTTGTAGACGTGAAGTTTCCCGCCCATGAGCTCGTGATGCTCAGCCATCGGTCAGGTTCCTCGGATTGCCGGGCCGAAGGCCCGTTTTGTGTAAGACATGTGCAAGACCTTTACAGGGCACATCTTACGATTATCTATATGATATATCTCGGTAAAAATTACTTTAGAGCAAGACCACATACGATTTTGAGTTCGCCGAGGTCGAGATCGGCCGTCAGACGCCCGGCAACCGCGCGGCATAGATCGACCATGAAGCCGGCAGGTTGGCCCTTGGCGTCTTTAAACGAGAACGGCGGCGCATCGTCGCGATGGGCAATGCGCAACGTCTTGTCCTGGCGCAATTTGTCCAGCGTACCGGCAGCGGACGGGCCGACGCCACACGCGAGTATCGTGAGGAAAATCCCGACGGATGCCGCCCGCCACATTCTTGTCGCCACCCTGCTCACGCTGCCGCCTCCCGTGTCGCTGCCCCGCCGGATTCGCGGTGTGCGTGGGTTCGACTATAGCGTGATTCTGTTTCCCCGCGTCCTTGCCGCATCTGCCCGATCAGGAATAACGCATCACCAGAAGGTCTCGACCGCGTAGGCGGCAAAATTCCGATCGCTGGTGGCGATCGGAATTCTCTCCGCGATCGATTGCGCGATCAGCAGGCGATCGAAGGGGTCGCGGTGATGCAGCGGCAGCGACTCCAGCGCCAGCAGGTGCGTGTAGCCGATCGGCAGCAGGGTAAAATCCTCGTCTGCCATGACCTCTGCGAAATCCTCCAGGAATTGGAGTTTTCCCAGGCTCCGTTTGATCGCGATTTCCCAAAGGGTCGCGATACTGACGACGATATCGTTCTCGGGATTGCGCACCTCATGCGCTACCCGTTCGGGAAGCTGGGTGGCATCGCCACGCCACCACAGGAATGCGTTGGTATCGAGCAGCAGCCTCATAGCGGAGCTTCAAACAATTCCGTGATCTCCGTCTCGGTGAACTCGAAATCGGGGCCGGTCGAAATCTTGCCCTTGCCGCGCCCGGGGACGCGGGGCTTGCGCTCCCTGGATACCGGCACGAGCTGGACCAACGGCTGACCGTTGCGCGCGATGACGACCTCCTCGCCGGCAAGCGCGCGTTCGACGAGGCGCGACAGCGAACTCTTTGCCTGATGCATATTGACGATCTCGGCCATGCCAGAGCCTGCTTAGCTAGGTTAGCTCACCGATATCGCGTCGCCGCCGGGCGGTGTCAAGCGCAGCAATCCCGATCGCGGCCGCGTGCCTTCCCGCTGGACGCCCGCGACCCCGCGGCGTAGGGTCGGGCATGGTTTGGCCGGTCGATCGCGCGCCCTATGCGGCGAGCCCGGCGGAAAGCCGCGGACGGCTGCACCCCGAGCCGGAACACGAGATGCGCTCGCCGTTTCAGCGCGACCGCGACCGCATCATCCATTCGACCGCGTTCCGCCGGCTTAAGCACAAGACCCAGGTGTTCGTCTATCACGAGGGCGACCACTATCGCACCCGGCTGACCCACAGCCTCGAAGTGGCGCAGATCGCGCGCACGATCGCCCGCGCGTTGGGGCTCGAGGAAGATTTGGCCGAAGCCCTGGCATTGGCCCACGATCTCGGGCACACGCCGTTCGGCCATGCCGGCGAAGAGGCGCTCAACGCCGAGATGAGCGCCTATGGCGGGTTTTCGCACAACGACCAGACGCTACGCATATTGACCCGGCTCGAACACGGCTACGCCGAGTTCGACGGGCTGAACCTGACCTGGGAAGCGCTCGAAGGCACCGCCAAGCATAACGGCCCGCTATGCGGCCCGTTGGCGGCGACCGCCGCGAGCGTGCCGCCGTCGATCGCCGAATACGACCGGCATCACAAGCTGCGCCTCGACAGCTTTCCCGCTGCCGAGGCGCAGGTCGCTTCGCTGGCCGACGACATCGCCTACAACAACCACGACATCGACGATGGATTGCGGGCCGGATTGTTCGGGATCGCCGATCTCGACGATGTCGAGCTGGTCGGGCCGGCGTTTCGCGAGGTCGCCGGGCGCTATCCCGGAATCGACGAGTCGCGCCTGATCCACGAGGCGATCCGCCGCGTCATCGATCGCATGGTGCGCGACCTGATCGGCGAGACGCGGCGCCGGCTGAACGACACGGGCGTGCGGTCGGCCGACGACATCCGCGCCCTCGCCGCGCCGGTCGTCGCCTTTTCCGACGCGATGCACCAGCACGACCGCGCGCTGAAGCGGTTCCTGCACCAGCGCATGTACCGTCACTACCGCGTCAACCGCATGAGTTCCAAGGCGCGCCGCGTGGTGCACGAGCTGTTCCGGCTGTTTCTTGCCGAGCCGGAATGCCTGCCGAGCGAATGGCGTCGCCTGGCAACCGGCGGCGAGGCGGAGCGGGCGCGCGTCGTCGCCGACTACCTTGCCGGCATGACCGACCGCTTTGCGCTCGACGAGCACCGCCGCCTGTTCGACACCTATCACCCGGTATGACCACAGCCCGATGAGCAATATTTTCGGCGATTTCCGCCATCTCGTGATCGCCGCACTCGACGCGCTTGTTTCGCGGGGCGCATTGCCGGCGGGGACGGATTTTGCACGCGTCGCGGTCGAGCCGCCGCGCGATCCGAGCCACGGCGATCTCGCCACCAACGCAGCGATGGTGCTGGCCGGCGCGGCCAAGCAGAACCCGCTGGCATTGGCCGAACAGATCGCCGGCGCCTTGGTCGGGCGCGAACTGACAAGCGCCGATTATCGCGGCAGCGGCTATACGGTGGCGGTGGCGCGGCCGGGATTTCTCAATATCCGGCTCGACCCGGCAGTCTGGCAGGCGCAGCTGCGCGCGATCCTCGCCGCCGGTCCGGCGTGGGGCGACTCGGCGATCGGCGGCGGGCGGCCGGTCAATGTCGAGTTCGTCTCGGCCAATCCCACCGGGCCGATGCATGTCGGGCACGGCCGCGGTGCGGTGGTCGGCGACGCGCTGGCTGCGCTGCTCGAAAAGGCCGGGTTTGCCGTGCACCGCGAGTATTACGTCAACGACGCCGGGGCGCAGGTCGATGTGCTGGCGCGCTCGCTGCACCTGCGCTATCGCGAGGCGCTCGGCGAGGCAGTCGGCGCGGTGCCGGACGGACTTTATCCCGGCGAGTACCTGATCGAGACCGGGCGCGCGCTGGCCGCGCGCGACGGCGACCGCTGGCAGCGGCGTTCCGAGGCCGAATGGCTATTGCCGCTGCGCGAGTTCGCGGTCGCGGCGATGATGCGGGAGATCGGGGGCGATCTTGCGCTGCTCGGCATCCGCTTCGAGGCCTTCGTCTCCGAGCGGTCATTGGTTGAGGCCGGTGCGATCGACCGCTGCCTGGCCGTCCTGGAGCAGCGCGGGCTGATCTATACCGGCGTGCTGGAGCCGCCGAAGGGCAAATTGCCCGACGATTGGGAGCCGCGGCCGCAACTCCTGTTCCGCGCCCGCCAGTTCGGCGACGAGGTTGATCGGCCGTTACAGAAGTCGGACGGGTCGTGGACCTATTTCGCCGCCGATATCGCCTACCACCTCGACAAATACCGCCGCGGCTTCTGCAACCTGATCGATGTGTGGGGCGCCGACCACGGCGGCTACGTCAAGCGCATGCAGGCGGCGGTGCAGGCGTTGACCAGTGGGGCCGCCGTGCTCGACGTCAAGCTGCCCCAGCTAGTCAACCTGTTCGACAAGGGCCAGCCGGTGCGCATGTCGAAGCGCGCCGGCAATTTTGTGACGTTGCGCGACGTGGTGGATCAGGTCGGCCGGGACGTCTTCCGCTTTATCATGCTGACCCGGCGCAACGACCAGGCGCTCGATTTCGACTTTGCCAAGGTCACCGAGCAGTCGAAGGACAATCCGGTCTTTTACGTCCAGTACGCGCACGCCCGTGCCGCGTCGGTCATGCGTCACGCCGCGGCGGAATTTGGGGCCGAGGGGCTGAGCGATGGGGCGCTCGCCGCGGCGGCGTTGGCGCGTCTCGACGACCCGGGCGAGTTGGCGGTGATTCGCCTGCTCGCCGGGTGGCCGCGAATCGTCGAGGCCGCCGCAGAGACGCATGAGCCGCACCGCATCGCCTTCTACCTCCAGGAAGTCGCTGCGCAATTCCACCTGCTGTGGACGAAGGGCCGGGACGAGGCGACGATGCGCTTCATCGTTGCTGGCGATCCCGGCCTGACCTGCGCACGGCTCGCTCTCGTGCGCGGCGTTGCACTCACGGTCGCCTCGGGGCTTGCCGTTTTCGGTGTCGCCCCGGCGGAGGAGATGTGAGGCATGCGACAGCATCGCTTCGAGGAAGTCGGGGAAAGAGAGCACTCCTTGGGCCTCGTCGGCGAGGAGCGATACGGTTACGAGGGCGAACCGGAGCCGCGCCGCCGCCTGCCGATGGCGGTGTTGACCCTGGCGGTAATGGCGGTATTCGCCGGCGGGCTGTGGTTTGCCTACACGCAGGGGGCAAAGCATGCCGGCGGCGGGGCAGGCGGCAACGTGCCGTTGATCCGGGCCGACGACCGGCCGACCAAGGTCCGGCCCGAACAGCCCGGCGGCATGGATGTCCCCGATCGCGACAAGCTGGTCTATAGCGACCGGCCGGGCGGCGCGCCGGTCGAGAAACTGCTGCCGCCGGCCGAGCAGCCGCAG
>ORMF012696954.1_pt1 | contig 11936 bp, 10 predicted proteins | sample 1779871 | NCBI WGS metagenome assembly ORMF01 (sample SAMEA104232316, study PRJEB22302) | groundwater metagenome | biome: forest; feature: aquifer; material: groundwater | place: USA | collected 2011-08-07 | depth 5.4 m | reverse complement strand
TGCAGCAAATCATGAAGGAAAAGGGCCAGGCCATTGTTTCCGCCACGCGCCAGCCCAACACGGCGGGCATCGGCGGCACCGGCACGCTGGTCGGCATCGTCATTCGAGGCGTCGCGCCGGGCAGTTGCAAGCTGCAAATCGTGCAGGTCAACGCCAAGGACTCGGCGCAGAAACCCATTCCCATGGTGGCTGGCGAAGCTGCCGTGCAAGTTCAATAAGCGGGAGCCCGCAGCATGATGCAGAGGTACAGCATGCGGCAGACCGCACAGCGTGGCATGACTCTGCTCGAGTTGATCATCGCCACGAGTATCCTGATGATCCTCGCTTCCGCCGCGCTGCCCGTCAACCGCATGGCCATCAAGCGCCAGAAGGAGTTCGAGCTGCGCGAGTACCTTCGTGAAATGCGTTCGGCCATTGACCGCTACAAAGATGCCGCCGACAAAAATCTGATTCAGGTGGAGCTCGGTACGGAAGGCTATCCGAAAACTTTGGAAGTTCTCGTCAATGGCGTTGAGCTGGCTACCGCCAAGGAGCGCCGCGTTCGTTTCTTGCGCCGCATTCCGGTGGACCCCATGACCGGCCGCACCGATTGGGGCATGCGCTCCGTGCAGGATGATCCGAAATCCGGCTCGTGGGGCGGGCAAAACGTCTTCGACGTCTACTCGCGCTCCAGCGGCATCGCGCTGGACGGCAGCCGTTATGCAGACTGGTAATTCGATCGCATGAATCCATTGCGCACAATTCGTGCTCGCCGCAATCACAGCAACGTGCTTGGCTTCACGCTGCTCGAAATGATGGTGGTCATCACCATCATTCTGATTCTGCTTTCGCTGGCCACCGGACGCTATCAGCAATCCGTGGTGCGCGCCAAAGAAGCTTCTCTCAAGCAAGACCTCGCCGTCATGCGCAAGGCCATAGACCAGTACACGCTCGACAAGCTGGCTGCGCCGCAATCGCTGGATGATCTGGTGAGCGCAGGTTATCTGCGCGAAGTGCCCACCGACCCCATCACCCTCAAAAAGGACTGGCTGGTGGATTACGAAACCGAAGTGCTGTTCAGCCCCGAGCAGACCTCTACCGGCGTCAGCAACGTCCACTCTGCTTCCGACAAAGTCTCTCCCTTCGAAGGCACCGCGTACAATTCCTGGTGAATTCTGAGTTTTTCTTTTCCTCAAGAAAAATCGCGCCCGCCCTGCCGCCTTGTGCTCGTTCAGAATGATTGGTGACACTCGGATATGGAGTGTTGCCATGCAGATTCGATCTGGGAAGCTGCCCAAGGCGCGCCAGCGCGAAATCCAACTCAAGCGGCAGAAATCCGGCCAGAACTTCTACCGCTTGACGGGACTCGATCCTCGGCGATTCCCGCGCGTTTGACGATTCCCCGCGAATGGTCTATTCTCTTTGCGCGGGGTGGAGCAGTCTGGTAGCTCGTCGGGCTCATAACCCGGAGGTCGCTGGTTCAAATCCAGCCCCCGCAACCAACGCCATCATCGACACGGGCCGATCCCGCTCTGCGGGATCGGCCCTTTTTGTTTACGTTCGCTTCACTCTTGCTGATGGGGATCAATACTTTTCGTTGTTGTGGTCTTCGCCGTGGCAGCGCAGCGAGCAGGTGCGCGTGGTGGTGTCGATGCGCAGAATAGCCGAACGATTGGGCCCGACAATCATGGTATCCGGATTGATTAGGTGTGCGTTGAGCTGCACGTTCCCTCCCTGAACGCCATGCGGTGCATGGCACGTGGCGCAAGAGGCGCGTTCATCCACCACGTGCAGCTTGTGTTTGCCGAAGACGGAATCGCTGCGCAGCACACTCTGCTCCACGTCGTGACACTTGTCGCACAGTGCGTAGGGTCCGCTCTGGCCGGGGGAATACGTCATGCCCGCGGTCGAACCGCCCGCGGACGCCGGCAGCGGCTCGAATTCATAGCGCCGCTCAAGAATGTGGTTGTAGCGCGAGCCGTGCGGTCCGTTGGCCGCCGTTCCTCCCTGGGCACGTGCGCCATCGCTGTTGTGGCAGTCCGTGCAGTAGAGGTACGTGCCCACGGCCAGCGAGCGCCCTGCGGGATTGCCGTTGAGATCGAGCATGTTCGTGCGCAGGCTGGGAGATACCCCGGCACGCGCGGCTTGCAGGACGTTATGCCGCGCCACCTGCGATTGAAAGTCCAGCCGGGTGTTGTACGGATCGGACGCTGCCGGAAATGTTGCGCGGTAGGGAGTGCGTCCGTAGTTCGTAAAGCTCGGCGACTGTGGCTTGCTGCTGCTATTGGCGTGACACTTGAAGCAGACTTCGTACTGGTTAACCGCCGGGCGCAGCGGCGTGAAGCCGTTGGTCCCTGAAACTCCGAATGCTCCCGTGAGAGCAGATTGCACTGCCGGAGGTGTTGCCTCCACGCTGCTGCCCTGTGCCGCGTGCGCGTTGTGACAATCGGCGCATTCCGCGTGGCGGCTCGTATTCAGCGGGAATGCATTTTCTGCGGGGTCGTGGAGCGCCGTCAGTTCCACCGGATGCCGGTACTGGCTGCTCTCGAAGCTGGTCATGACGTTGGGCAACGCGGGACTGAGCGCGCTGGCACCGTGGCATGCGGCGCAAGTGGCTTCCTCGGTCTGCCGCAGAAGTCGCCCTCCAGGGCTGGCATTGTGCGGAGCATGGCAACTGAGGCACGCATTCGCGCCCACGGTCGCGTACCCGCCCAGCGCAGTGCTTCCGCCCGTCGAGTGTGTCGCCAGCGCGTGCTGGCTCGAAGCCCACCCGCGCAGATAAACCGCCGTGGGTCGCGCGGGGTCGTGGCACGCGAGGCAGAGCTGCCCGTTGGAGTTGTCCCGCACGAGAAATTTCTGCACCACGGGGTCCAGGTTGGGCGTGTGCGGGTCGTGGCACGTGGTGCATTCCACGCGTCCCTGCACCAGCCGCACGCTGGGGTCCGCGGTCTGCGGCGGCGCGCTGAAGAGCGAAACGCGCAACTCCCCGCTGTCCACCAGCGGTGCCGCAAAGCTGAACGGGTGGCTGCTGCGCAGGTCCGTCTGCAAATTCGACTGCGCGCTCATCCCGCCCGCAGTGGGGATCAGCCCCTCAGACACGGTCAGGCCCGGCGCCACGGTCCCGTCGTGGCAGCTCAGGCAAAGCTTAGTGGGGTTTCCGCTGAGCGGCTGTTCTCCTGCCTGCTGATAAGTCGTGCTGGTGTAGGGCGTGTAAACCTGCGTGGAGAGTTCGTGGTTCCACAATGCCTTCTGGTCCGCGAGTACATTGTGTGGCGCATGGCAGAACAGGCACGCAAATCCCGATGCGGCTTTCACTGTGCCGGGGCCGCCCGGAGACAGATCGTGCACCGACTCGGTAACCGACAAGCGTTGCGCGGACGCCGGAATCGCCAATAGGAACAGGGTGAGTCCGGCGCAGAGCCATGCGCGCCTCATCGGCCGCTCCCCTTTGCAGGCCGCGGCGCGCTGGTGAATTGGAAAATTTGAATCCGTTGGTTCAGCGAATCGGCAACGTAAATCCTGTTGCGCGGATCGATGCACAATCCCGAGGGAAGCTGGAATTCACCTAGCCCGTTGCCGCTGCGGCCGAAGAAGTAGAGCAATCGCCCTTGCTCATTGAACACTTGCACAGTTTCCAGCAGCGCGTCGGACACATAGATGTTGCCTTCGCTGTCAAGCGCCAGGCCCTTGGGCCGGAAGAGCGAGCCCGTACGCTCTCCCAGCGAACCAAAGCTGCGCACGAACTCGCCGTCGCGGGAAAAAGTCTGCACGCGAAAATTCATCGCGTCCACCACCAGGAGTTCCTGGCCGCGCACGACGATTTCCGTCGGAAAGTTGAACTGTCCGGGCCGCAACCCTCGTTCGCCGAAGCTGCTCAGCACGCGGCCGGTCAGGTCGAGCACAACGACCTTGTGGCCGAGTGTGTCGGCGATATACAGCCGCTTCGCCGTGGAATCCACGGCGATCCCTGTGGGGCGATGGAAATAACCCGCGCGGCCCTGGTGCTGGCCGATGAAACTCTTGTGCCTGCCTTTGGAATCGAATACGAAAACGATGCCCAGCGCGGAATCGGTCACGTAAATATTGTCCTGCGCATCCACGGCCACGCCCATCGGCGAGCGAAAGGCCTGCCCTTTCCCTCCACGGAGCTGTTCATATTTTTGCTTCTCAAAGTCGAGGATGTGGACGGCGGGCACTCCCGGGTCGCTGACAATCACGCGGCCCAGAGAATCGAGGGCGATTCCGTAGGGCCGCACCATGCGGTGGAATTCCGGCGGCCCCGCCACAAGGTCCACAATTCTCTTCCACACCGATCGCTTGGCCCTGACTTCTGTCTCCGCGGAAATCGCGCGCACAAACTCCAGCCGCCGCCCTCCGTCCAAAATCAGTGCGGGGACTTGGTCCGCTGAGTTGTTTGCTTTGCGGCCGGCTCCGCCGGCCAGAGCATTCACCTGGTTCAGCAGCAACAATGCCGCCAGCAGCGCCGCGCCTGCGCGGGATGCTCGCCAATTCGTTTTTCGCTTAAAAAACATTGAAATGCCTGCTCACCTGGAAGTACACCGTGTTGGCGTTGTACAGCCCGCTGCCCGCGGACAATTTCTGGTGATAGCGCCGGAAGCCCGCGCGGCAGTCCAGTTGACGAAACCAGTGCCGCACGTGAAAGTTCAACTGGTCGAGCTGGTTTTCTCGCTCGATCCCCGCCTGCACCGTGCTGTAATTCATCTTGGACCAACTGCCGTTAAACGTCGTCCGTCTTCCAATCTGGTACGACCCGGAAAAAGAGAGCGCGAAGCTCTTGCTGGGAATCAGCAGCCGTTCGAATCCGCTCCCGGCCACTACTACCGGCGTGCCCGTTGCCGGTTGCACTCCGGAGATGGACACGATGGAAAGGCCGCTCCCCGACTGAAAGCTCGCTCCGAATTGCAGCCGGCGCTTCGTGAGCGACACTCGTACCATCCGCCGCTGATTCTTTGCCTCCGTGTTGAAGACGGAATCCGATTGCTCATAACGGAAAGTGCCGATCGTCCGCCACCCACGCACCATTCCGCTCGTGCCGAATTCTGTGCTGAGCATGTCCAGGTGCCCGGGGAGAAGACTCTGGATGTCCGACGTCGAGTACTGAAACGTTCCGAAGTGCTCCCATCCGCGCACGGCCTTGGAAAACATGATCGTTCCCGAATGTCCCTTCGAGGAAGTCTCCGCGCCGCCATTCTCGAACTGGTACAAGCCGAGTGCATAGGATGTTGTCAGCCGCCCGCCGAGCAGGCTCCGCCGGTAATCCACAGAATTATTCCAGGCTGAATCTTCGTTACCGGCTCTTCCCGTGAATTTCCCGATGCCACGACGATAAGCGGTTCGCACGTTCAGTGCGTGGCTGATGTCATAGCTCCCCGAACCGCTGTACGTCAGGTACTTCGTGCGCGATTCCAGGGGAGCCAGAAGCAGCGGGCCCGTGCCTCCGCGGGAACCGGGAAGCACGGAACTTATCAGCAGCGCGTTCAGGTCAGACACATAATTGAAGCGGAAGCTCGTCGCCAGCCGGGCCATCGGGCGCGAAGTGAAACCGGACCGCAACGTGTCGTAGCGGCGGTTTTGCGGGAGTGAGGTTGCGTCTGTATCGTAGTGCGAGCGGCTGGCCACCGCGTCGAAAAATGTGTTCTTCCCGACCTTCCGGCTAAGCGAAAACTCTAGATTTTTCTGGTCGGTGTTGGTCCTCGATTTCTGGTCGGTGAGGAACACGCTGGGCACCAATTGCCCCAGGCGCTGGCTCGTGTAGCTCGCGCCCAGCGAAAATCCGAGCACGCTGTATTGGGAGGCGAGCAGATATCCGCTCGAGTGGGATTCTCCCCGGCTGCCGCTGGCCCCAAAAATTCGATAATCTCCGCCGCTGCGAAAATAGCCTATTTGCAAGGACGGGATTTTCTCGAACCGCGCGGACCAGTTCACATTGAGATTATCGTTCGAGCCTTCCCCCACCACACTGGATTCGCTGCCCACCACGCGGTACAGGCCGCTCTTGGTCATTCCCTTCGAGTAGCTGACAAACAGCGGAATCCGGCTGCCCCCGAAGAGGTTGATTGCGGAAGAAAATCCCTTGTCGCCGGAAATGAAATCCGCCGTGGAGTATTCGCGCCCCTGGTTGTAATAGGGCGCGAATTGAAAGTTCAGGAAATTCGGATGGTAGAAGTAACCCGACAGATCTGCGCCCAGGCCGAAGTTCACGGAGCTGAGTCCATTTTGCGCGGAAGATTTCACGTAGCCAATGGAAGCGTCCGCGTTCAAGCGGAGGAAAGTCTCCGGCGCCACCTGCACCTGCGCGCGCGCTGACGGGAGGAGCAGGCCCAGGGCCATGACTGCGCACAGCACCGTTCGTCGCGCCTGATATTTCACGGCAACTCTTCGACCTTGTACCGGCTGCGCAGCCGCTGCTCGAATTGCGTGCGCAAATCCACGAGCTTGGCCTTTTCCATGTCCTCGCGCAGCGACTTGCTTACCTGACTAAAAGGAATTCGCGTTGGTGCCTGTTTGCCGTTGACGCGCACAATGACGAAGGCTTCTGAGGTCTCGATGATTTCGCTGGTTTCGTCCTTCTTCAGTCGGAAGGCCACATTCTCCACAGCGGCAGGCAAGCGCCCGCGGTGCAGCCAGCGGTGGTCTCCCATCATGATGCGCCAATCGTCTTCCGAGTACTTTTCCGCCAGCTGGCCGAACTCTTCGAAGCTTTTCGTTGCTTTGGCCTTTGGCAGGATGGACTCCGCGCGTTGGCGGGCCTGCGCGCGCTGCGCGGGGGTTGCATTCTCCGGGAAGTTGAACGAAATACTCTGCACCCAGACGCTTTCCGGCTTCTGGAATCTCTTCTGATTGGCGGCGTAAAACTGCCGCACTTGCGCGTCTGTCGAGCGCGCCTTTTGCGTGATCTCCCGGTCCACCAACAGGGCAATCAGAATGCCCCGTCGAAGCTGCTTCTCAAAGCCGCGGGTGGAACCATATTCCTGCGCGGCATACGCCTCGTATGCTGTCTTGGACGGGAATCGACTCCTGGCCTGTTTCGAGATGTCTGCATAAGTTGTGGCGGAAACTGTCATCTTTCTCCACAGCGATTCTTGATGCACGAGTTCGTCAAAAATGATCTGCTGCAACGCCTTTTGGCGAACTTCCGCTGAATATTGGCCCGGCACGCGCCCCTTATGCACGTCCGTATAGGGAAAGAGGCTTCGCATTTCGTGTTGGAGGTTGCTTTGTGATAATCCCGCGCCATTCACTCGCGCGACGATAGACTCGGCCACAGGCGTCGCGGACACCACCGGACGGTGCGCCGAAACCAGCGGAACATTTTGTGCGCTCGCGGTCATTCCGCCGCACAACGCGGCTACCAGCGCGAGGCGAATCAGCTTGCTTTTCATGGGATCTCCCGAACTCTCAAGCCTGGGTCCGAGGGAGGAGGGGACTCTCTCCTCCCCCGGCCAAAGGCCGCTTACTTAATGCTTCCGTCGTACACGTTCGTCTTGCTGTAATGACAGCTCCGGCAGTAGTCCGCCTTGCTCTTGCCGTCGGCCGGGTCGTACCAGCCGCGGACAAAGCTCGACGACGTCTTCACCGTGTTCACTCCCGCGATCTTAACGACCGCGCGATTGAAGCTGTGTGGGTTGTGGCACGTGGAGCACTCAACGTAAGCGCTGGTGCCCGCCGCATCTACATACAGACGTGCCGGGTGGCCGCCCACCCAATCGGTGTTTACGAAGGAGGCGCGGCCTGAGGTGATGGTGATGTTCCAGTTGTAGGGGCGCGATGTCGTCGCGGGAGCATAGACGATGTGCACCGGGTGATCGTTTTGGAGCGAATACCCGTCGTTCGGCAGCTTGTCATCGCTGCTCATGGTGGCATCGCTGATGCCTCCATCATGGCAGCTCATGCACATCTGCGTGTGGACGACTGGATCCGTCTCCGTTGGATTGGCAACGGTGGTGAAACTGCCGCCGCCAAAGGTGTAGTACGTTGCGGCCTTGAAGTCCCGGCCCCACAGGTAAACTTCGCCTGTGCTCTTGTCCGTACCGCCGTTCATCTCGGCGCCGTTATGCGGAGCGTGGCATGCCCTGCAGCCCTTTTCCGCGACGTTGTGCGGCCCGAGCAATGGGTCCGAGTACTGAGCCCATGCGCTCGCGGTTAGCGAAAGCATGGCCACCAGCATGATTATGACTGCTCTTTTCATAAGTGAGTATTCCTCCTACTTGGGTTCAGTTAACTGAACTGCTCACTGCTTGTTGCGCAGAGAACGCCGATTCGCGCCGCTCTCTGTTCTGCACCGCTCGTCTGCGGAAAATCCTAACGGTGCAAACTGGCTTGCCCCGCTACTTCGGGGCAGAATCCTTTGCTTCCTTTCCGGGCCCGGGCGCTTGCGATTGCCCCCTGGCCTTCCGTGCAGCCTCAGCTTCTTCATCCGTAAAATAACGGAACACCTGCACCCGCGCGTGCCACTGGTCTGCCACCAGGATGCGATTGCGCGCGTCGATGAAAATCCCTGTAATCAGAGAGAATTGGCCGGGGTCGGTGCCGTGCGTGCCGAACACCGCCAGCGCGCGTCCTTCCGCGTCGAACACCTGCACGTTGCTGAATTCTGCGTCGGTCACGTACACGTGCCCGTCTGCGTCCACCGCAATTCCCTTCGCGCGCATAAACGTCCCCGGCGCGACGCCCTGCTTGCCGAACGTCTGCACGAAGCCGCCGTCGGCATCAAACATCTGCACGCGGTCGTTCAATGTGTCGGACACGAATACGTTGCCGTCAGTGTCCACTGCCACACCCAGCGGTGTGGCAAAGGTCCCTTCCGCCGGGTCCAGCGGATCGCTGGGCTTGCCGACGAAGCGCAAAAAAGTGAAGCGGTCCGCATCAAACACGGCCAGCCGGCTGGCTTTGGCGTCCACTACGTACAAAAACCGATTTTCGTTGTCAACCGCAACCGCCACCGGCCGCTCCAGCTTTTCCGCTCCGAACACGGCTTCTACTTCCCACGTCGCGGAAAACACGCTCACCTGGCGCAGTTTCGAATCCACCACGAACACGCGATCGGCATCGTCAACGGCCACCGCAATCGGCATGGTGAATTTCCCGGGCAGAACTTGCACCAGCTTTTTTTCCATGTCGAAGACGAAAACCTGACCGTGCCCTGTATCCGCTGCGTAGATGCGTCCCTTGGAATCGGCCGCCACGCCGAACGGCTTGGCCAGCGCCAGCGGTTTCTTCTCAACTTCTTCCGGAATGGAGACCCCCGCAAGCCGGTCCATCCACGACGCTTTCTTTTTCTTTTTGGGGACCGGTGGCGTCAAATCGTCCTGGCTGCTCACCTGCGTCAGCCATTTGATCCGCGTTACCTCGGGAGGCGACGGCCACACCAATTTGCTGGTGTCCACCTGCGGCTTGGGAGCCGGCTGCGCCTGCACCGTTTCCTTCTTTTTCTTTTCCGTCTTTTTTTGAGCGTGCACAGCAGGAGCGCACAAGCTCGCTAACGTCAGCAAAATTGCCGTCATCCACAGCGCAACGCTTCGGATTTTCATTCCGCGCCGCATCACGGTCGCGCTCCGATCATTCCCTGGTGACACGTGCGGCAGAATTGCGCGTTGGGTCGCGCGTTGTTCACCAGCAGCCCGCTGGCTCCTCCCGCATGCGGTTGGTGACACGATTGGCAATTCAGCTTCGTGACTTTTTTCGGGTCCAGCGGATCCGTGTAATCCGACGTCGGGTGGTTCGCCGTGGGGTGACCCATGCTGAACTTCAGGTTCAGCCGCGGCACTTTGTTGAAGTAGTCTTCTGGCAAGCGCACCTTACCGTCAAAAATCGCGACTTGCGATGTCCCCTTAATCTTCTGCGGCTCCATCTCCCGCGAATGGCAATTCAGGCAGAGTGCGTTGCCTTCCGCGCGCAGGAGTTTCGGCTTGTCTCCGCCGTGCGCCTCATGGCAGATGGCGCAGCCATCGCGGAAGGCCGGCGCGTGCAGGACCTTTTTCGTCTTGCGCATGTCCGCATGGTCCGTGTGACAGCTCAGGCAAGCGGACACCGCATCCGGCCGCGCGAACCACTTGCTCTTACCGCCATGAGGGTTGTGGCACTGTGTGCAATCTCCGAGAGCACCGGCATGCGGCACCTTCGCCGACTCGATTTTCTTTGCCGTCTCCTCGTGACACGTAACGCAAAGCTCTTGTGCGGTGGCCCGTGTCAATACCACCTTGCCGTCCTTCGCCGGCTGATGGCACGTGTCGCACGATTTTTCCGCGAACGGCTGATGCCCGAACTTCTGCAGCAGTTTGGGAGAATTCGACTGGTGCGGGTCGTGGCACGTCAGGCAATCGGATTCCGCGAAGGGCTGTCCGCGATGCGCCAGTTGGAGCTGGCTGTCTTTGGCATCGTGACAATCGATGCACAGGGCCGGCGACGCTTTCGTGAGGTGGAACTCAAATTCCCGCTCTCCTGCCGCGCCGGTTTTGTGCGTTACGTGGCACGAGGCGCAACCCATATCCAGGGCTGCGTGGCGGCTCCCCTGCTTAGGGACATTCGTGCCGGTGGTGTGACAACTCAGACAGAGGTTTTCGTTCTTTTCGCCGGAGGCCGGCTTCAGAAGTTGGTTGGCATTCTCGGAGGCATGCGGGTCGTGGCACTTCAGGCAGTTGCGCACCGCCGGACTGTGTACGCGCCCCTTGCTGTCCGCGGCGTTCTTATCCGCGTGACAGCTCAGGCACAGTGCCGTCGCCGTCGTGGTCACCAGCTTGATTCGCGTGATCTCGCGAGTCACGCGGACTTCGTGGCAGCTCCGGCATCCCAGGGCCATCGCCGAATGCACCGCTTTCCCCTTCGACTTCGCTTCGTGGCACTCCAGGCACTTCGCGGAATCGGTCTTCTCGTCGAGCGGTACGGGATGCTTCTTCGCCAAAGACAGCGTCGAAGCCAGCAGCAGCAACCCTACGATGGCTAGTGCTTTTCTCATTCCCAGGTTTGCCATTCTCACTTCACAAACAACCGCCGTCGGCCTAGGACAGCGATCGAACTTTTGTAATTCCCGCCCGTGGCCCTTGTTCCGTTCAATCGGGGCTTTGGACGACCAACAGCGGAAAAACTTGCAGATAATGCAGCGTCTAGGCTGGCTGGCGATTTTCGGACGACAACTGCTTCCAACCAAAATCGCCAACCCCTTCGGGCAGGCCGAAAAGAAAGTGCACGAATTGTGCCGATGTGAAACCCGGTTAGCGTGCTACAAGGTTACTGTTTTCAGTGGGTTACTGGATTTGTAGTGGAAGCATGCCAGGCATGTTCGCGTGTCCTTGCGCATGAAAATCGAAAAAACACGCAGATGTGGAATTCCACTCTAGATTCTGGAGTCGCAATCAAGATTTCTCCTAAGGAGTTCGCGCAAGACAGAAACAGTCACTCCAGATTTTTCGGTGATGGATTAAATTCAAATTTCCGACATTGATGCCACGAAAAGACGGTCTTGACTAATCTGAGATGCGCGGGATCGTTGCGGCATCCGCAATGGCCTCTCGCGTTACTTCGGTCTACGCGGATGCTGGACGAAGAACTCCCACATCACGCGGCTGGCGTCGATTTCACTGGTGGTGCGCCCAAAGAACCATTCCGGCATGGGCTTGCCGCCTGGCCAGGTATGGCCTCCACCCTCAACGGTATAAAGAATCACGTCCGCATTCTCCGCGCAGTTCGTATAAGCGAGACGGCGGACGTTTGCCGTGATTCTGGTGTCGCTCGGATCTCCTTTGCATTGGTTTCGTCGCGCCACACGGGTCGTCCAATCCGGAATATTCGGAAACAGTACGGGGGCGACCCACGATGACCCGCCTTGGTAAGGGGCGGCTCGGTCGGCTGTTCCATGAAACGCCACCGTCGGCACCGGCCTGGAATCTCCACACTCATCCACGGGCAAAAACGCTTGTACGGCCGCCACGGCTCCGACC
>ORMF012669994.1_pt1 | contig 11936 bp, 8 predicted proteins | sample 1779871 | NCBI WGS metagenome assembly ORMF01 (sample SAMEA104232316, study PRJEB22302) | groundwater metagenome | biome: forest; feature: aquifer; material: groundwater | place: USA | collected 2011-08-07 | depth 5.4 m | reverse complement strand
GCTGTTTCAGAGCTTCCGCTACAATCGCGAAGTCGAGTGGGCGGCGTACCACAAGACCCGCGCCGGGGTTCGTTCGCCGACCCTGGAGTTTTTTGATGCCGGCCACACGCTCGGCTCGGCGGGCATCATGTTGCGCGGTCAAAAGGAAACGATGTTCTACACCGGCGACGTTTGCTTTCATGATCAGACTCTGTTGCGCGCCGCCCGCTTCCAGGACGTGAAAGCCGATGTGCTCATCATGGAAACCACCCGCGGCAATCGGGCCGTGCCCAAAGGCGTCACGCGCGCCACCGAAGTGGAACGCCTCACCGCCGCCATTCACCTGGCCCTCAAGCGCAAAGGTTGCGTGATGATCCCGTCGTTTGCGTTGGGGCGCACCCAGGAAATCCTCGCGCTGCTCGCGTTGCTCATGCGGGAAGGGAAGCTCAAACCGCAACCCATTTACATCGGCGGGCTGGGCCGCGTGTTCACGGAGATTTATGATCTCGAAGCCCATCGCACCCATCGGCAGCACACGAATCTGCAACTTCACGAAGCGCTCAATCTCATCGTTCTCGAACCCGGCCAGTCGCAGAAAATGAAACTGAGCGGCGGGCGCATCTTTGTGATTACCTCCGGCATGATGAGCGAAAACCCCGCCGCCCACGATCTCGCCGTGCGCATGGCCGGCGACGAGCGGCAATCCATTTTCTTCGTCGGCTACGCCGATCCCAGTACGCCAGGCGGCCGGCTCAAGGCGTCGAAGCCCGGCGAGACGTTTGTGTTCAGTCCCAGCGCGGGACCGGTCACGCGCCACTGCGACCTGCAGGAATTTGATCTGACCGCGCACGCGAACCGCGATGACCTGCTGGATTTTGTGGGCCAGGTGGCGCCGCGCGCGATTCTGCTGGGGCACGGTGACGACGATTCGCGGAAATGGTTCGAGGAACAAATCCACGCCCGTCATCCCAAAATCCAAATCATCCAGCCGCAGGTGGGCAAGAGCGTGTCGGTGTAAGCCGGGCCGCGGGGCAAAGGGTTTTGAACGTAGGAGACGGCGTAAGGAGTCGCTAAAAAAATGAGTTTGAGTCTCGTAACCTCGCCTCCGTAGCGGCGGATCGACAGAGCGCCGCCCGCGTGTTCAAACTGGAACGCGCGCTGGAAATGTTACTCGGCTTTCTGAAATCGCTTCCCTGAACCGAACCGGTTGCGTATTGTCCAACGCTCATGGTTTCAGAACCGACGCAATCCGCACCCGCGCAAACCGGGCAACGCTCCACTTTTTTCCGTCAAAGCGGCTGGCTGATGATCGCCAACATCGCGGGCGGCGGGCTGATGTGGGGTTTGCATTTCCTGGCGCGACAACTCAAGGAGGGGGAATACTCGACGTTCGGCGCGTTGTTGACGGTGGTCATGGTGCTGCCGACGCTGCCGTTGCAAATGGTCCTTGCGCAACAGACCGCCAAGGCCCTCGCCACCGGGCGCGAGCGCCAACTCGCCGGAATGATCCGGCTCGTGTGGCTCGGCACCTTCCTCCTGTGGCTGCTGGCTGCGGGCTTGGTGTTGTTGCAGCAAGCAAGCCTCCTGAAACTTTTGCAGATTAACAACCCGGTCGGACTCTGGATCACGCTGGCGGCCTGCTTGTTCGCCCTGTGGCTGCCGATGTTCAGCGGCGTCTTGCAGGGGCAACAAAACTTTCTCTGGCTGGGTTGGGCGATGATGCTCAACGGCGTCGGCCGACTCACCATCGCCGCGCTGGCGGTGTTCGCGTTGGGTGGCTACGCCACGGGCATGATGTCGGGCGTAATGCTGGGCCTGCTGGCGGGCACGGGGATCGCGGTGTGGCAAAGCTCCGCTCTTTGGCGATTGCCGTCGGCACCATTCGACTGGCGACCGTTACTTGCGCAAGTGGGCCCGCTCCTGCTCGGCTTCGGTGCGTTCCAAGTGTTGTTCACGGCCGACACGCTTTTTGCGAAGGCCTGTTTCACCGATGACCAGACGGACGCCTATTTCGGCGCGGGCACGTTGTCGCGCGCGTTGATGTGGCTGGTCGGACCGCTGGCGGCGGTCATGTTTCCCCGCGTCGTTCACAGCGCGGCCAAAGCGGAAAAATCAGACCTGATGCGCGTGGTCTTGCTGGGCACCTTTGTTCTGGGCGCGGGCGGGGCGCTGGGTTTGTGCGTGCTGGGACCCTTCGTGGTGAAATTGATTAATTACCCCGCGCGCTACGCGCCCCAAGTGATCGCACTCCTGCCGTGGTATGCGTGGGCCATGGTGCCGCTGGCGCTCGCCAACGTGCTGTTGAACAACTTGCTGGCGCGCGGTTCGTTCCGCGTGGTGCCGTCGCTGATCGTTCTGGCGCTGGGGTACACCTTCGCGCTGACCCGATTTCACGACAGCCCGGTCACCGTGATCAAGGTGCTCGGTAGTTTCAACCTGCTGCTGCTCGCCGTTTCCGCGTGGTTCACGTATCGCGCGCCTTCGGCCGAAGCCCAGCCCGCTGTTGCCTAAACCGACTTCAACGCGGCGATCACCGGCAGCCGCGCGGCACGGATGGCGGGAAACAAACTGCCAACGATTCCTACGATCACGGCGAAGAGCATGCCCTTCAGGATCAGGAAGGGGGTGACGCGAAATTGAAAGATCACTTCGCTGAACGTGTTGAAACTTAGCGTGCCGAAGCGCACACCAAACGCCACGCAGAGATATTGTGCCGACAACGCCACCAGGCAACCCAGCAGCCCGCCGATACCCGCGAGGATAGCTCCCTCAATGATAAAGCTCGCCAGCACGGTGCGCCGCCGAAAGCCGAGGACGCGTAACGTGCCGATCTCGCGCGTGCGCGACCCGACGCTCGCATACATGGTGTTCATGGCGGCAAACACCGCGCCGATGGACATCGCGGTGGCCAGCAGGCGGCCGAGCATTTTGATCGGCATCGCCGTGGTTGTTTGGGCGGCGTAATACTGGGTTTCGAAATCCGCGCGCAACGGCAGACGCTTGTCCGATTCGATGCGCTGCATCAGCCCGGCGGCGGCGTTGGTGCCGGCCACGCGCACGAGCAGGCTGGAATAATTCTCGCGGTCAAAGATCGAGCGCGCTTCGTCGGCGTCCATCCACATTTCGGAATCAAACGCGCTGTCGCCACCGTCGAACCAGCCGACCACGGTGAGGACGCTCCCGCCGGTCTTGAATTTCTGGCCGGGGTCGCAATTGGCGAACCGCTGCGCCATTTTCCGGCTCACCACGGCCTCGCGTTGACCGGGCGTGAACCAGCGGCCATTCACGAGTTTGACCTGTGGCCGGAGCGTGACGCCCATCGGCGTGATGCCGCGCATGGTGACATTGGCTTCGCCCGTGCCGTCGCGCCGTGGGAGGTTCATGATGACCACGAGGTCGCCGGAAACCAGCGGCCGGCCCGACGCATCGCGCTCCACCTGCGGCCAATACTGGATCGTGTTTAATTGTTCGCGCGAGACCTGGCTGCTGGATTCGGCGGTGGAACCTTTGCGGACGATCATGACGTTGCGGGGGTCGCCGGTGTTGGCGCTGGATCGTTCCAACCCGGTGGCCATCGCCTGCATGAGGATGTAAACCGTGACGACGAGGCCCACGCGGAGAATTGTCGCCGCCGTCGCGCGCCAGCGGACAAGGACGTTGCGGATGTTGTAGGTGACGGGCAGGGCCATGTCAGTCGAGTGATTTGAGTCCCTCCACTACGCTCATCCGGGCGACGGCGAGGGACGGCATGATGCTGGCCACGATGCCCAGGGTTGCCGCCACGAGCGATCCGATGCCGATGATTTTGGGCGTTACTTCAAACATGGGGAACAGTCCGTTGGTGAGGGTGGCAACGTCGCCAAAGGTGAAGAGCGCCCAGGCGCCCCCGACGCCCAGCACGGCCCCCGCCGCCGCCAGGAAGAAACTTTCCGCGAGGATGAAGGCGAACAATTCGCGCCGACGGAAACCGATGGCTTTCAGGATCGCCAGTTCGCGGAACCGTTCGCGAATGGCCATGCTCATTGTGCTGGCGGTCACGAGCAACAACGTGAAGACCACCGCGCTGGAAATCAGCGTCACGAGCAGCTTGATGTTGCCCCACATCGAAATGAAGCCGAGCTGGAAAGCCCGCTCGGTTTCGGCGCGCACCTCGGCGGATGTGTTTTCGAAGGCTTTGTTGATGGCGTCAATCACGCGGGGCATTTCCTCGGCGGATTTTACCTTGAGCCACCACATGCCGACCATGCCGCTGACGCCGCTGGCCTCATCGAGATAATCCTGCCGGAAGAGCATGTTGCGGTCGTCCGGCGTGCCGGTGTAGATGCCGACGATCTTGAATTCCATCGTCACCGGATAGACGGTGCTTTCCAGCACAATCTTGTCGCCGACGTTGAGCTTGAATTTGTCCGCCGACATCTTGCCGATGACGCACGCGGTCCGTTCGGCTTCGAGCGCCGTGTAACTCTCGGCGTCCATCTTCGCTTCGCTGAAAACGGCGCGCAGTTCCTTGGGGTCCATCGCAAACTGCGCGAAGGTCATACTCTCCTCGTTTTTGTATTTGCCGCCGAACCAGGTGAACGGGGTCACGGCGGCCACGCCCGGAATCCGGGCGATGGTGGCGCGTTGGCGCGCGGGCAGGAGGTTCGCGATGGAAATTTTGTTCCGCACGGCCACGCGCAATTCTGCGCCCGCGCCTTCCGCCGGCAGCGTGAGTTCGCGCAACGCCACCAGCAACGTCACGAGCAGAAACAGGCTGACCGCCACGCTCAAAACCGAAAGCGTGGCGCGGCGTTTGTTGCGCAGGGCGTTCTTGATGATGAAGGTTCCGATGCTCACTGTTTGCAGCCCTCACGATGCTGAATCTGCCGCCGGTTGAAAATCTTTTTTAGGACGGCACGAGCCGGTAGCCCACACCGGATTCAGTGAGCAGCAGCGTTGGCACGGACGGATTCTTTTCCAGCTTCTCCCGCAGGTGCGCCAGGTACACGCGCAGATAGTGCGTATGCTCCTCGTGCGTTGGTCCCCAGACTTCGCGAAGAATCTGCCGGTGCGTCAGCACCTTGCCCGCATGCTGAATGAACAACCGCAGCAGCGCATACTCGGTCGCCGTCAGTTTGACCGGTTGACCTTTACGCGTGACGCGCCGCGCCACGAGGTCCACCACGAGATCACCCGACTGAAACACCGGTTCTTCCGCGCGCGATTTGTCGGCGTGCCGCCGGGCGGCGCGAAGTCGCGCCAGCAGTTCGCCGGTGTTGAACGGTTTGGTCACGTAATCATCCGCGCCGCTGTCGAGCGCCGCGATCTTGTCCGCCTCGGCGTCCTGCACGGTGAGAATAAGCACCGGCACCTGCGTCCACTCGCGCAGTCGCTGCAAGACCACCAGCCCGCTCAAGTCCGGCAGGCCGAGATCGAGAAGGATCACCTCGGGCCGGTGTTGCGCCGCGAGGACGAGTCCTTCCTGGCCGCTGTTTGCCGTGATCACGCGATAGCCGCCGGCTTCGAGCGAGATCGTGAGCAACCGCCGGATTTGCGGTTCGTCGTCAATTACCAGCGCACTGACCAGTGGCGGATTCGTGGCGTGACTCATGTCGTCTCCTCCGGCAAACTCGGCGCGTCCGGCACGGGCAGCCGGATGGTGAAGATCGCGCCGCCGCCGGCGCGGTTCGCCGCCTGCACGCGCCCGCCTTGCGCTTCAACAAAACCTTTCACAATCGCCAGCCCCAATCCCGTGCCACCGGGCTTGGCGTCGGCCGTGCGATGAAACAAGTCGAAGATTCTTTCCAGTTCGTTCGCGGGCAAACCCGGCCCGCGATCCGCGACTTCCAGAATCAATTCCTTCCCCTCGACGCGCGCACCAATCTCGATGGGCGTTCCGGCGGGCGTGTGCGTCGCCGCATTCACGAGCAGATTGGCCAGCGCCTGTTCCATCAAAACGAAATCCAATTTCAACAGCGGCAGGCCGGGCGCAATGTGCATCGTCACCGGATGATGGCCGAGCAGATTCGCCACGTCGCGCCGCGCGACCTGGGCGAGATCGGGAACATCGCACCAATCGAGCTTTGGCTTGATCTGGCCCGACTGGATGCGCGCCGCGCTCAACAAGCTTTGCACGAGCCGGTTTAGCCGCGCGCTCGCGGACTCAATCTCCGCGGCCAGGTTCTCCTGCGCCGGTGTCAGCGTGCCGGACTCGCGCAAGCCGCTCGCGGCGCTCGTAATGGCCGCGATGGGTGTGCGCAGTTCGTGCGACACGGAGTTCAGCAGCGTGCGGCCCAGTTGCTCCGACTGCGCGAGCAGCTTCGCGATCGTCTCCGCGTCACGCAGCCGCTGGCGGTCAAGCACCAGCGCGATCTGCCGGACGAAACTGTCGAGCAGATTGCGTTGCTGGACGCTCAGGGATTTGCCGGAATGAAATCGTAGCGCGATCACCCCGGAAGGTTTCCCGCCCGCGCTCAACGGCAGATGCAACGCCGTCGCCTGCGGCAGCGTGTCCGTAAAACGCCCCGCCGGTTGGTCGTGGTGAAAGGCCCACGCCGCCACGCTTTCCTCCTTCTCATTGAGCCCCCACAGCCCGGCGGGATACGGTGTGAGTTGCTGATTGGAATCCAGGTCGGGCAACAGCACCGCTACGTCCGCGTCGAACGCCGCGCCCACCTCGCGCACGGCCACGCTGAGGACTTGCGGGAAGTCGCCGGCGTTCGCGAGCTCGCGTGTGAGTTGATAGAGCGCCGACGCCCGTTCTTCGCGTTGCCGCTCGGCCAGTTGCTGGAGCCGCAGCCGCGTGGTCAACTGGCCCGTCGCCAGCGCCACAATGAAATACATCGTGAACATCATCGTGTCGTGAAACCCGCTGATGTGGAAGGTCAACACCGGCGGAACGAAAAGAAAATTCCAACACAAAGCCGTTGACGTGGCGGCGACGAGATTCGGCCCGCGCCCCACGAACATCGCCAGCAACACCACGGCCGAAAGATAGATCAGCGACACCGCTTGATAACCGAGCCAGCGCTGAACCGCCAATCCCAGCAGCGTCACGATGGCCACCACGGCCAGTGCGGCCAGATATTGTTTCCCTTGGGACTCGAAGCGAAATAACGGCGGGCGGGACGCCGTTTCGGATTCCGGTTTGTCCGCGCGCACCACGAGCACGTCCACGTCGCCGCTGGCTTCGATGAGCCGCTGCAGCATGGAACGACCGCGCCACGTGTCGAGCCACCCCGAACTCCCCGGCTTGCCGAAGACGATCTGCGTGACGTTGTGCTCGCGCGCCGTGCGCAACAAGCCGCGCACCACGTTTTCGTCCGTCGTTGCGATGACCTCCGCGCCGAGTTCCCGGGCGGCGGCGAGATTTTTCCCAACCTGTGCCTGCGCGGCTTCCGTCAACGGCCGTGGATTTTCCACATGCACCGCCAGCCAGCGACAGCGCAAACCATCCGCCATGCGGCGCGTCCAGCGGATGAGTGGTTCGGAGAACGGCCCCGGCCCGACCGCCACCAGCAAACAATGCCCTGTCTTCCACGGCCCGCCGTCGGCTTGCATGCGACGGAGTTGGCGGATGTCCACGCCCACGTGATCGGCCACGAGCCGGAGCGCGAGTTCGCGCAGCGCGGTCAGATTGGCTTCGCGGAAGAAACCCTGCGCGGCGGCGGTGGCGCGTTCGGGCAGATACACTTTGCCTTCGTGCAAACGCTGCAGCAGTTCAGCGGGCGGCAGATCCACCAGCTCGATCACCGCATCATCGAGCATGGAGTCGGGCACGGTTTCGCGGATCTCCGTCCCCGTGACCTGATGCACGGTGTCGGCACGACTTTCGACGTGCTGGACGTTGAGCGTGGTGAGCACGTCAATACCCGCGTCAAGCAACTCCGCCACGTCCTGCCAGCGTTTTGGATGGCGCGCGCCGGGCGCATTCGTGTGCGCAAGTTCATCCACGACCGCGAGCTGAGGTTTGCGAGCGAGCGTGGCGTCGAGATCGAATTCCGTTAGCGCGAGGCCGCGATGTTCGAGCGCCAGGCGGGGAATTTGCGGCAAGCCCTGCGTGAGGGCGTCGGTTTCCTTGCGACCGTGAGTTTCGACGTAGCCGATAACCACGTCGTGTCCGGCGGCGAGTTCGCGGCGCGCGGCTTCGAGCATGGCGTAGGTCTTGCCCACGCCGGGTGACATGCCGAGAAAAACCTTGAGCCGGCCGCGTTGTTGTGCGGCTTCGTCTTTTTGAATGACAGCCAGGAGTTGATCCGGATTGGGGCGTTCGTCGGCCACGAGTTCAGAGTATTCGACGCGCCGGCTGTTTCCTAGCTCGTTTGATTAGGTGGATAATCGGAGTCACGAATATCCACCAATAGATCGGCAAAGAGATCACGCATCCGATGCTGAGCAGAACAGCCAGCGCGACATCCATGATCCCCGTGTGACCAAACGACGTTTCCATGATTTGCTCATCGGTTGTTATCCAACGCTACGTTTAGTTTCAAAACGTTTACTCCGGACTCGCCCAATATGCCGAGGTCCGACGAATCAGTGTTTGCCCGCACCAGTTCGAGAACTTTCTCCCCGGCCAATCCGCGCGCCTTGGCGACGCGGGCAATTTGAAGTTCGGCGTTGCGCAGGCTGATGTGCGGATCAAGCCCGCTGCCGGAAGCGGTGACGGCGTCGGCGGGAACTGAGTCGGTTTCCTTTAATCCATTCTCCGCGCGGTAGGCGGCAACGCGGTCTTTGATGGCGTCGTTCAGCTTTTGCGAGGTTGGGCCGAGATTGCTACCGCTTGAATTCGCCGCGTCATAGCCGTTGCCTGCCGCTGACGGGCGCGGATGAAAGTATTTCGCTTCGGTAAAACTCTGGCCGAGCAATTCCGAGCCGCGCACCGTTCCGTCCTTTGCCACGATCAAGCTGCCGTTGGCTTGGTGGGGAAAGGCGACCTGCGCGATGCCGTAAACCACGAGCGGATAAAGCCCGCAACAGACGAGGGCGAGAACGAGAGTTGCCATGACGGCGCTGCGGATTTCAGTGAGGAATGTTTTCATAGGCGTGAGATTCTTTTTGTGGTTATCGGTGAGCGCGGAAGCGTCTTGGAGTGCGGCAGCCCTCTACCGCTATCGCAACGAGTGAGGGGTGGAGAAATCGAGTGCTTGATTGCAAACCAACGCTCCAAAAAGCGCCAGAGGGCTGGCGCAGTCCAAGACCTCGCGGCGGTTCGTTCGCAATTCCAAAATGACGGGGCTTGATTCATGGCGAGAGTGGCTTAAACAAATTTCAGGGTGGTGATGATGACATCAATGGCCTTGATGCCGATAAAAGGAATGATCACGCCGCCCAAGCCGTAGATGAGCAGGTTGCGCTGGAGGATGGCGAGTGCGCCGATGGGTTTGTAGGCCACACCGCGCAAGGCCAGCGGAATCAGCGCCACGATGATGAGCGCGTTGAAAATGATGGCGCTGAGGATCGCGCTTTGTGGCGATGCGAGCTTCATGACGTTCAACGGCGCGATGGCGGGGAAGGTCGCCATCAACATCGCCGGGATGATGGCGAAGTATTTGGCCACGTCGTTGGCAATGCTGAACGTGGTGAGCGAACCGCGCGTCATCAGGAGTTGCTTCCCGATCTCGACGATCTCGATGAGCTTCGTCGGATTGCTGTCGAGGTCCACCATGTTGCCGGCTTCGCGCGCGGCCTGCGTGCCGGTGTTCATCGCGACACCGACGTCGGCTTGGGCGAGCGCGGGCGCGTCGTTCGTGCCGTCGCCGGTCATGGCGACAAGGTGGCCGGCGGCTTGTTCTTCGCGGATGCGTTTGAGCTTTTGTTCCGGCGTAGCCTGCGCCATGAAATCGTCCACGCCGGATTCCGCAGCGATGGCGGCGGCGGTGAGCGGATTGTCGCCGGTGATCATCACGGTGCGGATGCCCATCTTGCGAAGTTGCGCGAAGCGTTCCTTGATGCCACCCTTGACGACATCCTTGAGTTGAATCACGCCGAGCACGTCGCGGCCATCGGCAACGACGAGCGGCGTGCCGCCCGCGCGGGAAACGGTTTCAACCGCTTGCGCGATTGCCTGCGGAAATGAACCGCCAAGTTTGTCCACGTGAATCTTGATGGATTCCGTTGCGCCTTTGCGGATGGAACGCGCCGGTTGTCCGTCAAGCGCCGGGAAATCCACACCACTCATGCGCGTTTGCGCCGTGAACATCACAAACCTCGCATGTGGATATGCCACATCGCGTGCGCGCAGGCCGAACTTTTCCTTCGCGAGCACCACGATGCTGCGGCCTTCGGGAGTTTCGTCGGCGAGCGACGCGAGTTGCGCGGCGTCGGCGAGACGTTCCACCGGCACGCCCGGCGCAGGAATGAAATCGCTCGCCATGCGGTTGCCGAGCGTGATTGTGCCGGTCTTGTCGAGCAGCAGCACGTCCACGTCACCGGCGGCTTCGACCGCGCGCCCGCTCGTGGCCATGACGTTGCGGCGAATGAGGCGGTCAATGCCGCTGATGCCGATGGCGCTCAACAATCCGCCGATGGTGGTCGGAATCAAACACACGAGCAACGCGATCAGCACGGGCACGGAGAACACGACGCCGGAATAAATCCCGAACGGTTTCAGCGTCACGCAGACGAGCAGGAAGATTAGCGTCAGTGCGGAGAGCAGAATCGTGAGCGCAATTTCGTTGGGCGTCTTCTGGCGTTTCGCGCCTTCGACCATCGCGATCATCCGGTCGAGGAAACCGTGGCCTTTTTCGGCGGTGATGCGGATGACGATGCGGTCGCTGATGACGCGGGTGCCGCCGGTGACCGCGCTGCGGTCGCCGCCGCTCTCGCGGATGACGGGCGCGGATTCGCCGGTGATGGCGGCCTCGTCCACGCTAGCGATGCCTTCGGTGACTTCACCGTCGGCGGGAATGATATCGTTCGCCTCGCAGACGACGAGGTCGCCCTTCTGCAATTCTGGTGCGGGAACTTTTTCCTCACGACCGTTGCGGAGGCGGCGAGCCATCGTGTCCTTGCGCGCTTTGCGCAGACTGTCGGCCTGGGCTTTGCCCCGGCCTTCGGCGACGGCTTCGGCGAAGTTGGCAAAGAGGACGGTGAACCAAAGCCAGATCGCGAGTTGGAGGATGAAGCTCCGTTGACCCGCTGGCGCGGTGAAGATTCCCAGCGTCGTCAGGACGGCGCCGACGAGCGTCACGAACATGACGGGGTTCTTGATCATCAGGCGCGGGTCGAGCTTTTTGAACGAGTCGCCCAATGCCGGCCCGACGATGTTCCAATCGAAAAGTGATGGAGCTTTGTGAGTCATAAAAGTTTCGAGCGGTTGTTAAAACAGTTTCCCCTGAAGCATCAGGAAGTGCTCGACGATCGGGCCGAGCGCCAGCACCGGCAGAAAGTTCAAAGCGCCGACGAGCAGGATCGTTCCGAGCAGGAGTACGACGAACGTGCCGCCGGAAACGGGAAATGTTCCCGCGCTCGGTGGCGAAATCTTTTTTTGCACGAGCGAACCGGCGAGCGCCATGATCGGCACGATCATGAGGAAGCGACCGATGAGCATGGCCAGACCCAGCGTGGTGTTATACCAAGGCGTGTTCGCGGTAAGCCCGGCGAAGGCGCTGCCGTTATTGCCGGTGGCGGAGCTGAAGGCGTAGAGGATTTCGCTGAGACCGTGCGGGCCGGAATTGTTCAACCCGGCCTTGCCCCAATCGCTGATGGCCGCCCAGGCCGAGAAACCGAGGATGGAGAGGCACAATACCAGCAGCGCCAACATCGCCATCTTGACTTCGTAGGCCTGGATTTTCTTGCCGAGATATTCCGGCGTGCGTCCGACCATCAGCCCGGCGATGAACACGGCGAGGACGACGAATACGAGCATTCCGTAAAGCCCCGCGCCCACGCCGCCGAAAATGATTTCGCCGAGTTGGATGTTGAACAGCGGCACGAACCCACCGAGCGCGGGAACATTTCCCGTTTCCGGCGGCACG
>ORMF011976607.1_pt1 | contig 11936 bp, 11 predicted proteins | sample 1779871 | NCBI WGS metagenome assembly ORMF01 (sample SAMEA104232316, study PRJEB22302) | groundwater metagenome | biome: forest; feature: aquifer; material: groundwater | place: USA | collected 2011-08-07 | depth 5.4 m | reverse complement strand
GTTCGTCCGTCGAAATCACCAGGGCCGGTCGTCCTGTTTTTCTTGCCATTGCCGTCCTCCCAGACCGTTGATAAGCTTGGGAAGGCACAATGGCATAGTAATGCCTATAAGTAAATGTTTTAAAGAATCGTTATACTAGAATCGCCCGATAGGCCATAGAGTCTCCGGCTACATAAAATCTTATGGACGAAGCGGGCCCTAGGTCAATCCTTGGATGACAGGCCCAAGCGGCGCACCACCGGCGCCAGCCAGGCGACGAGCAGCGCCAACAAAATCACCAACAGTCCCATGCCGCCTACCGTCGCCGGCGCGCCGACCAGGTGAGCGCTGACTCCCGCCATGAGCGACCCCACCGGCATGAGCCCGCGATCCAGCGCGTAGATGCTCATTACGCGCCCGCGCAGATGGTCTGGAACGATTACCTGGAGCATAGTGTTCGTCGTCGCCATGTAAAACATCTGACAGCCGCCGACGGCGACCAAGGACAAAAGCGCCAGGGGAAGCGATCTTGTCCAAGAAAAAACGTTCAACAAGATTCCGAGCGCGACCAGGCTGACGAGCATCAAGACACCCTGGCGTCTCACCCGGTTCGCCAGCGTCGCGAGCATCAGCCCCGCCAACATGGCGCCCAGGCCCGGCGCTGCCAAAAGCAACCCCAATCCCTCCGGCCCCACCTTGAGCACGTCTTTCTGAAACACCGGCATGAGAGTCTGATAGGGCACCGCGAAGATCCTCGGCACCAACGCAGCAGTCATCAGCGCGAACACCGCCGGGTTGGACCAGACGTAGACGAGCCCCTCCTTGAGATTGGCGAGCGCCGAGGTGCGGCGCGCCTCCGGCGGTGTCGGCGGGATCGTCATCCAATAGACCGAGATTAGCACGCCCACATAGGCCACGCTCTGCACGAAAAAATTCCCCGCCGCGCCGGAAAAAACAATTAACGCTCCGCCCAGAGACGGTCCGATCACCTTGGTCAGGTTGAACGCGGCCGAATTGAGCGCCACCGCGTTGACGAGATCTTCCCGCGGCACCAGCGCCGGGACCAAACTTTGCCGCGCCGGATCGACGAACGCCCAGGTCACGCCGGTGATCGCGGTGAAGGCGAAAAGATGCCAAACTTTGAGATAACCCGACGCAACGAGCAATCCCATGCTGACGGCGGTGATGATAAGGACATATTGGGTCGTGAGAATGAGTCGCCGCCGATCCATGCGATCGGCGGCGACTCCGGCGATGGGACTCGCCACCAAAAACGGCAAGGCGCGGATCCCATTGAGCATGGCCGAGCAAGACCGAAGATCCTGTTAGATCATAGAGTAACCAGCCAAGGGTCACCTGCTGGATCCACTGCCCCGCGCTCATGAACAGCGTGCCAGTCCAGAGGTAGCGATAGTCGGTGTGGCGCAGAGATGAGAACGTTCCTAGACGGGAACGGCGCGGAAGTGCCGCGACCGCGGCATCTTCTTCCAGCGTAACGGGTTCTTCCAAATCGATATCCCTTGTGGAGCGCGCCACGGCGATCAACTTTCATCTCCCGGTGAAAGAGCGCTCTCAAGGGACGCAGAAGGCAGGCAGGAAATACTTCTGACGTTGGGAGGCTAAAAAATCGGCAGACGACGACGGCTAATTTGCTCTGCCGATGAACTTAGCATCATCCAGGCGAACAAATCCAGGCGGATTGCCCTGTTTAGACCTTACTTCAAGCCAATCGCCGGTGGAGCGCACGACATTGATGCGGGTTCCCGGGCCTATTTTCGACAGCACGCGCGAGGACCCTGACGGATCTTCATGCACCGATGTCGCTCTGGTGGTTTCGTAAACCCCGGCTTCCGCCGTCCGGCGCGTTGGTGCCGGCGTGGGCTGGGGCGCCGGATCGGGCGGTCGCGAAGCCGTTTGGGGCGCGGGCTGAGACCGGCTGGAGGCCAGACGGTCCACTTCCCGGTTGGTCAGGCCGAGCCGCACGCGCACCGAGGCCAACTCATTTTGGCTCTCTTCAAGCTTGGCTTTTAGCTCGCTTAGTTGCCCGGCTTGCTCGGTGAGCGTCTGCCGTGTCTTTGCCGCGTCGGCTTCCAGCGTCTGGATCTTCTGCTCTTTTTCTTGCAGCTCTTTGATCTTTTCGTCCAGCAGCAGTTGGGATTCGCTATGCCCCCGTTGTCCGACGGCGAGATAAACGCCCAGCGCAAGGGCCGCAACGCCGACCACCAGTACGATAATTGCCAGCATCGAGACGCGCATGGCTTTGCGAGCCGGTTGAGAAGCCACCGATTCTCCTTCCCGCGTGGGCCACTGCGGCGTCGCGGCAGATTCGAGATCCACCTTACAGTATGGGCACTTGGCCGCCCCTAGGTCGATACTATTGGCACAGTGAGGACATAATCGTACTGCCTCTGCCATGAGTCACCCCCTCGTCATTCCTGCGGCCATCGACAAGGTCATTGCCTTGCATCAAGCAGCTAACCTCTGGACACATTAGCCCTATTTTTAAACCGATTGAACCCATGGTCAAGCCCATTGGCAATTAGACGCCCGCCAGGCCGACTTATTACGCCTTGCTCGGAACTTACCCTTAGGCTATAGAAGCCGTGGAGGATTCTATACGATGGCGTTAATCATCAGCGAACCGCAAACCCGCAAATTGATCGACATGCCGACTGCGCTAAAATGCGTCGACAAGATGTTTCACGACCGTGCCGCCGGCAAGGTGCGCGGCGTCCCGCGGCGCCGGCTCAAGGGCAGCGAAAAACAGCTCAACATGATGGCCGCTTGGCATGCGGACTATGATCTCATCTGCCTGCGCTCCTACGCCGGCGAGGCCAATACGATAACGCTTTACAACGGCCGCAGCGGAGGCATCCAGGCGATCATCGACATGGGCTACTTGAGCAGCCTGCGCACCGGCGCCGCCACCGGCGTAGCGGCAAAATATCTCGCGCCGAGCAACGCCAAAACCCTGGGCGTAATCGGTCCCGGTTGGCAGGCCACGTTTCAAGTGGAAGCCATCGCCCACGCCTGTCCAATTGAACGCGTCGTCGTCTGGGGTCGCGCCCCAAAACAACGCAAGGCGTTCATCAAACAGATGAGCAAGATCGTCAAAGCCGACTGGCGGGAAGTTTCCTCGGTCAGCGAAGTGGAAGCCGAATCCGACATCCTCGTCGTCTCAACGGACTCCGCGATGCCGGTCGCGCATGGCGCGCGTCTCAAAGAGGATGTTCTGGTCGCGTCCATCGGCGCCAACGCGGCCGTCAAGCATGAAGTCTCCATAGATCTCATCCGCCATATGAACTATATCGTCACCGATGACTTGCCGACGGCTAGAATCGACAGCGGCGATCTCATCGCGGCGTGCGAGTTCGGCATCCTGCGCTGGGACAGCATCGTGCCTTTGGACCGCATCGTCGGCCACGGCGCGCCGCAACCCCGCCCCAAACGGATTTTTTTCCAATCCAACGGCATCGCCGACGAAGACCTCGCCGTCGGCCGCTATGTGCTGGAACAAGCCAAGAGGAAGAAATTCAAGATGAGACGGGTGCCGGAGATTTAATTACAGGAGCGACTGGCTGGTCACCCCTATGATCTATGGTTTCTGAAACACCAGCACGAAGCGGTCGTCTTTGTTGCGCTCCTTGTTGACGTTGAAGTCGCGCGGTTCTTTCGGCTTGGGGTGGGGAAAGGTGACATCCACATTATTTCTTTCCAACACGTGATAGATCAAGCCCCCTTGGGCCACGCGCGTAGCTCGTGGCATGACCGGGAATTATCACTCGTTAGGCTCGGGTTAAATAATCAAAGACGCCAATTTCATGACTAGACGATCTATGCTGACCGATTGAGGATGCGTCGTTAATCTGCTTCGGCAAGCTAACTACAAATCTTGATCCTTTACCCCATGCGCTTTCGACCCGGATTTGCCCCCCCAGCAGCGCTAGCGATCTCTTCACAATGGCCAGTCCGAGCCCAAGTCCCGGTTCAAATTCCGAGATAGGATCGCGCCCCTTGAAAAAGTCGTCAAAGATCAGAGGAATCTCCTCAGTCGAAATCCCGATACCGGTATCTTCAACAACCACTTTGACAGCCTCCTCCGCGGAATCCCCGTTGAGAAGACTTACATGAACACAACCTTCTTGAGTGAATTTCACAGCATTCGTTACTAGGTTCGAGATTACTTGGCGCAGTAGAAGCTGGTCACTTTCAGCCGTGACCGGGTACGGTGGCAACGTTAGTTCGAGGCTGACCTGCCGGTTGCGCAAGCGAAAGTCCTCGACGATATCCCTCACGAGATAATTCACGTCGATGGGTTGAGTTCGGATTCTGATGTCTCCCGCCTTCAGCCGTGATAGCTTCACAAGATGGTCCAAGAGCTCGACGAGATGCGTGGCGCTTTTTCTGATGTTTTCTAGTGGTTTTATTTGCTCCGAGTCTAAACAACCATAAACGCCACTACAAAGGGCCTCCGAATGTCCTGTAATGACGGTAACGGGCGTGCGGATTTCGTGTGAAAGGCTTGCGAGAAAGCGGTCCTTTACTTCGATGGAGGCGGACGCTGCATCCAACGCGTCCGCTAGCAGCCGTTTTTCTTTTTTTTCCTTTTCCGCCAAAAAGCCGAACGATCCGGCGACCAGAAACAAAAAGACGATGCGCACAAGGAAATCAGGCCAAGGAATCAGTGAATTTCCGTCGAGGAGGACAAAACTATAGCCGTAAAGCAGAGAGGCCGCCAACGAAGCTGCGAGTCCCACGCGCAAACCAAAGTAGTATGAGTGGATACCGACGATAAGGTAGAACGCAATAAAAAAACTTCCGACGAACAAGCCGACAAAAAGGATCAGGGCAGAAACGAAAAGCATATCCAGGACCAACGCGAGCAGATAAATTGTCTTGACGGCTTGGGGTCGCAAGAAAATGCATGCGTAAAGAACGGCGCTGTAAAGAAGGTAAGTCGGGAAAAAGATGACAAACAAGTGGTGGGCGGAATAGTTTTCGGCCGTAAACAAGTAGAAAACCGCTGCGCCTGCGATGGTAAGCAGCCGTAGAAACAACAAAAAGATATCTACCTTTTCAAAACTCGAGAGCTTTCTTTTCGTTGCAGCAGCGATACGACTCGCTGCGGTCGAGATCCCGTCACCACATTGCGAGATCCCCGATATTGGCCTAGAGGCTGACGGGGCCATGTCCATCTTGTAACCTCCTTCAAGCTGCGCTTGGCGTCTTTGCAGGAATTGGGATTCGGGTTGCTGTCCGACTCTTTTTTCCCCACATGCCATACTTAGCGCGCAAGACGGCAGGCCGTCCTGGGCGGCTCGACAATCGAGACTTGTATCACTTACTCAGCAAACGCTATACCACACCTATGCGTCGGTCTCGTCCTCGTCTGCGTCTGCTGCCGGCAAAGCGGGAAACAAACCAAACGAACTATTGAAGGCTAAGACGTAATCGAAAAATAGACCCATCGCGAAAAAGTGGGCGGAGTTTCATTCCTTGTTTGTCGCCAAAAGGGAATCGGTGAAGAACTTTTACCGTGGTGGTCATTTGCCGAGAATGAAAGTTGCCAGGAGACACTTCTGCGTATTTTATGACCCCGCTATTATGAGTTCGGGGTGATTAACTCCAGCCTCGTACGAGACCACACGGAATTAGCCGCCATCGCGTAGGGTGTTTTTCGCGCACCATCCCTGTGTCAGTTCCGCACACGTGAGCGAAACTCGCGCGAAGCATGGCATTGATCGAGGAAACTGAAGACCGTTTCTACCGAAGTGAAGAGATCCGGCTGCGCGGTGAACTTTTAATAAGGAATAAACCCCGCGCGTCAAGGCGATCGAGCCTAACGGAAGCTGAATCTCGATTTTTGGCGGCGAGCAAGCTTGCCAGTCGTCAAAAAACCAAATCGTTCGGATTGCGAGCGACTATCGGTTTGGTTCGCCTTTGGCTAGAGACAGGGAAGGGAGAAGAAACCAAATGGAAGCTGACAAAAGTCTATCGCTGGTTTACCGAGGGCCCGGACACACCGGACTTCAAGAAAGCTCGATCGCTGCTCGGCAAACTCGCTTGAACTCGGTTAAGACGCGCGGCGGTTCCCTACGGCTTCACAAACGCCAGCACGAAGCGGTCGTCTTTGTTGCGCTCTTTGTTGACGTTGAAGTCGCGCGGGTCCTCCGGCTTGCGCAACATGTTCCCTTCTTTGGCTAACGTGAAACCCGAACCGGTGACTTCTTTGATCACCAGCAATCTGTCGATCCGATGCAGGGTCTTTGCCGCCTCATTTCCGCTCCCATCCTTGGCCGAGTGATCGACCACTCCATAAAGACCACCGCGCTTCAAAGAGCCAAGAATTCTCTTGTTCATCGCGATTCGGGTCTCCGGAGCCAAGTCGTGGTAATTAAGGTGAATGAGCACAAAGTCCAGGGATCCATCTTGCGGTAATGCGACCTTGTCCATAGGTCCGTCAAGCACCCGGACATTCGCAAAACTCGGCTGGTTCCAACGCTCGGTGATCTCAGGTCTTGAAGCGGGAATCGCCGAGTAGACTAGCCCCTGCATGCCGACTAACTCAGAAAGAATCGCCGTGTAGTAGCCTCGCCCGGCGTAAATGTCCGCCACCTTATCGCCCTTCTTGACGCCGTAGAACGCTAGGACCTCGGTAGGCTTACGGGCGCCGTCTAATTCTCGCTCGTTCTGCGGACGATCCGGATTGGTCAAAATCGCGGCATAGTCCGGCGCCGTCGCCGCGCAGCCAACTAAATTAACGCCTAGTAGAATAGCCAGTAGTGAATTGGATAGGCCTAACAAATTTCTTCGCATCGAGATCTCCTTTCAAAATCGATTGAAATGATTTTGGGTCGCGCGCATCGGAGCGATTGCCGACCAACCACCTGGGATTTCTCCCGGTGAGCGATCACGACGCCTGGTCGGCTCGCCACGCCTAGGTTCATGCGTGCGCCATCCGTATTCGCCGGAAATTACCTTTGTTTGTTCGCTCCCGTGTAATATAATTCTTCTTGATCGGCGCGGCTCATCGGCGTCCATCCTGCCAATGGCTATCCCATCCGAAAGGTTTCCTGAAGATACCGACAAATTGCCGGAATTGTCAATTGTCATGCCCTGCCTGAACGAGGCCGATACCCTCGCAACTTGCATTGCCACCGCCGCGCGCGCCTTAAGCGAACACCGGATTGCCGGCGAGATTATCGTCGCCGACAACGGCAGCACGGACGGGAGTCAGGACATTGCCGAGAAACTGAACGCCCGGCTCGTCAACGTGCGCGAACGGGGCTACGGCAGCGCCTTGATAGGCGGCATCGACGCGGCCCGGGGAAAGTATATTGTCATGGGCGACGCGGACGCCAGTTATGATTTTTCGGAGATTCCGAAATTCGTCGAAAAACTGCGCCAGGGATTCGATTTCGTGCAGGGATGCCGGCTCCCATCCGGCGGCGGACGGATCGTCGATGGCGCGATGCCGTGGCTGCACCGCGTGTGGGGCAATCCGATGTTTTCGTTTCTCGCCCGCTGGTGGTTTCAATCCCCGCTCCATGACGTTTACTGCGGCATGCGCGCCTTTAGAAAGGACACTTACTACATTCTCGATCAGCGCTGTACGGGGATGGAATTCGCCACGGAGATGATCATCAAGGCGAGCCTCTATAAGGCCAAAATCGCCGAGGTCCCGATCACCCTTCGCCCCGACGGGCGCAAGCAGCATGCGCCTCATTTGCGGACCTTCCGCGACGGCTGGCGCACGATACGGCTTTTCTTCATCTGCACGCCCCGCTGGTTGTTCCTGGTGCCCGGTCTGCTTTTGATTTTTCTGGGCATGGCGGGTTACGCCGTCGCAATGCCGGCGCTGACGCTGAACGGCGTGAGTTTCGACGCGCACACTTTGCTGTTCGCCAGTCTCGCGATCCTATGCGGGTATCAATCCGTCGTGTTCGCTATTTTTACCAAGACGTTCGCCATCAGCGAGGGCCTGTTGCCGGAAGATCCGCGCATGAACCGCTTCTTTGAGCTGATGAACCTGGAGCGAGGGTTGATCTTGTCGGCGTTCGCTTTGATCGTCGGGGTCACTTTGCTCCTGATCGCCTTCAACCAATGGAGATTGACCGATTTTGGGCGCCTGGACTACGCCCGAACCATGCGCCTGGTTGTGCCCGGAGCGACGCTCACCGCCCTGGGCTTTCAAACCGCGCTGTCGAGTTTTTTCGTGAGCATTTTGGGAATGCGCCGGCGATGAGCGTGGTCGAGACGATACACGGCCGCTATGTTCACGACCGGCGCAGCCGTGTCCTGAGCCGTCATTTGGCCGACATCATCCCCGGGAATTTCTCCGTTCTGGACGTCGGCTGCGGCGACGGCTTGCTGGCCAGGGAAATTTCTCAAGCTCGCCCGGATATTTCACTACGAGGCATCGACGTATTGGTGCGGGAGCTCACGCACATCCCGGTCGATCGATTCAACGGCAAAACGATTCCCTGTGACGACGCCAGCTTTGACGGAGTCTTGTTTGTCGATGTCCTTCATCATTCAACCGATCCCATGAGCCTGCTCCGCGAAGGGTTGCGCGTGGCCCGAAAATCGATCTTCATCAAGGATCATCTACGTGACGGACTGTTCGCCGATCTCACCTTGCGGGTCATGGACAGGATCGGGAACGCGCGCCATAGTGTGTCGCTGCCGTACAACTACTGGCCCAAACGGAGGTGGCATGAGGCGTTCGAAACCCTCGGCCTGCGGATCGCCGAATGGACGACGCAACTGGGAATTTACCCCTGGCCGGCAAGCTGGGTCTTTGAGCGATCTCTGCATTTCGTCGCTCGGCTTGACGTCGTCTTGCCGCGCTAATGTTCGAATGAAATATTTTTAGAACGATGGGCCGAATATCAACTAGCCGCGAATCGACCGCACCAAACTGAGAGACTAATGGCTCACGCGATGAATACGGATAGGTCACGGCCGACCGAGACCGATCCTTGGGAGACGGCGTATGCACGTTTCGAAACACCGGCGCAGGAAATCCGGAAATTTACCCGTCGCCTTGGCAAATTGGGCGCCGCGAATTGGCCGCGGGACGCGGACGTGGTTGAACTCTTTTGCGGCCGCGGCAACGGGCTCCATGCACTCAGCAATCTCGGTTTCAAAAGAATAGAGGGTGTCGATTTATCCCCGTCGCTGGTGGCACAGTACCAGGGCCCGGCCAGGCTATACGTCGGCGATTGCCGGCAGCTCCCCTTCGCGGCCCGCTCCAAGGACATCGTGATCGTTCAAGGAGGCTTGCACCATCTGACGAGTCTACCGCAAGATCTCGAGCAAACGCTCGCGGAGACATCTCGGATTCTTCGCGAGCATGGCCTCTTGGCCGTAGTCGAGCCGTGGCTAACGCCCTTTCTCGCGATGGTGCACCGGGTATGCCGCAGCAAGATCACAAGGCGGATGATCCCCAAGATCGATGCGTTCGCCACGATGGTCGAGTTTGAGGGCGAAATCTACACGCGATGGCTCGCGCAACCCGAATCGATTCTAAGTCTGTTTACTCGGTTTTTTCACGAAGAGTTTCACTCGATCGGATGGGGCAAATGTCTCTACGTCGGCCGTAATCTGGCTTGGCGGGGCGAAAATCGCTGAGGATAAAAATGGGTCGGCAACAGTGCAAGTTTATCCGAGATTCAAACCGGAGGCATGATACTTGGCTGATCACCTTTTCTCACTGGCCCCGACAAAAACCACGGCCCTCGAATCTTGATAGACCAGCTTAAATCGAGGATCGGAGCGCAATAGAGAAACAAGCGGCCGCCCCGCGTCGGCAACTACGAGTCGAGCGTTTGTCAATTCCGGATCGCTATCCCATCCGGGATATCCCGACCAGGTAGCTAGAGATCGCTGAATGCGTTGATCGCCATGCACGTTACCCCGGCCATCCATTGAAACAGGCAAGCCCGGCAACCGCCAAATGAGATACCCTCCCCAATCAAAATTATTAAATAGCGGCCCGGGCAACCGATGATCGATAATAAAATCCGCCGCTTTGGCGGGGAAGAGCCGTTCCACGCCTTGTTCGAGACTGCGGTTGTTGACCCTACGGTAAGCGGCGAACCCGTAGGCAAAGATTATAACGGTCGCTGCGATCGCCAGTATCCTCGGCTTCGTGAAACTAAAACCGTCGCCGGAAGAGACATCTCTTCGAAACTCGCAGACCACAGCGACGGCTGCGAAAACAACCACCCAAGCGTCCCGCCGCGCGCGGAAACCGAGAACCACTCCGAGAATCAGCAAGAGCATCGGGAAAACCTGCCACGTACGTCCCCAACCCAAAAGAAAAACCGCAACGAGGGTCAAAAGCAGGACAAACCAATCGGCCGGGGAACGAAAAAACAGCGGGTGCAGCTCCGCCACGTTCGAGAACACTCCGGTCTGCGCGCTGATTTCAATAAGCGGCCGGAGAAGTTGGTAATGATAGGGTGTAAGAAAAATCGCGAGCACGCACGCCGCGGCAACACCGCAAAGACGCGCCGGATGAAGATTTGCCGAAGCGCATGTGCCAGGATTGCGATTCCAAAAGCTACTCACAACGACTTCCGCGAGAAAGAATACCACCGCCGCGAGCCCATAGATGAACTGTATGTGGAAATTCGCCCACGCCGCGAATAAGGGCGGAAGGATCCAAAGCAAGTTCATCCGACCGGAGCGCCTGACCTTTAGAAGAACCAACAATTCCAGCGCGAAGAACAATATCGTAAACAGCCAGGAGCGGGGAGAAATGACGGGTTTCATGCTTCCTAGGGCGACGGCCATCAAGGTGATTTCCAGCGCGAACGGCAGTCGCGCTCTACGCACGAGCGCATGGAGAACCAGGGTGATGAGCAACGACATCAAGAGCGTAAAGATGACGATCCCGATCAACCCCACCGCTGAATAGATCGCGTAGATTATGAGTTCAAACAGCCAGCTATAAGCGATCCAGGTCTTTCCCATGCCGTAGGCGGAGAAATAATCCTGGAAAGGCACCGCATGGTTCTCGACAATCCACTGGCCGGTTCTCAGATGCCACCAGAGGTCCGGGTCCTCCACCGGTAAAAGCGCCTGAAACGCCGGGATTGAATACACTAGCACCCACATCAGAGTCCGGCGGGCGATTATTTCTTTTTCGAGAAGTTTCACGACTGGCGGATTTCAAAAAGCTCGCGGGCGAGTTGTAAGAACGGAGCTGCCTAGGCAGATAGGATCATTAAGCGAACGACGATTCCCCTCCCTTGAGTTTCTGCGTCACTCGGCATAGTCACGCAAACTCAACCGAGACACATCGCTATTTCCCCACGGAGTGAGCCGGAGTCGCGCGCATGCTGTCTTCCACCTCGTATCGAAGCAGGCCCCAAATTTTTTCTATGCACTTCGCGAAGTCCGGCTCCCGCATGCTCTTCATGGTGCGCGGTCGCGGGATATCGACCGTCACGACTTCTTTGATGAGCCCCGGCCGGGCGCTCATGACCGCGATGCGGTCGCAAAGCATCACCGCTTCCTCGATATTATGGGTGACGAGAATGACGGTTTTTTTGTCGCGCTCCCAGATGCGCAGCAGCTCCTCGCGCATGATCAAGCGGGTTTGCGCGTCGAGGCTGGCAAACGGCTCGTCCATGAGAATCACTTCGGGATCGTTGGCCAACGCCCGCGCAATCGCCACCTTTTGCTTCATGCCGCCGGAAAGCTCATGGGGACGCGCCCCGGCGAAATCCAGGAGCCGCACTACTTCGAGGAAAAAGCGGCTGATCCGCTTGTAAGCCGACCGCTCTTCGTTGCGGAACTCCGCGCCCAGAGGCACGTTATCTTCCACCGTGCGCCAGGGCATCAGCGCGGAGTCTTGAAACACCATGGAAACCGGCGACTTGGTCCTTTGTTCACCGATGAACTCCACCGTCCCCGTGCTCGGCACCTCCAACCTGGCGATGATGTGG
>ORMF012681159.1_pt1 | contig 11938 bp, 9 predicted proteins | sample 1779871 | NCBI WGS metagenome assembly ORMF01 (sample SAMEA104232316, study PRJEB22302) | groundwater metagenome | biome: forest; feature: aquifer; material: groundwater | place: USA | collected 2011-08-07 | depth 5.4 m | reverse complement strand
AGCCGTGCAGCGCCGCGACGAACGGCTTGCGGATGCTCTGCCACAGCCCCCAGACGTCGCGCTCGAAGCGGACCTGGCGCGCGGAGACCTGCGACGGGTTGCTTCCGAACTCCGAGAGGTCCGCGCCGACGCAGAAGGCTTTCTCGCCAGCGCCGCGCAGGATGACCGCGCGCACGTCCGTGGCGTCGCGCACGGCGGAGAGCGCCGCCCACATGCCGTCCCGCATCGCCATGTTGTAGGCGTTCAGCTTGTCGGGGCGACTCAGCGTGATGGTGGCGACGCTGCTTTTTATGTCCAGTTGGATGACGTCAGACACGTCGTCCATTATGCCACAACTATGGGGGGCGCTTCACCCCCTGACGTCCTCCTCTCTTCAGGTGACGCCGAGCAGTCACCCCCGCCGCCTGCTGTTGCTCTGAGGCGGTTTCTGCGCTGGACGACCATGAAATGCCCCAGGATAGCTGATTTTCGGTTGGCAATATGCGGCTGCTGCATGGACCCATCGCACAGGCTCCGTGCATTGACATCAGGGAGCACACGGGACTATTATCCCGCTGGGGGGAGGAGGTCCGGCCGGCGGGCCGGGCCAGCGTCGGTAAGCGGTACAACAGATAGCTGACCGACGACTGTGCGAGGAGGATGCGCGATGAACGACTACACCTTCCAGCAAGACTCTACGACAGGCAGATATTATGGGACGCGCCACTCTGATCGCGACCCGCTGAAGACGATTGACATCGTGTTCATCAGCGAGGGCTATACCGTTGACGAGATGGGCGCATATCAGGATGCGGTGGGAGATATTGAGCGCCGTCTTTTTGCCACCGAGCCCTTCAACCGGTACGAAAAATTCTTCAACGTGAAGTGGATCAACCTGGTTTCGCTGTCTGGCCCCAGGGGGGCGCTGGATGCACAGCTTTATGGGGGCGTCGCCTCCCAGAACGCCGTATGGATGGTCGATTTTGCCGGAGTCACAGAGGTCCTCAAGGACGTAGGACTCAATGGTCCTGGCATGGCGGACGTCGTTGTTGTGGTGGTGAACGCTGAGACCGGCAATGGAAGAGCCTTTAGCGTTCACCCCAACATACTAGAAGCGATGGGCCTCGTCGGCGACGAGTTGGAGGATGTCTGTAGACGGTACGGATTGTCTATTCCCACAAAGGTCAGGGATGACGGGGTAACAGTGGCGGACTTTGGAGCGACCATCGGCATCTCCATCACACAGGGGAAGGGAGAGGGCTACGAGGACACTGCTGTCCATGAATTCGGCCATGCCCTGGCCGGACTCTTCGACGAATATTACCACGTCCTCGGACCAGATTTCCTCCGTCCCATTCAACCCGACAAGTCGCATCTGGTGCCCAACCTCGTCGTGCTCAGCCGGGAGGAGCTGGATCTCTCTGCTTCCCCCCCACCCTCATATGAGGATCTTGAGCAGGGTGTCCGGGATAAGATCAAGTGGGACGCATGGGTTCTTCCCAATACGCCCGTTCCGACTCTCCCCTGGGTCCCGTATCCTCCCTTCCCCCTGCCACCTTCCAACTACGCCTCTGGCCTGTTCGTTGGCGGGGGATTCGACTATCCTTCTGCATCTACTGCCCCCAGCGCCACCTATCGTTCACACCGCGTTTGTAAGATGGGATTTGATGCCGACGGTGCGCCTGCGCTGGATGAGCCCTTCTGCACGGTGTGTCGGGAGGCATTGATCGGGGCAATCTATGAACACCCGGGGCTACATCTTATCTCCCGCACCGAGCCATCAGCGGGCTCTCCGGTGGACTTCACGGCGAACCATGCGGAACTTCCGCTCCTCGTCGAAGCCAACGTAGACTTCGACGGCGGCATGATATCTGACTGGACGTTTTCGCCGCCCGAGCAGTCATTCCCTTCCACCACGGCGCAATTGGTAATACTCACGAGAAAAGATTCAGGAGAGATTAGCATTGGCAACGGCGACGGGTACGGAATGGCTACGTATAGCTTCATGTCCGACTGGCCGGATTTGACCGTTACAGTCACGATTAAAGACACAACGCCTTGGGTGAAGCGCCAAGACATTAAGGACCTGATGCAAGGAGCGGCGACCTGGCAGGTGAAACTTGGTCCGGTGCTGGCGGACAGCCCCTGGCCCACGTTCCAGCACGACGTGCAGCGGACAGGCCGCGCACGGAATGCAGGCCCGCTGAACCCCTTCGTTGAGTGGACGGCGCCCGACCTGGTCAGCCCATCCTCAAGCGCGGTGATAGGTGAAGACGGTACGATCTATGTGGCCGGGAAGGACAGTGACCTACTGGCCTTTGAGCGCGAAAGTGGAACGACAAAATGGCGCTTTTCGCATCCTTCTCAGAGGCGCATGGCGACCCCTCTCGCCGCAGTAAACCCTTACGCGCCGGTAGACCCTCACACGGTAAGGAATGTCATACGCGTCGGCTCCGAGGACGGCGGGATATACTCCCTCGACGCCAGCAATGGCGGTCAGGTGTGGGGGATAGATGATGTTGTAGATAGAAGCAGCCTGGGAATCGTCTATGTCCCGGGAGCGCTGAATATTGGGAAAAGCGGCACATCGTACTGGGGAGCAATGCGGACAGACAGTGACGGCATAACTAACAGGGGATATCTTGCAGCTCTGGACAATACGAGCGAGAATCGGTGGGATGGTCCCGCTCTCTGCGGACACGGGTTTGACGCGGCCACGTCTGCAGTCAGCGATGAGGGGATAATCTACATCGCCTACAGAGATGTCGCGACGTTCAAACGATACCTCGTTGCCTTTAATCCAGATGGGACTTGGGCTTGGAAGGCCCCCTACGAGATAGGCACCCTAGGGGAACCCGACGTGGGCACTACAGGAGCTGTTTGGGGACCCGTTGTGGGAGACAGCGGGACCATTTATGTCGCCATGGGAAAACGCCTCTGCGCAGTTGGACCCGACGGACGAGAACAATGGCGGTGCTCCTTGAACCAGGACATCTCCGCCTTTCCTGTGATTGGAGACAACGGCACCGTGTACGTGGCGGCGGGGAACGATATCTCCGCACTAAGGGCGTCAGACGGTCGGTCTGTATGGCACGGATCCGTCCATACCGACGGAACAGTGTCCTGCCTGGCGCTCGACGGAAACGGAACGCTCTACGCGGCGTCGTGGGACCACTTTCTGTACGGAATAATCGGAGCGACGACGCGCATGCAGTGGCGCCTCCCCTCTGACCGGGCACCAACTGCGATGGCCATCGGAGAGGAGACGATCTACGTCGTCTTGGGTGACCAGCTGCACGCCGTGACCGAGGCCTTGTTCGTGGAGGGCTTCGACTGTGACATTCGTGTTATTGATAAGTTCGGGCGGTGGGTCAGTCCTCCCGGCAGCCTCCAGTGGGTGGGAAATTTGCTTCCGGGCGCCACCTATGGGCCGCTGGGGGGCCACACTGGCGTCCGCGCGGTTATCCCCCATCCCATTAAGAACTCGGTGTACCAGGTGGAAGTTTCGCCTCTGGGAGGAGGACCTGTTGACCCAAACCAGCCCTACGAGCTGTGGGTCGTGGAAGGTCTAAACCGTTACCCTCTGGCGAAGGGTGCTTTCGGGGACCTACCCGCCGAGCCCTATACATTCCAATATCCCACTCCAACACTCACAGCGATCACCATTCACACGGAGGACCTCCCCGTCATCAACGGACAGGCTATCCTGATATCAGGCGGCGGCGGTACCTTCACGGCCATCGGGATAGATGTCCTTGGCCAGAAACACGTCATTTCTCCGCGCTGGCGGCTCAGCCGCTCCATAGGCGAGTTGCAGACCGTCAGGAAGAACCGCGCCCGGGTCCGCGCCTCCGCTCGAGCGGGCGTGAGAGGAGTTCTGAGCATCACCTTCCGGAAGATGACAGCGCGCTTACCGGTCCGGATTGTATCCGGTCGCCCGCAGCGCGCGCGCCGAACGTTGAAACGCAGCTGATAATATGACCCAGCGCAGGTAAGGGCAACGGAACGGTCGCTCTCCAAGAATCTCCCCGGTCGGGACCGGACAGCAACTCGAACCCTACCGTCCCTCGAACTTCGGCGACCGCTTCTCGAAGAAGGCGCGGATACCCTCCGCGCGGTCGCGGGTGGTCTGCAGCAGCGTGGACAGGTCGGCCTCCAGCCGCAGCCCCTGCTCCAGCGTCATGTCCTGCCCGTGCCGCACCGTCTCCTTCAGGTAGCGCGTCGCGAACGGCGCATACCCGGCGAGACGTTCGGCCACGGCGCGCGCCGCATCCGCAAGTCCCTTCGCCGGGACGACCTGCATCACCAGCCCGACGCGCAGCGCCTCCCGCGCGATGAGGGTCTGCCCTCCGAGAAGAAGCCCCTGCGCGGCGCTATGCCCCACAACCCGAGGAAGCCGTTGCGTGCCTCCGTCCCACGGCACGACGCCCCGCGCGACCTGCGGCATGGCGAAGCGCGCGCCCGCCGCCACGATACGGATGTCGCACGCAAGCGCCAGCTCCAGCCCTTGTCCCAGAGCGTCGCCCTGAATGGCCGCGATCACCGGTCTGTCCAGCGACGCGACGGGCGACGCGACGGAGAGCCGCGCCATTATGGCCTCCGCCCGTTGCGGCGACCCCGCCTTCAGCAGCCGCCTCTCCTCCGCGGCATCCGTGCCGACGCAGAAGTGCCGCCCCCGCGCTGTGAGAAGCACGGCCCACACCGCGTCGTCCTCGTACAGGAGTCGGCAGGCGTCCCGCATCTCCTCGGCCATGGTTGCGTTGACGGCGTTGCCCGCGCGCGGCCTGGCCAGCGCGATGACGGCCACGTGGCCGTCGCGGCGCACGTCCAGCGTCTTGTAGGTCATGAGTGAAAGTCTCTCCCATACGGAGATAGCGGCCCGACAGCCGCTTCATGATAGGACTGTCCGTTGGAGGCGTCAAGGCACATCGCGCTCAGGAAGTGAGTCCACTTTCCGTAAGCACCGGAGGCTCCGATAGCATCACACGCTTTGCTTACTTTGTAGCTTGACTCAGCTTTTATCGTAGCCTATGCTCCATACTAAGTCGAAATAAAGCTGCCGTAGACGCAGTCATTCCGCATAAGGGCCGCGAAAGCACGGCGCCGGGACAAGGTGGTGAATGCGTGTGTATGTCGCGGTGATTGTTCCGGCGGGCTGACTCCGCCGCGGGCCACGGGAATCCAGGCCTCGCGCGCTGATTGAGGAGGCATAGTATATGCAGGACACACGGAACCGCTTCGGCCTGGCGGAAATAGCAACGCTGATCGGCTTCCTGGCCGTGGCGATCATTGTGGGGATTGCCATATCAAAGGGATGGGTTATCGCCGTCATACCGGGAATCACATATGTTCTCGCCATGGCTGCCGCGTACCTGTTGCAGCGTCACTTCCGGGCCGCGCGTCCGTCCGCCGCGCAGCTTCAAGCCGCGGCCCGGCAGCCTGCGGCGGCGCGCGTTGAGCTTCGCCCGGTTGTCGTGCCCGTGCAGGCCCCTGCCCTCGCGTTCCGCGTGGTGGACACCCGCGGAGTCTGCCCCCTGGGCTACAAAAAGGGCACCGTCGTCACAATGACGACCGGGGGGAGCGTGCACCCGCCTCTGTGCGCGGCTGCGGAGGCAGTCCTTCGCCTGGCCGCAAAAGAGGACCCGACAAAGGCGTCGGACTGGTGCTGTCCCGTCTATCAGCACCTCCTCGTGTTCCACAGGGAACCGCAGGCCGCCTAAAGGGCAAGGCATCGGCGGCGAGACTCTACGGTTCGCGCGCCACGGTCAGTCCCCACACTTGCGCCGCGCCCGCCGTCAGCAACGCCTCCGCGCAGGCGGAGAGCGTCGAGCCGGTGGTGCAGACATCGTCCACCAGCAGCAAGCGCCCGCCTTTGACCACATCCCGGGCAACGAAGGCGTCCGTCACGTTGCGTCGCCGCTCGACGGCGCTGGCGGACTTTGCCTGGGCGGGTGTGTCCCGCATGCGGGCAAGGGCTTCGGGCCGCACGGACACGCCTGTTTCCCTCCCCAACGCGTTGGCGAGCAGCTCCGCCTGGTTGTAGCCGCGTTCCCGCAAGCGCCGCGGGTGCAGCGGCACCGGCACGATGATGTCCGGCTCGACACCCCAGGTTGCCAGACGACGGGCCATCGTGGCGCCCAGAGGGTCGGCCACGACGCGCATGTTGTGGTACTTGAGCGCCCGCACGGCGGCTTGGACGGGGCCCGCGTACACGAAGACGGCGCGTAACCCGCCGCCCGCGACCGGCGACTCGGCGCAGCGGACGCACAGCGGGCCGCCAGCGATAGGTTGGCCGCAGAGGTTGCACTGCGGCTCCGGCACAGGCGTCGCCCGAGCAAGGCACGCATCGCAGAGGAAGGAGCCGCCGAGCCCGCACGCCACGCAGCGTGGCGGGAAAAGCAGGTCCAGCGCCGCCGACGCCAGCGCGCGGGGCCACGTGGCACGACCGGTCTGGACTCCCTTCACCGGCATACTCATGAGGCATCCCCCGTTCCCGTGTGTGCAGCGCATGCCATCGCGGGCCTCCGACAGCGCTTCATGATACGGACGTCTGCTGAGCGGCGCAAGGCGGCGTCAGTTGCGGGATAACGTAGCGTCGCGTAGAATCAGAATCAAAGGCATCCCCGTCGCAGGCTGCGGGCATCGCAGGACTTTTGGCGGAGAGTGTGTGAATGGCCCAACTGAATATCCACGGCAAGAACATGGACGTGTCCCCACGCATCCAGGACTACATCGAAAAGAAGGTCGCCAGGCTTGACCGCCACCTGCCCGGCATCAGCACCATCGAGGTGGAGGTCGCACAGGAGGACACCAAGTCCCAGGTCAACCGGTACGTCGTCCAGATCACGCTCAACATCAACGGCAGGATTCTGCGCGGCCAGGAGCGGGCCAGCACCGCCTTCGTCGCCGTGGACACGGTCGTGGACACCGTGGAGCGCCGCCTGGAGCGCTTCAAGGGCAAGCATTACCTGAGCGAGCAGCGTCCTCCTCTCGGTCTGGGCGAGCCCGCATCGGCGGCGACCCCGCCAGCCGCGCCCCTCTTCGCCCGCGTCAAGCGGTTCACTATGAAGCCCATGTCGCCGGAGGAGGCCGTGGAGCAGATGGACCTGCTTGGGCACGACTTCTTCATGTTCCACAACTCGGACTCCAGCCAGTTCAACGTTGTCTATCGCCGCGCGGACGGCACCTACGGGTTGATTCAGCCAGAGGTGAAATAGCCCGCCAGCCAGCGACTTCGGTCAGCGGGCGTGACAGCGCCACCGCGGACGGACTAAGCGCAACGAAAGGGGGCAGAATGCCGACCAAGAGACAAGTCAGGTACATGGGCAACTCAGGGTTTGAAATCGTCTCGCGAGCAGGCACACGTATCATCATTGACCCCTACATCACAGGGAACATCACCAGTACCATCAAGGTGGAAGAGCTGACCCCTCCAGACCTCGTCCTGGTCACGCACGGCGCCCGCGACCACATGGGCGACACGCTGGAAATCTGCAAGCGCAGCAAGTGCACCGTCATCTCCGAGCCCGCCGTCATCCAGCACCTGCGCAGCAACGGCATCCCCGGCGAGCGCCTGAAGACCGCCGTGTGGGGCTTCGTGCATGAGTTCAAGGACGTGCACGTGCGCGTGGTGCAGAGCCAGCACCTCTCCCGCTTCCAGTCCGGCAATGAGCTGCTCATGGGCATGTCCGTAGGCTTCATCTTCAGCACGGGCAACGACCCCGCCTTCTACCACCCCGGCGACACGTCCATCTTCTCGGACATTCGTCTCTTCGGCGAGCTGTACCACCCGCAGGTTGGCCTCATCCCGGTGGGCAACGCCACGCCGCAGTCCGGCACGGAGCTGTGGCCGCGGGAGGCCGCCATAGTGTGCAAGTGGATGCACCTGAAGGTCGCCGTTCCCACCCATTTCTGCACGCCGGACAAGCCCCGCGACTTCAAGAAGTGGGTCAAGGCGGAGTCGCCGGAGACCAGGGTCATCGTCATGAAGTCCGGGGACGTCGTGAACCTGTAGTCGCCGAGAGCCACACTACAACCGGCTTTGCAATGCTGTCATTCTTGTAGCGCAGCGAAGAATCTACTCTGGTACATGAACCACTGTAGACCCTTCGCTACGCTCAAGGGTGACGGTGGCTCCGCAGACGGCTTTCAGGGGGAGACGCCGCACGGCTACACGGCCTGCGCGGTCCCATTGGCCTCCATGCGCAGCATGCCGGAGCTGTCATCGTAGGAGAAAAGCTCGGCATACCGTCCCCAGTTGACCGCCGTATCGAGCTGCCGTCCCGCCTCCCGCGAGGGGAACTGGAGCTCCAGCGCCTTCGCAATCACGTCTGACTCAAGCTGGGTCTTGGGTGCCGCCCGCAACAGCATGAGCAGCCACACGAACAGAGGCAGGCGACGGATGCGCGACGCGAATATCTCCTTGCGCGCCAGAATGCTGGCCTCGGCAAAGGTCTCTCCCAGATGGGTCAGCGTTATGTCGCCTTGGGCGACGGTGGCGAACCCTAGGAACTGAGCGGCGTCGGTCAGGAACAGTACCTGGTTCAGGTCAATGCCGATGTCCTGCTCCAACCGGTAAATGTCAGCCTGGTGACGGGGTGCCTCAGCCAGGTGCTCCAGCACACCTGCAATCTGGTTAACGCTCACATGCGGGAGCGGACGTATGCGCCCAGGCTGGCCGGGCGCTACGCTCACCTCCGGAGTCTCCGGCTGTGTCTGGCCGGTGAGCAACGCATACACGTGGTCAACGATGTTAAGGAACTCCGGCGCCTTCCGCGGACGGGGATGGCGCAGGCCGACAGTCAGGTCCGCCACGACCCGGCCCGGCCTCTTCGCCATGACCACGATGCGGTCCGCCATGAACACCGCCTCTTCTATGTCATGCGTGATCATCAGCACGGCCCGCGTGGGCATGCGCCCGCTGGTCCATAGCTCCATCAGCTCGCCGCGCAGCGCCTCGGCGCTCAGCACGTCGAGCGCGGAGAACGGCTCGTCCAGGCACAGCAGCTCCGGCTCCACGGCCATCGCCCGGGCGAAGCCCACCTTCTGCCGCATGCCGCCCGACAACTCGCGCGGATAGGCCGACTCGAACCCGTCCAGCCCGACCCTGTCCAGCAGGTCCACGGCGCGCGTGGCGCGCTGCTTCGACGCCACGCCGTGAGCCTTGAGCGGCACCTCCACGTTCTCCTGGACCGTCAGCCAGGGGAACAGAGCGAATGTTTGAAAGACAATGGTGGCGTGCGGGTTGATGCCACGCAGCGGCGCGCCACGGTACAACACGCGGCCCTCCGCGGGAGGCTGAAGGCCGGTGATGATGCGCAGCAGCGTGCTCTTGCCGCACCCGGACGGGCCGAGGAGCGCGACGTACTCCCCCTCGCGGACGACCAGGTTCACGTCCTGCACGGCGGTGAACCGGTGCTCCCCCGCGCCGTACTTCTGGCTGACATGCTGGAGCTCCAGCAGAGGCACGTTCGTAGTCATAGGCTACTCCATTCGATAGCGCTCTTGGGCCATCCGGTACAAGCGCCGCCAGAAGAGGCGGTTGATGAGCACGACGGTCAGAATGAGACTCAATGTCGCCGCGAGCAGCAGCGGGTAGTCCCCGGACGCGGTCGCGAGCGAGATGAGCGCGCCGATGCCGGTGGTGTGCAGCGCCCGTCCGCCGAACTCGGAGTACTCGGCGACAATGCTGGCGTTCCAGGCCCCTCCGGCGGCGGTGATGGCGCCGGTGACCGCGTACGGAAACAGCGCGGGCAGCACCAGCGTCCGCCAGCGCTGCCACCGGCTCAACTGCATCAGGGCCGCGGTGTACTTAAGGTCCTGGGGAATGGCCCTGGCCCCCGCGATGATGTTGAACAGAAGGTACCACTGAGCGCCCATGAGCATCATGAGCATGGCGGCAAGGTTCAGGCCTCCCGGCATCTGCATCATCAGCAGCAGTACCACCGGGAAGAGCGCTGTGGCGGGCACCGACGCGACGATCTGCGCCAGGGGCTGCAGCCATGCCGCAAGGCGTTGATTCGTGCCAATGGCCACCCCCACGGGCACGGTCCAGGCCAGCCCTACGGCGACGATCACCAGCACCCGCAAGAACGTCGCTCCGATGCCCAATCCTACGGCCTCCCACTGGCCCGCGGGCACGCCAATGAGCATGCCGCCCGCCAGGTACACTCCGTAAAGCAACCCGACGGATAGAACGCCCACGGCCACGTAGAGCGCCCATGAGGGATGGCTCGACCCGCGCCCGCTCTCGCCCGCCACGGGGAAACGGTGCAGCAGGGCCGCATCAATGCGCTCGCCGCCCGGCTGGAACACCCGCCTCGTCAGCCAGCCGACGAGCCGTGAGCTGGACACAGCCTCGTAGAACCAGGAGGCCGGCGCCGTCTCGCTCTCCACGGTCTCCACCTTGAACCGGTCCGCCCAGGCGAGCAGCGGGCGCCACACCAACTGGTCAAGCGCCACAATCACCAGCACCAGCGCACCCACGCCCCAGGCTATGGCCTCAAGGTCTCCGTGGGCAGCCGCCTCCTTCAAATAGCTGCCCAGCCCCGGCAGGCGGAAGTCGCGCTGGCCCACGGTGAACGCCTCGGCGGCCATTAGAAAGAACCAGCCTCCCGCCCAGCTCATCATGCTGTTCCAGATGAGGCTGATCGCGGCAAAGGGCATCTCCAGCGTCTTGAACCGCATCCAGCCGTTGAGCCGGAATACGGCGCTCGCCTCGTTCAGCTCGCTGGGGATGGTGATGAGCGACTGGTACCAAGAAAAGGCGAGGTTCCACGCCTGGCTGGTGAATATCAGAACGATGGACGAAATCTCCGCCGCCGCGCGCTGCGGCAGGAAGGCGCTGAAGCTCAACAACACGACGGGCAGAAAGGAAAGGATGGGTATGCTCTGCAGCACATCCAGCAGAGGGATGAGGACGCGCTCGGCGCGATGGTTGTAGGCGGCCAGACGCCCGTAAAAGATGGTGAAGAGCAACGAAAGGGCGTAGGCGGCGGTCATCCGTCCTATGGACAGGCCCGCGTACCACGGCAGCGCCGCGGGGGAAAGTGAGATGGCCGGCCCATGAATGGCTGCGGGAGTGCTTAGAGCGAGGCGCGTTCCCAGGTAGATGAGGACGCCGACGGCCATGAACACGATGCCATCGCCCCAGGTAAGAGGGCGGTGTGTTGGTTGCTCGACCCTGAATAGCCGGGCAGGCTGCGGGCGCTGTTGCGTATCGCCCTGTCGCGCGGTGCTGCTTGGAGAGACGGCGCGACCTCCTCTCAGGGTTACACTCTGGCCGGAACTCTAGGACGAGGCGGATTTGTCATTATGGTATAGCTAGCATACTCCCCGGCGCGCGGACGGAGCAAGCGGCCTGATGGCACGAGCACAACCGGGAGCACGTCGCTTCAGCGCCCGGCTTTTCCGGCCCCCGGTCTTATTCGCCGACGCTCCCGCCGCAGCTCCAGGCTGCGCCCCATATGCACGATTAGGATGAAGAGCGGAAGCACGCCTGAGTAGAGGACGACGGGGAGCGGCAAAGTGGGGACGATCTGCCCGGGAAGAGGCAGCGGCCCGGCCAAGTAGCGGAGCAGGTACAGCACGGGCTGGGGCGCGAAGACGGCCAGCGAAGCGTAGGTGCCGCGGCGGAACAACAGGAAAATGAGAATGGAGAGCGGGAACAGGATAGCGGTGAGCAAGGGGAAAAAGGCGAAGAAGACGCCCATGCCCGTCGCCGCGCCACGCCCGCCGCGGAACCCCAGGAAGACCGGCCAGTTATGCCCCGCCACGGCCAGCACGCCCGCCAGCATGGCCCCGACATCGCCGCCGCTCAGCGCCTGGGCCAGCAGCACCGCCGCCACGCCCTTGCCGATGTCGGCGAAGGCGACGATGGCCGCCGCCAGCTTGCCCACCTGCCGCAGCGTGTTGCCCGCGCCGACGTTCGTGTCGCCGAGCTTGCGGATGTCCACGCCGT